>OIWT01003633.1_pt1 | contig 13802 bp, 6 predicted proteins | sample 1587701 | NCBI WGS metagenome assembly OIWT01 (sample SAMEA3888904, study PRJEB22519) | human gut metagenome | biome: human gut; feature: human-associated habitat; material: faeces | place: Denmark | collected 2009
AATAATGGTTCCGATACCCGCCGCAAGCAGCGCAATCGAAATGCTCATGCCGGCGAGAATAGGCACGAGTATTGTCGCGCCGAGCATGGCAAACATATGCTGAAAGCTTAAAACGACGTTTTTGGCGGTTTCGCGCCCGTTTTTCCGTTTCGTTGGTTTGGTTTGTTCCATGTGAGAATTACCTCCTGAAAAATTTGGCGTAAGTAAAGAGGCTTAAAAAGCCTTAAAAAAATTCCCTACGGTTTAAGCAGGGAATTTTATTGTTAAAGGATTATTCGGGTTTTACGTCCTCGACGCTTGCGGGAGCTTTTTTGGTTGTTCTTTTAGGCTTTGCGGGAGTCTCTTCGGTCGCGGAAGCGGCGCCGTTTTCAGCGGTCGCTTCTTCTTTGGCTTTGGAAGAGCTCTTTTTCGTCTTGGGTGCAGCCGCTTCGTCAGCAGTCTTTTTTGCGGAGGCTTTTTTTGCGGGCGCTTTGGCAGGTGCTTTTTTGGCTGCCGCCGCTTCTTCCTTTGCTTTTCTCGCCGCGCTTCTTTCCTGTTTCAACGCCTCTTCTTCGGCGGCTTTTCTCGCCGCTGCGGCGCGCTGCTCTTTTTGGTGAGCTGCGCCGTCTGCGGGGGCGCGTTCGCGCTCTGGCTGCTACAGGGCATGGGCTTTGATCTGCCCGCCCTATTGGCCCGCGCCGCGCTGATCCTGAACGACCCGCAGTATGATTTTACCACAAGCCAGCGGCTGGCCCTGTTGGCAAGCCAGGCACTGAACACCGCCAAATTCCTGGCAAAGCCGCTGGCCGCCAGCGTGGTGCTTTGCCTGCTGTGGTGGGCCAAAACCCGCCAAAAGCGGGATTGGACCGGCCTTGCCCTGAACCTTTGGGCTATTCTGGCGGCCCTGCTCTGCGCGGTGCGTGCAGTGGCGGACTCCAGCTCCGATGAGCGCTATTTTATGCCGGCGCTGGTGCTGGCGGCGGCTTGGGCGTTCCGCAAGGGGCGCGGCACAGCGCGGGAGCCGCTGTTCTGGCTGGGCTTTCTGCCGGGCATGGCGGCGTATGCGTTCATTCTGCGCTCTACGCTGCTGGGCTTTTCGGCTACCTTTATGTATCTGACCTGGCCCGCGCTCTGCGGCTGCTTTGCCATGTTGGCGTGCAGACAGGAGAATCCGGAGCAGAGAAAACTGCCCCAGGGCCAGTGTGTGCTGGCGGCGCTGGATGCGGTGAACGATCAGATGACGCTGATCTCCGTCTCCCGCGATACCATGTGCGACATCACCATTCTGGAGGACGACCAGCACCAGCAGGGCGTGGCCCATGCCCAGATCGCCCTGTCCTACGCCTACGGCGACGGCCTGTCCGTCAGCTGTGAGCTGTGCCGTGAGGCGGTGTCCACCCTGTTCCACGGGCTGGAGATCGACGGCTACGGCGCGTTTTTTCTGGGCGGCGTGGGCAAGCTGAACGACGCCATGGGCGGCGTGACCGTGGCCGTGCCGCAGGATCTGCCCGGACTGGCGGTCTTTCGCGGCATGACGCCCGGCGGGACCGCCACCCTCACCGGAGAGCAGGCGCGGGCCTTTATCCAGTGGCGCGAAGAGACCGCCACCGGCAACGACGGCCGTATGCAGCGGCAGAAGCTGTTTCTGCTGGGCGCCATCGACCAGCTGCGCCGGCAGATCAAGAGCAATCCCGCCAGCGTGCTGAGCCTGTACACCACCGTCAACGACTACATTCTCACCGACCTCGACCTGAGCCGCATCGTCTATCTGGCCACCGAGGCCGCCTCCATGCAGTTTTCCGGCGATATCCTCCGCGTACCCACGGGGGAGGGCACCGTTAGCGCCCAGAACCATCTGGAGCTTCCGGTGGACGAGGAGGGCCTGAACGACCTGATCCTGTCGGTTTTTTACGAGGAATTTATACCCGACGCCAATTGAGCCATGCCCCAGCGCCCGCCGTTCACACGGCGGGCGCTTTTTGTGCGTTTTGCACGCAAATGGGACGTAGATTTTTCTGTAATATCAGATAAAAACTATTGCAAAAACCGGTAAAATGAAGTAAACTGAATCGTGAATAAGTATCGGTTTTCTTCGACTGAACTATTCGGTCAAACGACGTAGCGCAAGCGCGATTATCGGCGTACAGGAGAGTGAGAGCATGAAAAACGTGAAGCTTCAAACCATACGCGGCCCATGCGGACGGGCGGCATCGCGGAAAGATTATCAGAAAGGATTGAGAAAATGATGAACCAGACAAAAAAGCATACGACAAGTAAAAAGCTTCTGGCTCTGCTTCTGGCGCTGATCATGACGGTCAGTCTGCTGCCCATGTCCGTATTCGCGGCGGAAATGGGCGCAGAAACGCCCGTTGTCGAGGGGCAGACCCAGCAGGACGCCGCGCCTGTGCAGGAGCCTGACGCGGACAGCGGCGAAGAGGACGCGGACGTCCAGCCCGCGGAGGATGACGCTGACGCGGCGGACGACGGTGTTGCGGCCTTTGCCGCCGACGGTGTTGCCGTCCAGACGGACGCAACGCTTGAATCTCGCATCGTCCATCTGGACTGCGGCCGCAAGTATTTCAGCGTCGATTATATCAAGGCGGTTTTGAAGACCATGGCCGAAAACGGATTCAATCAGCTGGAGCTGGCTTTCGGCAATGGCGGCCTGCGCTTTGTGCTGGACGAGATGGACATTAAGTCCGGGGACTCCACACTGCATAACAGTGCTGACGTAAAAGCAGCCATCTTGGAAGGCAATAAAAACTTCTATGATGATCCCAATGGAAACGCTTTGACAGAGACTGATATGAAAGCGATCATCACCTATGCCAATAAAGTAGGCGTTGAGATCGTTCCCCTGCTGAATATGCCCGGCCATATGGACGGCATTCTCGGCAGCAGTCTGTTTTCCCAGTATAAGCTGAGCGGATCTGATGGATCCCTTGACCTGAATAATTCCTATGCGATTGACTTCAGTCTGGCATTGCTGAAGCTGTATGTGGATTGGTTTGACCAAAATGGCAACAGCAAATATTTCAACTTTGGCGCGGATGAGTATGGACAGGGAATCCGGAACCCCTATATTGAGTCCAGCGTGGCAAAGGTCACATATAACCAGCTGATCAATTACATGAACGATTGCGCTGATGTTATTGAAGGCCAAAGCATGGTGGCGCGCTGCTTCAATGATTTTGTATGCTATAATAAGCGCACAACCTGCAATCTTTATAAAACCGTTCAGGTATGCTATTGGTCGAATCAGTGGAATGGCAGCGAATATAACACGCCGGACGTGATCCAAAATGACGGATACACAATGATCAATACCAATCAGAAGTGGTATTTTGTTCCCAGCAAGGCGGACGAATATGGCAAGAGTACTGTTCTGAGCAACTTCACCAATTTTGATGTTACGAAGTATCAGAATATTAAGAGCGGCTATAACTCCACCAGCACGACTTATACACAGATCCCCGTGGGCACGACCAATGTGGGCGCTATGTTCTGCGTGTGGTGCGACACGCCGTCTGTTGACGTTGCTTTGTCCGATGTGCAGGAGCTGATCGCCGCCATGGCGGATGCCAATCCCAGCTATTTCACCAAGAAGACTGTACCCGAAGAGCCTGAAACGCCTGTGATCAAGCAGGATGATACGACGGTCAGCGACGGCAAGGTTCAGGTCGCGATGGGCGCCACGACAACCCTGACGCTGTCGGGCGGCGCGACCGCAACCTGGAGCTCCTCCAACGAGAAGATTCTGACGCTGAAAGCGGTTTCTGCGACTCGCGCGGCAGTGCAGAGCACAAATGCGGTGCAGGTTCCTGTGGCAACGGGTACGGCTACTGTTACCGCGGAATTGGACGATGGCACAAAGCTTTCTACGGAAGTTACCGTAACGGCTGCGCCGGAAAAAGAGAAGGTATACGTTACTGTGCAGCAGGGGCAGACCTCTGATCCGTATGAACAGACTGGCGATTATACGGGCGACTACAGCGATGCGTATGCCAAGGTTACGACGACAACAAAAACCGAAACCGCCGGAAAACGTTATGAGTCCGCGACGCTGGCTGCCGGGACATTCTATATTTCTAGCGCCCCCAGCGTACAAGACAATGCCACGCTGTCTCAGCTGACCTTCGAGAGCGCTGGCAACGGTCAGTACTATATCAAGGACAGCAAGGGACAATATGTATATCCGAACGCAACGTATAGTTATGGGAGGTTGTCGTACAGTGTTAGTGCGGGAAAAACAGCGGTCAATGTAGCAGATAATGGCAAGGGCAGCGTAACCATTTCGAGAGAGGTTAGTTACCAAGTCTGGTGGGAGTACAACACCACCACGGCTTATCTGACGATCAGCGGTTCTACATTTTCCGCATCTGGTAATTCCTCGAACATTTACCTCTATAATCAGGTAAACGTACCGGGCGACACAAAGACGAGCATTACCTTCAAGGGCCTGCAGCTTGTGGAGGATCGGGTGTACACCATCGGTAATGTGGAGTACCATGTCACGGTGACGAAAATCGATCCGAGCCAGTATACCGTGGACATCAACCTGTGGATCACAAACGGCGGCGTTGTGCCGACTGGATGGAGCGCCGGCAAGCCCAGCGACTTTGTCCTTGACGATCAGGTGAACAATGGCACCAACTATACTAATATGGCGTACCGCACGGTCAGCGCGGCGCAATATGGGTTCTACAGTGAAAAGGGCAATGAGCTGAAAGCAATTCTGGAGGGGACTCTTACCGGTACGGCATCGAATAAAGGCGACTCTACGTCTGGAGCAGTGACAGTGGATGTCGAATACTGGAAATCCGCCTATCATGAATCCAGTGTAAGACAGGAATATGACAGTTGGACGAACCACTCGGAGGACGGTATCGAGATCAAGTACCTCCGTTATTGGGATGATACTTGGGCCTATTCTGTTGACGGTAAGTCCTGGGTAGCCATTAGCAATATCAGTGCGACTGACAGATCGAAGAACCAGCTGGCGATCTTCTATCGTCAGTCTACGACGATCACGGATGAAGTGGAGACGAAGGTCGTGGACTGGGGCCCGATTAAGTACAACGCGAATCAGTCGCTGCTGGACTTTGCCGTAAAGTATGAGACTGGCGATATAACGCCGACCAGCTTCCCGGTAACAGGTAAAACGATAGGCTTCGACTGCCCGACTAATCAGACGACGAATGGCTATGTCGTAAAGGAAGGTAGCAATTACTACCGCGTCGTGCACGGTATCGCCGGTGTGGAAACCTCGAATTATGAGGTTTACATGATCACCCTGACGCCGAGCAATGATAGTCACGGCACGACAATTACCAGCACTAGCAGCTACACTTACGCTGGCACCGAGAAGGTCGCATGGGCCAAGACCGAAGCAGACGCGGAAAACTCCGGCCTGCCGCTGGTGGATGATGGTGTTACCAAGGTTACCTATGGCGGAGAACCCTATCTGAGTCAGGTTAAGATCTATCAGAAGCAGGGACTTCTGGTCACCTATTATGTCCGTGCCAAGGTTACCGCGGATTCTCTGACGGTTCACTACATCAACAAGACGCTGAACAATACCGAGTTCTACAGCTATAACATCGCAGTTGCAGAGAATACGAAGTTTAAGGATCCCATCACGCTGGATCCTTCCAACTGGAAGAATTATCTTTTTAACGGCGAAGTAACGAACATTTACGGCAAAGAGCAGAGAATTACGGCGGACTTGAGCCAGATGCCCGAGATCGACGCAAAATATCGCTATGCCATCTACACCTGTGAAAATGTTGAGCGCCGGGATGATAAGAATGTGTACCTGTACTATGTCTTCAGCAACGAGACAAGCTTTGTGGTGGACTTCGGCCTGAATTTGGTGATCCCTCTGAGTAGACTAAGTGAGGCTTTGAATAATGCCACAATTCAAAAGGTAACTGTCAGCGGCGCAAAATGCGGCAAGACGGTATATGATACCGCCAAGAAGCAGATCACCTACCAGCCTACAAAGACCATCGATGATGTTGAGAAACTGAGCGTTGAGATTACCGGTAAGATCCAGTATACCGATGAAACCGGCGCTACGGTAGAACAAGAGAGTACGGTCAGCTTCCTCGTCAACATCATCCCTGCCTCCACCGTCTACTATGAGGACAGCTTTGCGACGTTCTATGACGCGGGCAGCGCCGACGCCAAGACAGCCTTTGGCGCCAGCACCGGTGCCGATAAGATGGGCCAGTGGTATGTTGAAGGTACTGAGCAAACCGCTGAACAGGCGCTGGAGGAGCTGGGCAAAAAGGACAACGTCTACGGCTACGATCCTGTCTATAACAACAGCACCACCTTCTCCATGGGCAGCGCCAAGAAGGTCACCGTGAACGCCAATACCTATAAGGAAAACAACTCTTCCTGGCCCACTGCGACGTTCACCTTCAAGGGCACCGGATTTGATGTGATCTCCCTGACCAGCAATACCTCCGGCACGTTCTTTGTTACCGTGACAAATAAGAAGACTGGCGAAGTAGTAAGAAAGAATACCATCGATACCTACTATGGCTATCATCGGGATGAAAACGGTAACTGGGTCGCAGAGGCCAATAACCCCAATACGCTGTACCAGATCCCTGTCATGAAGATCAAGGGACTTGAGTGTGCTGAGTACGATGTGGAAATCAAGGTGGCGTATGCGTCTTTCCTCGATCATACCAGTAATGCTTCTTATAGCTTCTGGCTGGATGCCATCCGCGTCTATGACCCCATGGGTAAGGGTTATGACTATACCGGCAGCGACAATAAATCTGACAATGAGACGAATCCCGGTTATGTTGAGCTGCGTCAGGTTTTGGTCGATGCAAATAGCTTGGGCGAAAACGGCGCTGTGTTCATTGATGGCAATAATAATGAGACCAGTGTTGCCGACTATGCGAACTACGGCCCCAACCATGAGGTATACTTGGCTGGCAACCAGGCTATTGCCTTCAAGCTGATTGCCAACAAGCAGCCCACTGGTGTACAGTTGGCCGCCAAGCAGCTGACTGGCACGGAAGCCACTCTGACTGTCACCGGAGCGAAGATCGGTAAGCATGGTAATACTGCTGATACAGCCCTGAAGCTGACGTCTGGTACGGATATGTACTATGAGCTCAGCGGAATTAATTGGACGCAGGCTTCCGGTAGCGACTACTACGAGACTGATGTTATTACGCTGATGAATAGTGGTGAGAGCGGCATTGTGGCGCTGACCAACCTGAAGCTCGTTAACGCGCAGTATGTTGACAAGCGCGACGATTTGGCAAATGCAGCTGACGATGAAGTTTTGGTGACTATGGCGATGGACGCCGACATCGCACAGGTAGCAGTCGCCGCCGTGGACAGCGTACTGCATCCGCAGGAGGTCAAGACCTTTACTCCGGAGCGATTCGAGGCCAGCTGGAACCGCAGCAGCGTTAGAGTCGGCGAGAAGGCTACACTGACCGTCAAGACCTCCGAGGATGTGGAGACCATCACGGTGAATGGCGTGACCATCGACACCTACCGTACCCGCACCCAGCGCACCGGCTGGGGCTGGAATGCCAAGAAGGTGACGTACCGCGAGTTTACCTACACCATTACCGCCAGCGAGACCGCTGATTATGAGATCGTGGCTGTCAACGCCGAGGGTACGGCCAGCGAGGCCATCACTGCGACGCTGACGGTGCGGGCCGCCGCCCAGCGTCCCGGTATCGGCGGTTGGCTGAATAAGCTTTTCGGCCGTTGGTTCTGAGAAAGGAGTGAATGAACAATGAAGAAATCCTATGTGAAGCCTCAGGTATATTTTGAGAACTTCCAGCTCAGTGCCAATATCGCGGGAAACTGCGGAACGGCAGTACATCATTCAGAGGAATGTACACTTATTGAAGGTGTGGGTAATCTTTTTGCAGCTACTTGTGATTTTACTGTTGGTGATGATGGAAACTCTCAATTTTGCCATCATGGCCCAGATGCGAACACTCGCATTTTCTCTTCCTGACAGGATCTTCCTGATCCCACAACAAAAGTGCCCTGCCCGCGCGGGCGGGGCACTTTTTCCCTGAATTGCCGCCATTACAAATGGCGGACGCAAAGGAGAACACCATGAAACGTTTTTGCAAGCTATTCGCGCTGCTGCTGGCACTGGTGCTGACCGCCTGCGGCGGCGGGGCCGGTGATGACGGCGATACGGCCAATAACGGCCAGAGCGGCGATAACACCGCACCGGAGGAGATGACGATGGGTCTGGGGTACCACCTGACCCTGATGAACGTCAGTCACTATGCCGGGGCCTTCGTAGAGGACGGCAGCGACGACGTCGTGTCCGACGTGATGGTCATTACGGTGCGCAACGACGGCGACAAAACGGTGCAGTATGCCCACATCACCCTGACAGTGGGCGAGACGGCGTATGAGTTCGATCTGACGACATTGCCCGTGGGCGCGTCCGCCTATCTGCTGGAGCTGTCCCGCCAGACTGAGCCGGAGAGCACGGAGGGCATGACAGCTGACGTCAGCGCCTATGCCGTCTTCGAGACGGAGCCGACCCTGTGCAGCGACGTGCTGGAGATCGAGACGCAGGATACCGCCTTCACCATCACCAACAAGTCCGACAGCGACATCACCGGCCAGATCTACGTCTATTACAAGATCACCAACGGCGACATGTATCTGGGCGGTATTACCTACCGGGTCGGCACGAACGGGCTGAAGGCGGGCGAGAGCACCACCTGCTACGCCGGACACTTTTCGACTGATTACAGCAAGTTGATGTTTGCCACTTATGTACAGTGAGTATTATACTTTCGGCGGTATGACGCTGTGTCTGATGGGTGAGACCCCGTGGCAGCCCTCCGATATCTGCCAGCCCTTCCGGACGGAGGGCGGCGCGGCGGATCACATCATCCATGTGACGATAACCGAAAGTCTGCCGCAGCCGCCGGAGGATACGGCGCACCAGCACGGCGACTACCGCTGGCGGGAGGGCAAGCGTTTTTGCCTTATGCGGAACTATGGCGACCGCTACGCAGCCTGTGCCATTCGTGAGGGTGACGCTACCGAGGTGCGGTTGTCCGCAACGTACCGCGATACGCTGTCGGCGCGGGTGATTCTGGAATCGGTGGGGCTGTTTGATCTGCTGGCAGATCACGGAATGCTGATTCTGCACAGCGCCTACATCGTGACACCGGAGGGCGAGGGCATCCTGTTCTCCGGGCCAAGCGGCGCGGGAAAGAGCACACAGGCGGAGCTGTGGCGGCAATATGCCGGTGCGCAGGTCATCAACGGCGACCGGTCGCTGATCCGGCCCACTGATACCACGGTGCATGGGATACTGTACTCCGGCACCTCCGGCATCTGCCATAATATCAGCGCACCGCTGCGGGCCATCGTGCTGCCGGTGCAGGCGGCGGAGAACCGCCTATACACCTTGCGGCCGCAGGAGACCTTTGTCCGCCTGCTGAACCAGTGTGCCTACTACCCGTGGGCGGCGGACTCCGCCGCGCGTATGACGGAGCTGGCGGCACAGCTGGTGGGTGCGGTGCCGGTATATGCGATGGAATGCCGTAAGGACGAGAGCGCTGTTCAAGCGCTAAAGACCCAATTAGGGAGGGCCTGAAATGGAATTCAGCAGCGTTGAACCCCGTTTATCCACATATCTGCACGCCAAGGCCTGCCGCGACGGCACGCCGCTGGCGGGAAACTTTGAGCTGACAGCCCGCTGCAACTTCGACTGTAAGATGTGCTATGTGCATCTGACGGCGGAGGAGCAGCAGCGCCGGGGCAGGGAGCTGACCGCCGACGAATGGCTGGCCATTGCCGAGACGGCCCGCAGCCGGGGCATGCTGTTTCTGCTGCTGACCGGCGGCGAACCGCTGATCCGCCCCGATTTCCGCTATCTGCTGACGGAGCTGAAAAAGATGGGCCTGCTGGTATCGGTCAACAGCAACGGCTCGCTGATCGACAAGGACTGGCTGGACTTCTTCCGGCATGAGCCGCCCTTCCGGTTCAACATTACCCTGTACGGCGGCGGAAACGAGACCTACCAGCGGCTGTGCGGCCATCCGGCGTTTGACCGGGTGACGGCCAACATCCGCGCCCTGAAGGAGCTGGGCGTGGACGTGAAGATGAACGTGTCGCTGACGCCCTACAACGCGGCGGACATGGAGAAGATCCACGCCGCGGCAGAGGCGCTGGGCACGCCCATGCAGCTGGCTACCTATATGTTTCCGCCCATTCGCCGCAGCGAGGACATGGTGGGGCAGAACGACCGCTTTACCGCCATGCAGGCAGCGGAATACGCTGTGGCATGGGACAAGCTTCGGCTCGAGCCGGAGGTGTTCCGGAAACGGGCCGATGCTATGCGGCAGGGAATAGCCTTGCCGCAGGAGGAGGTCTGCGAGGGTACGCCGGGCGAAGGCGTTTCCTGCCGCGCCGGACGCAGTGCCTTCTGGATCAACTGGCAGGGCGACATGACGCCCTGCGGCATAATGACGCAGCCGAAGTTTTCCGTCCCGCAGCTGGGCTTTGAGGAGGCGTGGCGGCTGACCAAGGAGGCCACTGCCGCCATCCGGCTGCCGCCGGCGTGCGCCGTGTGTGCCAGCAAGCAGGTGTGCCACATCTGCGCCGCTATGTGCGTGACGGAAACGGGACATTTTGACGAAAAGCCGGCGTATCTGTGCGAGATGACGCGCCAGACGGTACGGCTGACCGTGGAGGAGGCAGAACAATGATTATCCGCAAACAACTGGTCAAGCGCAGCATCGCCGGGGACGTGATCCTCGTGCCGGTGGGCGACGCCTCGCTGGAGCTGAAGGGCCTGCTGACCCTGAACGAGACCGGCGAGCGTATGTGGGATCTGCTGCCCCGGTGCGATACCGAGGACGCGCTGGTACAGCAGATGCTGGAGGAATACGAGGTGGACGAGGCCACGCTCCGCGCCGATGTGGGTGCGTTTCTTGACAGCCTGCGCCAGCTGGATATTCTGTAAGGACGATGTAATAAGGCCGGGGCATATGCTCCGGCCTTATGTTGTGCCGTGTGTGCGGCGCTTGTACAAAAATATCCGGTGTGACGAGATCGTCACACCGGATATTTTTTATGCGATTACAGCCTCAGCTGTCAGGAAGGGATCGCTCAGGCTCTGCGCTTTTTGCTGCGCAGCAGCGTGACGGAGCCGAACAGGGACAGGCTCATCAGAACGACCCACAGGCCCATGTTGCTGTTATCCGCTGTGTTGCCGGACTTGACAGGCGTGGAGGGGGTCACAGAGGGCACCGTGGTGGACAGATTCTTGCCGCACACGTCGCACTTGTTGTCGTGGTTCTTGTCCACATGGGCAAGCTTGGCGGTGGTGCGGGTGTCAAGGATCGTGCTGCAGCGGTTGCAGACCAGATTCTCCGTGCCGGTGGCCGTGCAGGTGGCGGACTTCACAGTCTTCCAGCTGCTGGAGGGATGCTGGCAGGTGCCGGGATCCACCATGTCGCCGCACTTCACGTCAGCGCGGTCGCGGATGCGGATACGCGGCGCGATAGCCGTGCCGTCCGCCAGCGTGAAGGTGTTGTCATAGGAGGCCAGACCGACCACATCGATCTCACGGCCCACCTCGGCATTCTTCACATCCTCGCTGGTGGTGATGTAGCCGTCGATAAACACGCGGCACTCGTTGCCGTTGGCATCCCGTACCATGATGGTCTGCACCAGACCGTTGGCCTTTTCGACCTTGGTGATAACGCCCTTGACCCGGATCAGGCTGCCCAGAACGCTGCCGTCATTGACCTGCGCGGCAGTGACATCCTTGGGTGCGGGCGCTGTGGCGTCAGCGATCTTTTCGATGCTGGTGACGGCCAGCTGACGCTCGCCCTGATAGGAGCTGGTGGTACCGGTGATGCGGACCTTATCGCCAATCTTGAAGTTGCCAGCCACGGGGAAGCAGTTGATACCGGCGGTATCATCCTGAACGTAGATGCAATCGAAGAAGGCGGTGTCCTTATCATAGCCGGAGGCGTTGGAGGTAACGATGGCCTCGATGGTGAACTTGACGCCCTCGTCCTTCTCGGCCTGCACCGCGGTGACCGTGCTGATCTTCACGGGGTTGAGCAGGTTGAGCAGGTTCTCGCAGATGCGGTAGTTGGAGTAGTTCTTCTCCGCACCGTTATCCAGCTGCGCCTGTACCTCGAAGTTGGACATGAAGGCCGCGCCGGAGACAACGATCAGGCCCTTGCCGTTGAGCTGCTCGGTGGCCATGACCATCAGGCGGCTGTCGTTCTCGTAGGCGTACTTGGGAGTACCGGCGCCGCCCAGACCGTCACTATCCACGTCAACGGAGTAGGTGGTGGCGTGACCGTAGACCACGGGGGACACGGTGGAGGGCAGGGTGGAGGTGGTGTTGCCGTTAGCGTCCACCGCATAGATGGATGCGCCGCCGTAATGGCTGAACCGCTCGGTGTAGAGCTTGTCGAAGGGATGATCTGCGTCGAAGATCACGCCGTTGTTCAGCGGGTTATCCATGTTGTAGCTGCTGAAGTACAGACGCCACTTGTCCACACCGTCGTCTGCGCTGCGGTCGTCATCATAGGTGGCGTCATCGCTGATGCGCAGGCTGGAGCCAAGGGCGGCCAGCACCTCATTCTGGGTGGCGGCCATGTGCTTGATGGCGGGGTTGTTCTGGATCACGTCGTAGTTTTCGTAGTTATCCGACCAACCGGCCAGGATCACGGTACCGCCAGCGTCGTTGAAAGCGGTGATGGCGGCCAGCTCCTCGGCGCTGTACGTCTTAGGATCGGCCTGCGCGGCTGCCAGACGGCGGCTGGGCGCGGTCAGGATCAGCGCCTTGTACTTGGGGTTGGAGCAGGCGGCGATCAGATCGGCGCTGGTGTTCAGCTGCACGGTGCGCACGCTGTACTTCGAGGCCAGCTCGCCGAAGTTGCCCATGGAATCCTTATAGTTGCCGTTCACATACTCGTTGTAGTGGGAGGCGTCGATGCCGATATACACCAGATCATCCGCGTTCAGGACATCCAGCGTGATATCCTTGGTGAAGGTGTAATCCTTGCCGTCCTGCTCGATCACCGCCGTTACGGTGATGGTCATGCTGCGGGCATCGGTGGGTGTCCACTTGAAGGGGACGTCGAGCGTGCTGCTGGCGGCCACGGTATAACCGGTGGTGTCAGTGCCGATGACCTTACCGCCCTTGATGGCGTAGGTCAGGGACTTGACGGTGGCATCAGAAGTCTCGCTGTTGAACAGAGTGGTGGTCAGGGTCAGCTCCTCGTTGGTGACGGGAGTGGAAGTGCCGCAGACCAGATTGGAGATACCCAGCTTCAGGGTCTCGCCCACCCACACGGGAGCGGTCACAGCCAGATCGCCGTCCGCCTCGGTGACGCGGATGAAGTAGTAGCTGTAGCCGGAGTCCAGCGTCACGGCCAGCTCACCGGTAGCCAGCTCGGCGGCGTTGTCCCAAGTGTAGGCGACCTTGCCGGAGTTGACGACCACTTCCACCTTGGCGATGGAATCGGTGGGATCGGGATCATTGACAGAAACACTGATATCCAGCTTCTCGGGAACCTCGGTGATGCTGCTGCCCATGATCTGACCATTGACGGAGTAGTTCACCAGCAGGTTCTTATCCTCGGTGGCATACATGTGCATGTCGCGGATGGCTTGATAGATGCCCTCTTCCGTGAAGTTGTCGGTGAGGATAACGTCGCGGGCGTCGTTGGCGTTGCCCCAACGGCCCTTGTGGTTATCCTGATTGTTGGTGGGAGCCACATGCCAGCCCTTATCCAGCGCCATGATGTACTGCTCATAGCTGGGATAGCAGC
>OIWT01003637.1_pt1 | contig 13793 bp, 20 predicted proteins | sample 1587701 | NCBI WGS metagenome assembly OIWT01 (sample SAMEA3888904, study PRJEB22519) | human gut metagenome | biome: human gut; feature: human-associated habitat; material: faeces | place: Denmark | collected 2009
CGGTTACGGCTACTAAACGGGTGTTTATCAATACCTTGTCTTCCTGTTTGTTCAACAAAGAAGGAAATCGTCTTCATCCAACGCGAAGGCGAGTTTCTTCAGATCGAGCTTCTTGGAGGACTCTGGAGCAGGCTCCTCCTTTTCTGGCGCCGCCTCCACCTTGGTGTTCATTTCCGCAAGTTCCCTCTTCTAGACTCTCACTCCTCAACAACGCATCTCACTCTGCTGCGGCGTTCTTCCGCCTTCTTCTTCTTCTCACTGTCCCACTTCTTCTTGGCTGCGAGGATCAGATTCTTTATCTACACGTCACTCCCTTTGCTGTCTTTTACTTCCACAGTCGAAGCAACCATCACAGGAGTCTCTCCCTCCCTGTTCTTCAGATTCGGGTTGCTCCCCTTGTCCAACAGAAGCTCCACCATCTCCTTGTTTCCGTTCTTTGCAGCAATGTGTAGACATGACGTTCCCTTCTTTTGAAACAGGGCATTGATTCCACTGGCCGCACCGTTAGCAAGCAGCAGCTTCACCTACTCCTGACAACTCCACCCAAGAGAGCACAATAGCAAGGTTGTTTTTCATCACAGCAAATCCGAGTGGCCGCAGGTCGTCCAGCGCGACCGCATTCACATCCGCTCCCGATTCAATCAGCAAACGCGCTGCATCGAAACTACCTGCAAAGCAAGCCATATGAAGCGGGGTTCTATCGTGAAAGCGATTTCCTCACAGCTACCTCTTATGTTTATCTTTGGCGTTCAGTCTTTCATGACTGTTCAGGATCTTCACCATCTCTTCGACATTGTTCTCCTTAGCGAGGTCGTGCAACGATCGTCTCGCTGTTTCCATCTTTGGCGCTTCAGACATGATGGATTGTGAATCGACATAAGGGTCTTCCAGCAACACCCCAGCCTTTTCATGCCATTCTCACCACTTAGTAGAGCGATATGCTGCATCTACGCCCTCTCCTGGGAGTTTCATCCAAAGGGGAACAGTTCTTTTGCCATTTTCGATGCAGACAAGTCCCGAAGAGCTCGAGAAACTGCTTCTGAAGAAGAAGCCAAATACGGGGCCCCTCCCTTCAGTGGAAAAGATTCCGTATAGGGAGTCCATCCGGTTTGTCGTCCGTCCCCCCATCAAGAACGCTTCGATGACTCTTGGTGATGTGTAGAAGCGAGGATTTCAGCTTAATTCCAAAGAACGTGGGAGAAGTGAACAACTCCTGCTTTATCAAGCTCGTCACGGGCGGTATCTTGGGTTTGCTCTCTCCGCGCGATATGATCCATAGCCGCCGGTATGGGAGGCGTTTTCGGTTTCTTCCTGGGCTCGCTTTCTCAGATGACGAATCCCATGGCGTCGCAGCCTATGGACCCGGCGCAGCGAGGAAAGGCGTCTGTCGGGTCTGAGGTTCGCCATGGCGTGTGATTGTGACGGATAGCTGAAGAAGTCGATGCGATACACATACCTCAAGGGAAAGAGCATGGCCAGATCGATGGCAGTGTTTGGTGGTAGTCCATTGGGGATTCGTTAAGCCCGTAGCGGTGTACACGGCCCTGGAGTGCGTGACGGAGCGAGTTCTCGGGACGAAGTCCATTTGGACAAATGCTCTCGCCGGCTGCGGAGCGGGCCTGGCCTTTGGAGCGAAGAACGGCCCGACTGTAGATCGTTGCACTTTCGATTCAAACATAGGCTGCTTGCTTATCTTGTGTTGGTTTTGCTGCCTTTGGTATCGTGATCGATATGTTCATGTTTTAGTTTATTTCTCGTCTTTGTTGCGAAGAAACACACCCACTCCTCCAGCGGAGGCAATCCAAGCATGTGACGGATGCGATTGGTTTCAATGACCGTGCACTCGTACTCGCCTCTGTCGTTGATGAACAGATGGGGAACAAAGGCAGCAGGCTTCTCACACTCTTGGCATGAAGGGAACGAACAGAAACAACCCAGCTGGATGGAGGAGGGGCGAATCGGCAGGGTCTTGTATTCGGAATCGCTTTTGATGGAGTAGAGAAGCATTTCGCTCCTACACAATCAGAGGAGGGATTCTTGAATACAAACTCATGCACACGGGACAGATGGAGCGAATCTTCATCCAGTGGACGATGCAGTGGTAGCAGAAGGAATGGCAGCAGGGAAGAACGACTGTTCTCTATCCTGTCACTTTCCACCGAATGCTACGTTCTTCGCCGTCATCGGTTGGTAACATACGGCGCATTTCCCCTCTCCCTCGTCTTTGTCAGGCCGCCGCGCAGGGGTGCTGCATATCATTCAACAAAGAGAGAATTGTCAAAGAGGTATTGTACACAGCAAGAATCTGCCCCATTACAGCCGATAGTCCGCCGTAACGAGCGTCCCGTAGCCCAGCTGGAGGAGTCGGACGTACTTCTCGTTCCAATTGTAATCGTCGTACTCCTGCCTCCGCTTTCGGTTACGGCACTTGTACCCGCACAGGCCCTGGTGGATTCCAAGCACTGCGCTTCAACCACCAGCTTCCGTCCTTACCCTTGTAGGAAGAATCAATCAGACTTCCGCCTTGTCTGTCCGGAATCTCCATCAGGTAGTTGTCGATTCTCCCACGGCCAATGACAGCGTCCTCAAATAGCGTGAAATCGATCGAGGAGGAAAACACGAAGTAGTCCTACCATGGAAAAGGATAATGGAGATTACCGCACTATGGTGATGGCGCAAGCGTGCCTTCTTGTTATCCGTCATAGACAGAAGCAGGGATTCGTAGGCGGGAATACTCAGGTTGGTGTGAAGCAGATCGGGAATGCGCGAGTCATCGACGTTTCTGACTCGCCCTGCGATCACAAACTACAGTGAACACGAGGATGCAAAGCAACTCGCTTCCGGATGGTTCCCTGCTTCTGTAGCGCGGTGCACTGAGAGAGGACGGCGAAGAGCGAGGAGCTGAGAAGAATATCACTGTTGACATATCCGTAGTAACGACTCGGGAAGAGATGCTGTGCCTGGAGGAGGAAGAAACGGATCAGCGGCATGTGGAAGGGGTTGGAGCTGTGGGTGAACAAAGGCAAAGGAAGGCACGCGTAATCGGTGATGCAGGTGATGTGGTGCTCTCTGCAAAAGATGATTACCGATGGCGAGCGCGAAAACACAACGGCTCGAAATGAATACTGCTTCTGAAAGAGCTCCATCATCACGAGGGTGTTTCGCACATCCATGTCGATTGCCTGCATGTGAAACAGAAATTTGGAATGCTACATCACTTGCCTCAATTGTAGTCACCATTACCAGAGAATAGGATACGTCAGGGTGGAAACTGTGATTCAGCTGCACTTCAGTGGAATTGAGCTCAAAATAGGATTCAGACCGGGATCGAAGCACAACATCAGAGGCTACATAGTCTACTCCATGAACAATGACGCACGCACAGACTCTCCGAGGGAATCCTATCGAGTTGTGAGTTGAACCCTGGATACAGAGTCGGTTCCAACAATGCGTTCTACGAATCACGTCACGATTGCGAAACAACTCGGAAATGCGCTTGTTTCATGCCGTACATGACATACGCATACCACGTGAGAAAGGACACAGCAATGAAACGAAGATGCTACGCGTTGGTGAGAGTCTCATGGAATGGCGTGCACTATCGCTCGCTTTGGTTTACATGAACTCAGAAAAGGAATGGGGGCTTACCATCTTAATAGAACTCCTGATCATCAATGATCAGCAGAATAAGTGAGACGGTGAAGAATCATTTCCTCCCCCTGTTGAATGATCGAAGGATGGACTCCGGCATTCTGCTTCTTCGGTTGCCTCATCATCAACAAGCAAGTCCGAAGTGTATCCGTTGAGCAGAAAGAGCCTCAGAGTTCACTGGACTCAAAACAACAACTATTCCACACGCCATGCATTTCTTCCACTGATCGCTTCGAGTTATGGAATCATTTTGGATTAATTACCATAACTTCGAGCTGTTGTTTCTGAACGCCAAGACGGGAGATGAAGGAGGGTTGTGGACGAAGGAGGACATTCTCCGTATTTCATATCAGCTGAGAGAACTGAAGCAAAATGAAATAGGGTATGCGCTTCTCCGAGCCTTTTCTGTAGAATGGAAGATTGGTGCCGGTTCGCTGAAGATGTGGGTTTATTCGAGGGAGATGAAGCCATCATGCAGGCTTTTGTCTTGTTATCTGTTACGTGTAGTGTATTTGAAATCCTCCAGTCTTTCTACGGTGTGCCACGCATGGATTTCTCCTTTCCCTAATGTATAGTGTCGCGGCTAGATTGCAGAACCCTTCTTCTCTTCCTCTTCATTCAAACCTACACGCCGGGATCGAACCATGTGCGTCCCGATTACAAGTCCTTTGCCGATCAGTATAATGCAATCTACACGGCTCCGGAATCCAAATTGCACTCCTCTACGCTTCCGTCTCTGGTACTCCCTGTCACTCCTATTGTTGATAGGCAAACGAAATCAGCATCAATGCAGAGTACATGGATCTCTCCTACTACGTCTTCGACTCTCTCCTGATCATCTTCGTCTGTCTCTTCTTCGACAACTCCACCAGCGACTCCCTCGACACCATCATCCAACACGCCATGGCCGGCGACTACCCCTACTTCATCCCCCATCTCTTCATCCCCAGCGAAGCCATCCACTCTCTTTCTCTCCTCTTCGCCTGTGGAGACACCCTCGGCGAAGTCCGCTCTCGCGCCCTCCCTTCCCCGTAGGAGCGCAGCCTCTCCACCATGATCCCCGCCTCCTGCCAGGACGAAGCCACCGGCTTCTACAAGCCCTACGAACTGATCGTCTTCCTGGAGAATCACCTCACCTTCCTTTCCTTCTCGGAGTACCGTCGTCTCGCGCCGCACAACCACATCCGTCTGCTCTACAACGAGAACCAACAGGAACTGCGCGTGCAGGAGCGACCCTCCTTCTCCTCCGCACACTACCTTCACTGCCACCACACCGCCGTTGAGGACGATTCCTCTTACACCGCCCTCAACCTCCAGGACTGTTCCCACACCTCCTTCCAGTTCAGCATCGTGGCCGGCATCGTCGTGCTCCGCGACTGTGATCACGTCACGCTCTCGATTTGCTGCAACCGCCTTCTCGTCATGTCCCTTCCTCTTCCGCCCATCACTCGTAGCAACTGCCATCATATCGCTCTTTACACATACACCTGCACAAATCCCGTTTTTATCGCGTGCGCTCCGGACACCATGCTCACCGCGCCCTACAACACGCCGCGCGTGCAGCTGCTGAGGAGGCTGAGGGAAGCGCACTTGACCGGCAGAAATTGCTGGGATTTTGGGATCGACATGAAGGGCGTGGCGTTCCCTTGTCCGAAGCTGCCGCCGGAGGAGTTTTCGCCCTTTCTCGCCAAGGAAATCACCGGCGAGGAGGAACTGCCCCTGCTTCCGACGGAGTACGAGGATGTGTTTCGGCATGTACTCAATACGCTCAAGAAGACATGAACTCGATTGTTCAACAAACACGCCATTGTACAGTGCAACTAAGGGGTTTCTTTCACGGGCTCGGTAGCTTCCTTTACGGCGTCAGTAGCTTCCTTCACGGGCTCGGTAGCCTCAGACAGATCGGGGAGGTCATGAACACTCTGCTTCATCGACTGGATGGAGGCGCTCACCGCCTTCACGGCGGAATCATCCCGCACGATCTTCTTCACGGGAGCCTCCACGATTTCTCCACGCTGCTTCTTCTCGAACTTCTCCTTCCTCTCCTTCTTCTTCTGACGCTTCAGCTGGTTCTTCTTCAGCTTCTTGTCGACTTCCGCCTTGTTTGCCTCCATCACTTGCTGTGCCTCCAGCGCACGCTTCTTTTCCTGCTCCTCCTTCATCATTCGCTCCTCTCTGTCCTTCTCGATGAATTTTGCACGACGATAGAGGAAGAAGGAAGCACTGTTTGAACCGCACTGGCTAATTGCCGTTTGCTCCATCTTTTCCCATTTCCACACTTGGCGCGTCTTTCTGGCGGCGTCGTAGTAGGCACCGAAGTCGTCGGGCGCACTTCGCAGCATCTTCTTCACATACTCTTCTGGACTCTATTCCGTGATTCTCCAAACCCTAAGACTCACTTGCATGATGAATAGAATCGATGATAGGAAGAATGTGATCAGTCTTTTTCCTGTTCATCTCTTCTCACAGCCAGTATGACGGAGGAAGAGAGAGGAAAGCGACAGAGTCACGAGGACGTCGTCGATGCTTTCTCTTCGGGATCTGTCACCGCAACGGGCGAACGCATCTTCGTTCCGATCCGGAAGCGTGTGAAAACCGAATCCGGGGAAGAGGCGCCCTCTCAGCCCACTCCTCCTCTTTCCATTCCGCTTCATGGAAATGCGTTGTCGAACGATGAAGTTCGTCTCATTCGTCTCCAAAATCGAATCGAAGTGGAGGGAGGGGATCCGGTGCCTCCCATTCAGAGTTTCCGGGATATTGGACTGCCGGACCCCATACTGCAACGGCTAAAGAGCAAAGGAATCCTTGTCTTTCCATGGAAGGCGATTGACCACTAGACACCCAAGCCCGTCCAGATGCAAGGCATTCCGCTTATTCTAACTGGGAGAGACATCATCCTTCACTCCGATACGGGATCGGGTAAGACCCTGGCCTATGTCCTTCCCCTCTTGCGCATTCTCATGCAAACGCCGATGGCAACATGCGCAACGGGTCCTACTGCAGTCATCATCGTTCCTACGCGAGAACTCGCCAATCAGATTCTCGGCGAGATTTCGGTGTTCCTCACATCGCCTCTCTCCTTCACCTTCTCTCTGTTCCAAAAACCCAAAGAGCCCCTCGATCCAGTTGTTTCGTCCTGTTCATCTCATCGCTAGCATCTCTTCGCACCGGACGGTCGCTTCGTCCACCGAGTTCTGGGCGTGTGGGGCGGCGAGGGTGCGCAGTCGCAGCACCGCGTTCTGAACGAGGGAGTGGACGTGTTGGTGTGCACGCCGGGTCGACTGATCGACCTGTTGGGCAAGGAGTGGGTGAGTCTGAACAAGTGAGTGTGTGAGGTGGGCGTGAGGAACAGCGTGCGACTGTTCATTCTGGACGAGGCGGACAAGGCGGTGGACATCGAGATGGAGAACCAGATCCGGTCTGTGGGTAATGAAATAGGATGTAATGTGAAGATCGCCAATAAACTCCCGCCAACCGGAACACAAACCGTGCTGTGTTCCGCCACCTTCCCCATCTCCGTGAAACGCCTCATCAACAGCTGCGTCGAAAACCCGATCACGCTTCGCATCAACGCCGTGGACGAAACCAAGGGCGGCCTCAGCCCAGACGTGACGGTTCACACCATCGTCGTCTCCTCCACCTCGCGATTCGTCCGTGCGGCCTGCGCCCGTCACTCCTAGGACCTGCTGTTGCAAACGCTTCGCTCGATTCCCTCGCCGCCCGTTCTGATCTTCGTCAACAGCATTGCCGCCATCGAGAGTCTCGTTGCGATGCTGCGACAGGAGCAGTTTCACTGCTGCGGCATTCACAGCGAGTACCCCCAACCCGTGCGCACCACGATCGTGCGGGCGTTCAAGGAGGGTGGGTGGAGAAGGCGGGCGTGAGGCGTAGGTGGTGTGGACGTGCTGGTGTGCTCGTCGCTGCTGGAGCGAGGCATCGACTTCGAGGTGGACGAGGTGGTGATGTACGAGATGCCAGACACCATCGAGAAGTTCAAGCACAGGGCGGGACGCACGGGACGGAGGGGGAGGAAGGGGCGCGTGACGGTGTTCATTACGAAGGAGTGTACAATACTGAGGGAGTATCGCAGAATGCTGCGCGAAGCACATCAGGTGGGAGTGCAATCATCGCATCATGCATAGTCTGTTCCGCCAGAGCTCGATGCTCTCATTCGCTGCTGTGTTTGTTTGAAATGACAATAAGTGCTGGGCTCTGAAACACAAAGAGAATGGTTTCCCTCCATGATCATCCTCAACAGAAGAAACGAACCATGAATTGGATGGGTGGCGCAAAGTGGCGGTGCATCGAGTGGTAAACAGTAGAGCGCGGATCAAGCGCTACATACGAGAGAGGAAGCAGAAGCAGCAGGCGGGGTTGGCATCGATATCCAAAGTCCAGTCCCATCCTCTGCATGCTTCTCTCGTTGCGGCAAATCCATCTGCAAAACGAACCCCTGCTATTCTCAATACGGGTCAGTCAAGTGTATAGTCGTTTCGATCTGATTCAAAATAGGACGTTGTGAGGTTGAAACCGTCCACGAAGAAGAGAAAGGAAATGGAGGACAAACTACTCGTTGTTTCCTCCCACTCAACGCCTCTAAGTATACGTTCACCCCTACAAACGAGAAGCGAGTCATCCCCTGAAACAAAACCTAAACGCTCCAGTCTGCTTGATCTTTCTCCTCCCTCTCCTCCAGAGGAAGAGAAACAGCCGCAAACAACCAATCATGTGGGTAATCGCAAAAGAGCAGAATGAACGCGTAGTTCGATTCATCGACAATGGAGTAGATCGTACTGAAGAGGCCTACAAGATTAACAACATTGAAATCGTTCCCGAAGAAGAGAATGATGACCTGGTCATTCCCACTGTGCCTCTACCCCTTCCCCGTGAACCCCTGGCACCGCAGAGGGATGAAGATGAAGGATTCGATGAGGAAGAGGTGAATCAAATCCAGAGTCGATTATGGAATGCTGTGTTCCCGACTCCCCCCTCTCTTCATCCATAGAGAAAGCAAAGAGGACATCTTTTCAGAGGCGTTCCGCTCCATTCTCGACAGCATCACTCCCTCCATTCTCACCGGCTTCGACTCCTCCACCGTTCAACTGTTATTGGAAGTGTGCTACTCCTACCTCACGGATAAGGACATCCAGCACCAGTAGAGTGATTCTGCCTCTTCCCATCCTAGGTGTCTTGGCATCAGCGTTCTGGACTCAATCGTCACATTTGTTCTCACAACAAACAACCACTCCGATGATGGTGAGCATCAGCGCCCTTTCTCGCCCGTAGCCGCCTTCCTGAATCTGTACGAACGGTTGATGACCACGCCTCCGTTTCTCGTACTCAAGTCTGCAGCAGCGCACCCCGAATTCGAATCCTACCGCCCCACGCTCATCCACTTATACAGGAAGTGCGAGCGAGAAGAAGACTCAACGATAGACTCATGCAATTCACGGAAGGCAAGGAAAAGCACTCCCCGTTGCAATTACTCTCCCCTTCTCTTGTTTGTTCGATCCTTCTCGCGAATGAATTGCTGGAAGGCCGGAGCATCTACCCTTCACTCCTCATCCCCTTCTCCACTCTCAATCTCCGAAGTGTGCACGCCCTGCAGAGCGAAGAAGGAGCGAATCTCCCTCAGCATCGGGACGTCTACGCCTCACACCCGTCCGCTTCCCTCACTCCTCACGCGGAGTCGTCCGATGTAGAACAGCACCTCTCCCTCCCCGCACGCCAGCTGCGCGAGACTCGGCAGATCCCACAGCGACAGCGAGTTCATCAACATGCCCTTCTTCCCCGCGTTCAGCGCGTCGCCGTTCAGCGCGTACTCGCCCAGCGCCACACGCTCCAGCACCGGCAGGTCTAGCCATTACGCCCTCGCCCCACACGCACCCGACAGCACCGCCGAATGCACCTTCGCAAAGCACCCGTCGCCCACTGCCACACACTTCAGCTCCGGCAACTCTATTCCTCACACCTCCTCTCTTTCTCCACGCGCCAGCACGCACTCCTGGAACCAGCCCGCCGACCCTGCACCCATTGTTACTGCCTCCAGCGCCGGGCACGCCTCCACCCACAGCCCGCTCGCCTCCTTCGGCGCCGCGCGCTCCACGCAGTTGTTCCGGCCCAGACGCAGCTCGTGCAGCCGCGGCAGCCCGCGCGCCGTCAGCGCCCGCACCGCGTGGAAGCACCACAGCCCCGTGGCGAAGGTCTGCAGGCGCTCCAGCCCCGACAGGTCCAGCGCACGCAGCTCCGGCGCGTTGCCCGAGAAGTCCGCCACGCGCACACACTCCACACCCGCCGCCAGCGAGGCTTGCAAGGCTGGTAAGGCCAGCGAGTCCTTCACGAAGAGGTAGAGGAACTGGGCCCGCACGAGCACGCACTCCTGCAGGCGACTCGCCTCCACCGCCTGGAACCGAAACACGTACTGGAACGCGTCGTCGCCCAGACGGACCGTCTGAACCGCGGGGACGCCTACGCCTAAATCAGCCCGGTTTGCGGCACGCTCGAACACGACCATTCCGAAGAAGACGAAGTTCATGCCAGCGCCCTCCAGCGAGCGCAGCACCGGCAGGTCGCACAGCAGCAGGGTGTTCTTGTAGTTGAACGGCGGCACAGACGACTGCTGCTGAGACACGGTTCCGTTGCCGCGGAGGGCGCCGCGCCCGAGACGGAGCGTGGAGAACCGCGGTAATCCTAGTGGTAACGGCGTGTTTGCAGACTCACTCTCAAACACGCAGTTTTCGAGACACGCGAAGGTGTCCTCGCCCACCACCACACTTTCCAGTGCGGGTAAGTACTGCAGGACCAGTGTGTGCGCCTGAGCAAAGCTCCCTCTCCCGATGGAGAGAGATTGGAGATGCTGGTAGTGGCGCAGACACAGCTCCGCGCTCCTCTCGCAGCACCCGTCCCCGATGGCCAGCGACGCAATCACGCTGTGGAGGCCGCACAGACGGAGGGAGGAATCGTCAATGCGCACACACGTGCTCTTCACCAACGCATCGTTCATCCAGATCCCCTCCTCGCGGAGAGTGCCGGAACTGTCGTAGCAGTGTCCGAAGCCCCAGCGTTTGCCACGGCACCAGTTCCCCAGATAGGCGATCGTCCCCGTATCCGGGTAGTAGGTAGTTCCGTAGCACACGTTCTGGTCCCCAATGCGAAAGCCCACGTAGAGCAGCCGGTTCTTCGCATCGAAGGCCTCGCCCCAACCGAAGGGTTTGTCCTCGAGAACGTCTCCCTCCCAGCAAATCTCGTTGTTTGCGTCCAAATCGAGCATCCGATTCCGCTTCAGTTCGGAGAGCGGCCTCTCGTTGGTGATCCGCCCGTTTTTCATCGTGAACACGCCGATCAGCTCGTCGTACCTCGCCACAATCATCTCTCCGTCCAGCACTCCGCGGGTGTACCGGCAATTGAATACGTTGTTGCGCTTATCCATCATGACGCAGTCGCCCGTGGCGCCCCACTCATCCGTGAAGCAGTACTGCTCGGTGATCGTCGGATCGAGCAATGCCTCGTAGGACTGCACGTTCTGGATGGTTTCCTCGATCAGCTTGATGCGCTTGCTCTCCTTCTCGATGAAGCCGTCATGGTCCATTCCATCCAGGAACTCAGGCAGAATGTGGCAACAAACAGCCGATCATAAACAACTTATTCAGTGAGCACGTGGAACTGCTTGTCGATCTCTTCGTACAGCGCCTGGAACTTGGCGTTCATCTCCTGCACGGGCAGCTTGGGGTGGTAGAACTTCATCGAGGTGATCTGGTAGATCAGGTCGGTCATCGACGCCTTGATGTGCGCCCAGGTGATCTTCGCGTCCGCGGGCGAGTCCTTGATGGCCTTCATGCAGCAGTCGTAGAAGTGCGTGATCACACGCAGCATGCCCACCGACTTGTGCAGCGGCGAGGTGAAGTCGTAGTCGGAGTACGCGTTCTGCTGCAGGAAGTCTTCACGGATGATCTTCGCCACCTCCATGATGACCTTCTGGTCCTCGGACAGCGACTCCTTGCCCACCAGCTGCACGATCTCCTGCAGGTTGTCCTCCTCCTGCAGGATCGAGCGCACGCGGTTGCGCATCGCGATGAACTCGCCGTCCATCTCCGCGAAGAACGGCTCCAGCACGCGGTCGTACTTGCTGTACGACACCAGCCAGTTGATGGCGGGGAAGTGCTTGCGCTGCGCCAGCTTCTTCTCCAGGCCCCAGAACACCTGCACGATCGACAGCGTGGCCGTCGTCACGGGGTCGGAGAAATCACCGCCAGGAGGCGACACGGCGCCCACCACGGTCACGGAGCCCTCGCGCGCGGGCGAGCCCAGCAGCTTGGCGCGGCCGGCGCGCTCGTAGAAGGCGGCGAGACGCGCGGACAGGTAGGCGGGGTAGCCGCTATCGGCGGGCATTTCGCCGAGACGGCCGGAGATCTCACGGAGGGCCTCGGCCCAGCGGGAGGAGGAGTCGGCCATCATGGCGACGTTCATGCCCATATCGCGGAAGTACTCGGCGATGGTGATGCCGGTGTAGATGGAGGCCTCACGCGCGGCCACGGGCATGTTGGAGGTGTTGGCCACCAGGCAGGTACGGTTCATGATGCCGATTTCTTTGCCGTTCAGCTCCGTCTTCAGCTCGGGGAACTCGTACAGCACCTCGGCCATCTCGTTGCCGCGCTCGCCGCAGCCCACGTACACGATGCAGTTCGTGTTGGCGTACTTCGACAGCGCCTGGCTGATGACGGTCTTGCCGCAGCCGAACGCGCCGGGGATGCAGCACGTGCCGCCCAGCACCGACGGGAACAGCGTGTCGATCACGCGCTGACCCGTGATCAGGGGATGGTTGCCCGGCAGCTTCTCCACCACGGGGCGCGGCGAACGCACGGGCCACAGGTGCGACATCGACAGCTTCGTGATGGCGCCCGTCGTCTCGTCGCGCACCTCCAGCAGCGTGTCGTTCAGCGTCAGCTCCTCCTTGCCGTCCGTCTCGCCGCCGTACACCTTCACCACCTACGCATGAGGGTTAGAGCGAATCGCCACGGTGCCCTTGACGTTGGGGGGACACATGATGTTGTGCTCGGGGATCAGCTCGTTCTCGTAGACCACACCGAAGATGTCGCCGCCCGAGATGAGGTCGCCCTCCTTGAAGTGGAGAGGCGTGTACAGCCACTTGCGCTCTCTAGCCGTCACTCGCTTTAGATAGTAGCTACCTGTTCAGCGCGGGCACATCAGCGCCACGGGGAATGAAAGGGGACTGTGAGTTATTGTAAATGACCTCCAGCGGTCTCTGAATACCATCGAAAATGTTGGACATGATACCCGGACCCAGCTCCACGGAAAGAGGCGAGTTCGTGCGCAAAACGGGATCACCCACGGTCAGACCAGCTACGACTCACTGTTAGAATTTGCAACCCACCCGTTTCCTCGTAGCACTGAATGGAAGCGGTATCTCCCTCCAGCTTGATAATCTCGCCCACCAGGCGGTCGTAACCGACACGCACCAGCTCGAACATGCTCGTTCCGGACATGTGATCAGCGACGACCACTAGCGCGTCAAAGCCCCCACCCCAACTCCATACGAGGTCCAGAGACCTTCAGGACGTAACCGTACATGCTTTCCTTTTCTTCCTCGTTGTATGAAGGCATTGTCAACAGTGCTTTGCGCGAAAGACAACAGAATCTGGAGAACAAGAGAATGCGAAAGGGTGGAAACAGGGAAAGGGGGCGTTTCGCTCCGCCTTGCGAGTTGAATATGGAACAAACCACGCTACTTATTCTTATGAACATCACTCTAATCGCCCAGAACTGAAATTACTTGCGAGCAGGTCTCTTCGCCTTTCTGTTCTTAATCTCACTACCCCTCACACCGCGACAGAAACACTCACGCCAGAGCAGCCTCCTTCGACTTCTTCGTGATCTCGTCCTTCTGCTCTCTTCTCTTCTGGATATCGTTGATGCTCATACCAGCGATAGCACGCTGCACCTTGAAGGACTTCTTGCTTCTCTTCTTGCTCTTCTCAGCAGCCTAAGCTGTTAGGTTAAGGGACTCCAGCAATCTACCTCCGTCTTCTTGTTGTTGCGTCTCCAGGCGACAGTCCATCTGATGCGGGCAGGTCTCTTCTTCTGCTCGGTCAGAGAGCAGACCTTGCGGCTGATGTAGCGCACGG
>OIWT01003642.1_pt1 | contig 13774 bp, 15 predicted proteins | sample 1587701 | NCBI WGS metagenome assembly OIWT01 (sample SAMEA3888904, study PRJEB22519) | human gut metagenome | biome: human gut; feature: human-associated habitat; material: faeces | place: Denmark | collected 2009
TGCATTAGTATTTGTATGTTGGGTTTCCAGAGGAATTGGCCTTTCTGGAATCATTTTTGGACTTTTAATAATTGTAAGGGATTGGAATTCAAGTGTCCCTAGTTGGGTTCCTATTTTAATTGGGCTTATATTATTCGTTTTTTCTTTTATTCCTATTCGTCCACATAAGTTTACTGTGATAATTAGCAACAAACTGCCGTCAATTCTTAAATCAATAGAAACAAAGCCCGAAGCTTTTAATATATGGAAGGAACTATTATTGCCAATAGCAATTTCTGTCGTTTCTCTAATAATAGAGTATCATTGGTTTATCCCTAAAGAATAGTTGTTGTCTTCATTATTAGAGCCATGTAATATTATGTACTGGAAAAGGTCACAAGCAAACTATATTGCTTGTAGTATAATAACTGTACAATATATCTAACTTAAATTCGTAATGAATCAGTATATATCTTTTGGAATCATTTTCGTGATTCTTTTTTGTTTGGAAGTAGTTTACTTCAAGATTGCGGATAGGTTTAACATTATCGATAAGCCGAATGAGCGCTCGTCGCATTCGTCAATCGTGCTTAGGGGCGGAGGCATCATTTTTATGTTGTCGTTGTGGATTTGGAGCGCGTTCTTCGGGTTCCAGTATGTTTGGTTCTTATTGGCCGTTACCTTGATCGCGGGGGTGAGTTTTGTGGATGATATACGTTCGCTCCCGGATAGCGTGAGGCTGGTGGCGCAGTTCGCGGCGATGGTGATGATGTTTTATCAGTTGGGCATTCTGCATTGGAATATGTGGTGGATGGTGTTGGTGGCGCTGGTGGTGTGCGTGGGGGCTGCAGATGTTATCAATTTTATGGACGGCGTGAATGGCATTACGGGGGCGTATGCATTGGCCTCGCTGGTGCCATTGGCATTATTAAATGCAGGGATGGGGTTCGTGGCGCAGTCGCTGATTTATGTGGTGATTCTGTCGGATGTGGTGTTCTGTTTTTTCAATTTCCGGCCGAAGGGGCGGGCGAAGTGCTTTGCCGGGGATGTGGGGTCGATCGGCGTGGCGTATATTCTGCTGTTTTTGATAGGTGCGCTGATTCTGGCGACGGGGGATATCACTTGGCTGATATTCCTGCTGGTGTATGGCGTGGATGGGTGTTTGACGATTGGCCATAGGATTATGCTGCACGAGAATTTGGGGGAGGCGCATCGCAAGCACGCATATCAATTGATGGCCAATGAGTTGGGTATAGGTCACGTTAAGGTGGCGTCTTTTTATGCGTTGTTGCAGCTGGCGATTTCGTTAGGGTTCGTTTACCTGTGTCCGGTGTTGGCAAGGGCGTCTGGGATGGGGCTGGTGGCTTGGCATTGGATCTATCTCGTGGTGGCACTGGTGGTGCTGGCTGTGGCTTATGTGCTGTTTATGAGGAAGTTTTATCATCTGCACGAGGAGTATTTGAGGAGAGTGAGAGGGGAGAGCATAACCAGCAAAGCTTAAAAAATATTGAAAGTACTTGTTTGTCAAACCATTCTTATGATGTTATCAACAATCAATCTAACCGTTATCCTGGAAACACTTATTCTTGGAATAGTCGCTTCTTCAATCGTGGCCATTGCGGTAGAATTGTGGAAGAAGCGTCGCAAGCGCTATCATATTAGCGTGACTTTAGACTCTTGCGAAGTGTATGCTTCACAGGAGAAATCTGATGTTATGATAAAGGTGGATTATAAGGGTAGAGCGGTTGAGAATGCGTTGGTGGTAATGTATGTGTGCTTTACAAATGATGGCCAGAATGATATCAGGTTCAAGTCGCATTTCTCAGATGCCATAGCGGTCAAGTGCGAGGGCTATGACTTTCTTTCATTCACGGCTGAAGAAAGTCGGGTGGAGCCGAAGTGCTTTTTAAATGAGGATGGCTTGGCATTGTTATCATGGGATATTCTCAAGGCAGGAGAAACGATACGTCTTTGTATAGTGGCTCATTCGAATACATCAGTGAAGGAAGGACTGGATGGAGTAGAGTGTTTCAATAAGTTGTCTTTCGATTTTAGGTCAGACTGTATTGATAATCTGGTGCCATCGAAGGAGATGACTCAACGCGAGATTCGTAGAAAGCGTATCTTTAACGTGACTCTCACAAAGAATATACTCTTTATTATCGTTTCTCTTTGCATGCTACTTTATGATATGTCGTTTTCATCACGCTATGACATTGTTTATGACGGGCAGACCTATGGAAATGCAACATTATTTTATTCTCCGCTATTCCGGAAGTATATCTTAAGTTCAGATACTGCCCGTACAAAAATATTATCTCTGGCTGAGACTGAAGGGATAACGGCTATGTTTCCGACAGACTACGTAAATGCAGCCAGTAGGATGAGTGCTATATTAGAAGTAATGATTCTGATGATGATTTTTGTCTCAATCATTTCCATCGTCACTAATCTGCTGGCATTCTCATTGTCGTCCCGGAAACGACGCTCATTGAAAAAGAGAAGCGAAGCATCATGAGCATAATGAGGTTTGTCGCCAAAAGAAAAACAAAACAACACGAAATAATTGTCGATGAAGAATCTTTTGGGAATTGAATTGAAGCATTCCCGAATGTGTATAGGGTATATTGCTACCGAAAAATGAACCGATTTGCCACTGAAAAGTGAACGGGTGCAACGGAAACTCATGGTTTAATGTTTAAGGGTTCAAGGTTTTTTGTCTTTTTGCAATTGAAAAAATGTCACGTATCAAAGACTATTTAATGGACATAGAGGAAGGGCGGATAGTTCATGGAGGATAAGAGTGTCTGTTCGGGGCATTTCTCTGACCCAGAACTTCAAATCATCATCCGCAAGGGAGGTCATCGAGGAAAATGCAGTTATTGCGATGGTGAAGGACTGGTGATGGATATGCCGGACTTCATCACGATAGTCAAAGACAAACTGGAAGCGGAATTTGAGGATGTTGACAACGCGATGCTTATCCGTATTATCAGCATATCGCAATTGGCTATAATTATCGTATGTCGAATGTTTGTGCCGGAATTGGCCGTGGTCAGATGACTGTGCTGGATTCTCATATAGCGCACCATAGGCACGTTCAGAGGCTGTATGAGGAGTTATTGGCAGATGTCCCAGGGGTTCATATCCATAAGCAGCCGGCTGATGCGCGCTTCGATGCGAATTTCTGGCTTTGTGCGGCTACATTGGATCCGGATGTGCATATTAAAGGGCAGGAGGATGCTTATAAGGAGGTTATCAAGACTGCAGTGGGTGGCGCTGCCGGTGTGATTCACGCTGTGGATTCGGCGACGACTGATTGTCAGCCAAATGCGAATGTGGAGGCGTTGCGTGTGTTTATGCTGAATAAGAAGATAGAGGCTCGTCCGACGTGGAAGCCTATGCATAAGCAGCCTGTGTATGCTGGTGCTCCTGTCTATACGAATGGCGTGGAGGAGGATTTGTTTAAGCTGGGCTTTTGTCTTCCTGCGGGGCCGTATGTTTCTGATGAGGATGTGAGGTATATCGTGGAGTGCATTAAGGAGGCGATGGGGGAGAGATAAACGAGTACCTTTGCTTTAATCCAGAAAATAACGGCGCAGGCTTTGTTATTTGAATCAAGAGAAAACGAAGCCAAGGGTGCGTCAGTGCCCCGGAGGAAGGAACCAAAGCGAGTGAGCGCAATTTTAGCGGAGCGAACTGGCTTTGACTGCTTTTTCTTCAAGCCTTGTATCCCTCAAATGATGTCGTGATTGAAATTGAGGGAGAGAAACGTTTTAGCAGTCCTCATTTCTTTATCTCAAGAAAAAACAATATATTTGTATGTAATTGTGTGATATGGGAAGAAAAGCACATAGCGTCAGCCCTGTTCCCGAGGTGGTGGATCTTTTCTGCGGCATCGGGGGGCTTAGTTATGGTTTGAAATCACAGGGACTTATCGTCAAAGGCGGCTTTGATCTGGATGCTACTTGTAAGTTTGCGTATGAGCATAACATCGGTGCTCCTTTCTTTCACAAGGATATAAAGACGGTGACGGGAGAGGAAATACGGATGCTGTATTCTGATCAGTCAATTAAGATTCTGGCTGGTTGCGCTCCGTGTCAGCCCTTTTCTTCGTATTCTCATAAGAAGGACAAAGATCCGAACAAGTACGATCTTTTGTATGAATTCGGCCGCCTGATAAGGGAAATTTCCCCTGATTATGTGACGATGGAGAATGTTTCCCAGATTATCAACTTTAAGCTGAAACCGGTTTTTCCTGACTTTCTTCAGACTTTGAAGGATGAAAATTATCATGTATGGTGGAATGTCGTGTATTGCCCTGATTATGGTGTTCCGCAGACCCGCAAGAGGTTAGTACTCCTTGCGGCGAAAAACAGTAAGATTAGCCTTATTGCGCCGCTATTTCAAAAGGGATATTATCTTACCGTTGCGGATGCCATAAAAGATCTGCCCGCCATCAAGTCAGGAGAACGTTGTGCTACGGATCCCCTTCATCGAGCTATAGCCCTCACGCCGTTAAATCTCCACAGAATTGAATCCACCCCATACGGAGGGAGCTGGAGAGATTGGCCGGATGATCTCATTCTGGACTGTCATAAGAAAGAAGAGGGGCGCAGTTTCGGCAGTGTGTATGGAAGAATGCGATGGGAAGATCCGTCCCCGACAATGACTACGGAGTGTACGGGATACGGAAATGGCAGATTCGGCCATCCTATCCAGAACAGAGCAATTACGCCTCGGGAGGCCGCACGTTTCCAGACATTCCCAGATTCCTATGCTTTTTTCGAAGACGAAGAACATGTGTCTATTACTAAGGCTGCCCGTTACATCGGAAATGCTGTTCCTCCAAAACTGGGAGAGGCCATTGGATGCAGCATAGTTCAACACATAAAAACCTTATAGCATGCTAGAGAATCAAACACTAAAGTGGCGTTTTGATGTCAGTACATTCAGGCTGATCGGACGGGACCTTATTACCGACCGTATCACTGCTCTGTTTGAGCTCGTCAAGAATTGCTATGATGCGAATGCCCAAAAGGTGTCTGTGGTGTTCGAACGTGTAGGCGCCGGGGAAGAAAACCCGACGATAACGATAGAGGATGACGGATACGGAATGTCTTTCAGCGATATCCACGACAAATGGATGGTGATCGGCACTTCTAGCAAAAAAGCAAATCCCGTTTCTCCTAAACCATTCAATAGAAGGTGCGTCGGAGAAAAAGGAATTGGTCGATTTGCCGTTGACAAGCTTGGAGACAAAGTATGTATAGTTACCAAGAAGAGGGGAGCGGATAAATGGCTGAACGTTGAGATTGACTGGTCTGATTATCAAAACAAAGAAAATGATTTCGACAAGATATCCTTGTTTACCGATGTTGAGAACAAGTATTATTTCACCGCTGCAGATAATCCGGACGATTCCGGAACCAAGTTGATTATATCCAGTGTTCGTGATATTTGGACGAAAAGTGACATCAAAAGATTTATGTCAGAGGTCGCTAAAATCGTTTCTCCATATGCCGCCTTGAATTATCCCTTTGATGTGTTTGTCAAGGCAGGTCAGTACGATATAGACCAAAAGGCTACGCGCGACTTTGCAGATGTCAACATCGCGACATTGAGCCTCCGTCTCAAATTTAATGAGATGAATCAAGAGACAGCTTCTTTTGATGAGGAAAGCGGAGAGATCCGGATAACCAGCATTCCGCAGAAATCGTTTGGCGGCATTAGAATGCGACTGTTCTATTTTGACGATGCGGCCAGAAAGAAATATCGCCGGGAGTTCCCGAACAACCAGATAGACGGCATCAAGATATACCGTGACGGTATCATCACGACTCCTTTTGCCGAGAACGAAGAAGACGCGGACAAGAAACGGGATATTCTGGGAATTGACAAACGCTTGTGGCAAGATATTTTCAGCCGTGTCAGCACTCGAGAGATCATAGGTATCGTGGACATTACTCGGAATGGTAATCCCAAGATTATTGATGCGACAAACAGACAAGATTTTGTTGATAACCAAGAATACCGGGAACTGAAGGAATTCATCATTCTCCAGCTTTCTGCAGTGCAGGATTATAAGGTTTATTCCAGGAATAAGAAGAGGAAAGAAAACAATACTACACTGCAGAATGCCGGTGACAGCATACAGTCGTTCATATCTACGATTGAGACGATCTCTCAACAGAATCCTGAGCTAAAAAAGCAACTTTCTCCCGCAATTGAGCAAGCGAAGAAAACAGACGCTGCAGTTAAAAAAGCCATAACTGAGCAGAAACAGACGCAGGAAGAGTTTACCCGGAAAGAGAGTATCTACCTCAGCATAATGTCTATGCAAGAGTATGCCATTCATATCACGCATGCTGTAAGGACTACGCTTAACAAGATTCGAGATAAGGTGGAGTATTTTAATCTGTTCTTTCCTGATCCTGCAGAAGAAGAAATCTTCAGCAAGTATGCTCATGACATGTATTACGAGTTCAAGACTCTCAATAAGGTTATTGACTATATGTTGAGCTATTCCCAAGCGAACCTGCTTCTTGAAGAAGTTGACTTTTCTCTGGTTGTACATGAAGTGTTTGCCAGTTATACTTCAGTCTTCTCCGAGAATGGAATTAGTCCGGAGCTTCAGATTCCAGAGAAAATAATATTAAAGAATACTAGCAAATTGTTCTTACGAGATATCCTCAATAACTTGATTGACAATTCCGTGAAAGCTGTAAGGAATGCCACGGAAAAGATCATCAGGTGCTCTATAACTATTGGGCAGGATAAACTCCAAATAGATCTGTCCGATACAGGTAATGGCATTCCCGTTGAGAAACGGAACTGGGTTTTCGGGATTTATAATACGACGACAGAAAGTGAGGGAGGTGCTGGCATAGGTCTTTACATCGTAAAAACAAGAGTAGAATCCCTTAAAGGGAACGTTAAAATAGTTGATAGCGAATTTGGCGATATCGGGACCACGATTCGGGTCGAATTGCCTTTTAGAAGATAATGGGACATGAAATACAAGTTGGTTTTTATTGACGATCACATGCAAGATGGCAAAAATGATGCTTTTGTCCGTGCCATTGGGAAAAAACTCTCTGATGCTGAGTTGACGGTTTTTACGGATCCGAACAAAGGTATGAAGTTCATCATGGATAACCTCAACAGCCAAATGATTGCTTTCATTGACTGTAAGTTCGATGGATTCGAAAAACAGGGGACGGATCTGCTAAAGGAGATTCGTAAACAGACCTCCCTTCTTTATATTGTCATGATGTCTGCCAATAATCTCAAACAGATTGAAGGTATTGACATTTCTGCAATGATAAATGAGGATTTCATCTGGTTCTATGACCGAAACAATGGTAGTAATGAGGAAGCTTGCGCCTTAATTCAAAAAATAACGCAGTATTGGAGTTCTCGTTTTGACTGTGTCCTTGAGTGTTGGCTTGTTCGTCATCCCGAAGACAAGGACAAAATTGCTTTCCGGCAAGTTTCTGGAGAATCATATACTTGGGAACAGATACTAACCGAGTTGAGACTGCAGACTAAGATTGGGCGCATGTTTGAGCAGATGATCAATCAATTCTACATTTATCAGTTGAATGGGAAAGCAGATGAATAGCATTCTTATTGCTTTTAACTCCCGCCCAGATGATTCATCTCATAGCTTCTTTCAAAGTTGTGCTGACGAAACACGTCAATTGTGTGCAGAAGCCAGTATCCCTTTCACAAGAAAGACTGGAGACGACCTTACTGAGTGGGATATTATGCAATCAATGGAAAGCCACTCCCTTTGCATCTTTGCCTCACATGGTTCATGCGACTCAATAGTCGACGAAGCGGGGAACGATGTCATATCAACGAGAACGACAAACTATGTATTCAGCGGGAAAGGTTTATATGCTATTTCTTGCTGGTGCGCTCAGAGTCTATTGCCTAAGCTGCACCAAATCGGTTTGTCGTTATTTGTTGGATACAATGACAAAATCTGCTTTTCCGGTGACGAAAGTGTATTCGTGGATTGCGCTTTATCAGGTCTACGCAGTTTTGTCAGCGGGAAATGTTTGAATCAGGCAAAGGAGGATATGTTGTCATCTTTTGACGAAGCTATCAAGAAGGCAGGGGAGAGCCCAAATCCTTTTGAGAAAATGCACCTACTGCATGACAAAGAATCCCTCGTTTTCTGCGGAGATCCGGAACTAACATTAGCTGATCTGTCATAAATGACTATGATTCATGTCGCCTCCAGCTTGTGAAATCAGTTATATCGTAATGGTTGTTGATATCCTAGAGAGTATTGTGAGCGAAGACCAGCTAGAAGAATTATATGATGTTTTTCGCTCAATTAAGGACTATGAAATACCAATAGTCCGTTATACGATATACCCAGGTTCAAGTTTGATCAGACAACGCATTAATCAACATGGAAAGAATTTTAGTCATGTATCGGAGTTGTCATACCCACCGATTATTGTGACCCCTATGGAGAGAGCAAATTTACCCGGCCATCCAATGTTTTATGCATGCTCTTTCCCTTCAGAGATAAATGAATACGCTCCAATCCCACGTGTTATTGCTCTGTAAGAGACATCTTCTTTTATGCGGGATAAAACGAAATTAGGAATAGAAAGAGCAACGGTTTCTCGTTTGTCGGTAATTAAGCCGATAGGATTGATAGCATTACCATATATGGGAACATATGAACGGGCATGTCCAGATCTCCTTCAAATCAAGAAAGAATGGATAGATGCCATAAACAAATGCGTAGTCCCTCGGGACGCTCTTGAGCTGGCCCACTATATGGCCAAGGAAATATCTAAGGACTTTACAAATAAAGAACAGTATTTCAAGATTGCTAATTTCGTCTATTATCTTTTGAACACAAATAAGAAAACAAAAGATGCGGACGGTATCATCTATCCCTCAGTTCCGGCTCAAGGAGCCGGATTTAACGTGGCAATAAAGCCAGATGTCGTTGATTCTAGAATCGAGTTTTCGAAAGCTTCTATTTGTCATCTAATAAAAAATGGGATGCAGATGTCTGTAGTATTAACAAGTGATGCGAAGGTTGATCAATTTGGTAATATGACATTTGTTGATAGAGTTTTTAGTAAAGAAAAAGAGTCCTTATATAAAGAAGAGATCAAGGGATTATCATTCGTGAATTGATAATCAATCAATAGTTCGTTATATTTTATAAAAGTTACGCCACGGCGCGAACGCCGTAGAATAAAAGTTCTTTGAAATCAGTGTTATTCAATTGCTTGTTCGGGGATTTCCCGGACATCGCAATAAAACGATCCACCATTGCAGCGTTGTGCAGCAGGGTTTTGGTTGAACCGACCGAGAGATTCATCCCTTGCTGGCTCGCAAAGGCCTTGGCAAGGTTGACAGAAGTTAACGAGGCGTTGAACTTCTGTGGATGGCATCGTTTGCCATATTTGGGGGCCTGTGTATAGGTACTTGAGGTTGGCATCATCGCGGAAGCGACTCATGAGATTGAAGCCCAGAGACTTCACTTCTGACACAAAGCTCTCTTTCGAGAAGTATACGTCTGTAACTATGAGCATGCATATGGACAGCAACTGACTGCAGTTATGTTGAAGCATTGATGGTTCATGGTAGTAAAATGGTAGATGAGCATAAACAAAATTGATTTGATATTTGCGAGATATTGAAGAAATATTCAATAATGTTTGTTTATCTAAGAATTATTTGATAATTTTATGCCGAATTAGATGGATGTAAATTATAATAAAGACAAATGGTAGCAACTATTTCCGCAGATATTGTAAGTTCTACATCGCTGAATACCAGTGAACTGATTGGCCTTCGAAGACGTTTGCAGGAGTTGTTCGAAAGAATAGCTGAGAACAGCCCCGGTTTTTGGGGAAGAATAGTCAAGGGGGACAGTATAGAGTGTTTCGTCCCGGAATATCACGATGCGCTGAGAATTGCGATTTTGCTTAAACTTTATGTAAAGATGTCGGTGGCGGAGTTGGACTGTTCTCCACTATTGCAACGGTATGGAATACGTTTCTCCATTGGCATCGGTGCTGTCAGTTATGCTGACAGAGAGGAGGATATCATAGACGGACCGGCCATATATATATCGGGCCGGAACATGGATGCCATCAGCAGGGTTCGCGGTGTGTATTCCTGCATTGAGATTGATGGATGCGACAAGAAAACGAACTATCTTCTGGATTCGTATGTGGCGTTGATTGACAATCTGATGAATTCTTATTCAGTAAAGCAGGCTGAGGTGGTTTATTACAAGTTGTGCGGTTATAAGGAAACACAGATCGGCGAGATGATAGGCGTGAGACAGTCTGCGGTGAATAGCCGTTCGTCATTGGCAGACTGGAATCTTTTGGATAGGGCGGTAAAGGACTTTGAGAACTTTGACTTTGAAAAAATATGTGGGTAGAGATGTTTTTATGTCTGGTACTAGCTCATCTGGTGGTAGATTTTGTATTGCAGACGAACAAGATGTGCGTGGATAAGGCGGTTAAGAAGTGGCGGAGCCGATATCACTATGGGCATGCCATGGTGGTGTTTGGATTGTCGTGGCTCGTAACTTGGGACCTTGATTTCTGGTGGTGTGCACTGGTTATTGGCGTGACGCATTTGGGAATTGATATGTGGAAGTCGTATCATGATGAGACAGTGTCGTGGTTTGTACTGGATCAGTTGTTGCATCTTGCGGTGCTATGCGGTGTGGTTTATATTTGGACTCGATGCCATGAATGGGCTATGCCGTTTGACATCGAGCCGTGGTATGTTGCCGCTGCAGTAGCGGTCTTGGTGTGCTGGAAGCCCGCAAATATCTTTATCAAGCTGACGCTGAAGCACTATTGTCTGAATATGCCTGCGAATAAAGACAGCGCCTTTAACGCAGGGGCACTGATCGGTACGATAGAACGTTGGCTGATATTGATATTTGTCTGCCTGCAGCGGTATGATGCGTTGGGACTGCTGATTGCTGCAAAGTCAATTATTCGTTTCGGTGACAAGGAAACGGCCAAGACGGAGTATGTGCTGGCCGGAACGCTGATGAGTATTTTTATAGCAGTGATGGCTGGCTTGTTGGTTAGTGCATATTCCGGCGGATACTCGGCCACCGATTCCGGTGATACTTGGCCATCTGAGTTAGACTTGCAAAGATATCAATACAAAGTTCAAAGACGAAACTACGAGACGCCGCAGTCGCCCATCCAAGCCCAAGGTCGAGAAACAGGCTTATTAGTACAAAAATTGAAATATTCAGAACATTAAACATATCCATGGCAAAACAACAATCCAAAGACGAACTGATGGCGGAATTCTTCCGCATGCTTATGGCTGATGCGCAGCAGGCGCAGAAAGCGTCCGGCCCGCACGAAGAACATATGATGGATAGTTTCCCGCGTTACAGGGAAGCGGACCATGTACTGAAATATACGCTCCGCGTGGCGCTGAGGGGTGTCAATCCTCCTATTTGGCGCAAGGTGATAGTTCCTTCGAACATCAGTCTAAGACTGTTTGGGGACCTCATTCTCGAGTTGAAGGGCTGGATGGGCGAGCATCTGAACCAGTTCCGGAAAGGGGACGCCTGTTTTGCTCCGGCTTATCAGCGGGAAGGGGAGTTGCCTCCGCTTTTCGGAATTATCAGGAATTACAATCAGGAAGATTTTTCGCTTGGAGAAATCTTGTGTGAAAAGGGCGAAACAATGGTGTGGGAGTATGATTTCGGTGATGGCTGGGTGCACGATGTCCGGCTTTCTTCCGTCGAAGAATATGCCGATGGCGAAGTTAGAAAGATTGTGTTCGTCGGCGGTAAACGAGCCTGCCCTCCGGAAGATTGCGGCGGCATCTGGGGCTATGAGAATCTTCTGGAACTGCACGCACGTCGCGCTGCCCGTAAGCGCATCTCGGCCGATGACCGCGAGCGCCTGGAGTGGTACGGCATGGACCTGGACTTTGACCCGGAATGGCTCAGCCTCGAAGAGTGCCGGGAGATTGTCGAGGACTTCAATCGCAGTTGAAGACCTTACATCCTTGTATAGTGAAATCTTCTTAGATTTTCAATAGGAGAGTCTTACTGATAGCCTCGATATGTTCTGGCCTTACTCCACAATCTTTCGCTGTATCAGGCCAAGTGGCTACTGTGGAGAGAACTTCATCTATGATGTGATTTGCATTGCGTATGCCGATGTTCTGTGCAACAGACAACAAGTCCTCCCGGGTAAAGTCTTCAGTCTTGCTGTTGAGTGAAAGCTGATGACGGCGTGTCCATCTGCCTGAGGGATTGTACGAGTAGCAAATGTCATAAGCAGGAGCAAACGACCATTGTCCGGTGTTGTCCATCAGAAAGGAAAAATTCTTGGTATGGTCATCATGGTTACGTGCGATGACATTGAACGCCATTCGGCGGTACAATTGCTCGAAGTCTTTGTAATTTAGACCCAATTGGCGTAATACACCGAACAGTTCTTCATATGAATGACGCACGTCTCTGTCCAGATGAGCAATACCAGCAGCCGTCTGCATGTGGATTTTCTCTCCCGTTGTCGTTCGGTCGAAACGGCGTGTCATAAAGTGGTTGTAGTTACCTTCCGGCAACAGACGACACTCCGACATGGTAATGCCGCAAGCGATAGCCATTTTGTAGTAAGCATATTCAATGTTCCCGATGCCTTGCGGATTGTCGGTTATTTCATTATGTTCGCTATAAGTGCCACCGTCAAACTTCAATAGCCAATAGGAAAATCCTTCTGGTGCAGGAACCTGTCCGGAACGTACTTCTCCTGTTTCTTCGTTGTAGGCAATAATCGCTTTTGGCTTCGCTCCACCTGCAGATGTTCCAACCTTAAGGATGTCGAGAATGGACTTGTCGTTCTGACGAATAAGTTCTTGAAACTTACTTCGTTCCTTGAAGAGGGAATCTGACATTTCCATCAGCTCGCGTATGTAGATTTCTGTCGATTCGTTTACACCTTCCACTTTGGCAGCGGGTGCAAACTCCAATGCGCCCATAGCCCGTTTGCCAATGTAGCACAATCGGTCGAGCGGAGTAATCATACTCTCTGTTTTACCTTGTTGTGCGAACCATTCCGTAATGATTTGGCTACCAAACTTATCAGGAAGGGAATCAGCTATCAAACCAGGAAGACCGCTGAAACACTTCGTTCTTGCATTTGTGGGGAATGAAATGACACCACGGGTTCTCGCCAATGGCATCGTCAAGGGTGCTATGTCCAAACCAGACCTGCGAAAATGCTCGTCAAACTGGAAATCTGCATAACCCATTTCATCATCCCACGACATAGCTCCCACAAGGTTGTTCCACAAATAAATTTGTATAACTGGTATTTCTTTCATAATTTACTCCTTCGTTGTTCTTACGCGCTTTACCTGCTTGCCTTGCATCTTCAACAGTTCCATTGGCGATGGCTTCTGTTCGGGTACAAGCAATTCTAAGTTTTCAAGTAATCCAAGCGTTCTTATGACGCTGATTAGCAATGAGAATGAAACGGACTGTCCGCATTCAATCTTGGCGATGGTGCTAACGCCAACGCCTGACTCAGAAGCCAGTTCCTGTTGTTTAAGACCTCTTGATATACGATAAGCCTTCAGTCTCTTTCCAAGTTTATTTAGTATAGCTGTATCGCTAAGCTCTGTCCACATATTATTAATGTCTATGCGTTTCGATTGCAAAGATGCAAATAAAAATTGTAAATGCAAAGATAAAAGCCGAAAAAGCCATATAATAATTGCAAATGCAACGATTAAAAAACTAAAGTATAATCTA
>OIWT01003646.1_pt1 | contig 13765 bp, 12 predicted proteins | sample 1587701 | NCBI WGS metagenome assembly OIWT01 (sample SAMEA3888904, study PRJEB22519) | human gut metagenome | biome: human gut; feature: human-associated habitat; material: faeces | place: Denmark | collected 2009
GGCTTGATACCCCTGCGAAGGTAAAAGAATTTATAACGGAAGAAATACCCTTTACCGACCCCATGGCATATAAAGATATGGATAAAGCCGCGGACAGAATAGGCGGCGCTTTGGAGGACGGCGAAAGGGTCTGCATATACGGCGACTACGACTGCGACGGAATGACTGCCACAGTGTTGCTTTACGACTACCTCCAGTCCATAGGCTGCGATGTCTGGTATTATATTCCGGACAGAGAAAACGAGGGCTACGGACTTAATAAGGACGCCATAGATTTTATCGCGGCAAGGGAAACGGATTTGATTATAACCGTTGACAATGGCATTTCTGCTATTGAGGAAATTGACTATGCCGCGTCCCTCGGGCTTGATGTGGTAGTCACCGACCATCATAAGCCCAGAGATGTTCTGCCAAGCGCCGTTGCGGTGGTTGACCCCCACCGCCGGGACGAGGACGACAACGATAAAATTTACCGAGACCTTGCCGGAGTGGGCGTTGCGTTCAAGCTTGTGTGCGCCCTGGAAAACGACGACGGCTGGGGTATTGCGGAGCAGTATGCCGACCTTGTGAGCATAGGTACGGTGGCGGATATAGTTCCCCTAACCGGAGAAAACAGAATTTTGGTGCGGCAGGGGCTTTCCCTTATTCCCGAAACGACGAACCCCGGTCTGCGCGCTCTTGTGGAGGAAACCGGACTTGCGGGAAAAAAGCTGACTGCGGAAATGCTCGCCTTCGGAATTGCGCCGAAGCTTAACTCCGCGGCAAGGCTCGGTTCCGCCTATCAGGTTACGGAGCTGCTTACCACCGAGGACGAGGAACGCGCCGCAGAGCTTGCCCGCGACCTTTGTGAGCAGAACCACCGTCGGCAAGAGCTTGAGCAGGATATAGCTGCGGAGGTGGATAAGCTCTATGCGGAGAAGGCGGATATACTTAACGACAGAGTTATTGTAATAGAGGGCGAGGGCTGGCATCACGGCGTAATCGGCATTGTTTGCGCAAAGGTGGTGGAGCACACCGGCAAGCCCTGCGTGCTTATCTCACGGGACGGCGACGAGGCAAGAGGCTCTGCACGCAGCGTGGAGGGCTTTTCCATGATAGAGGCGGTGAGCTATTCCGCAGACTGCCTCACCCGATACGGCGGACATCCCTTTGCGGCGGGAATGAGTATGGATGCGGATAAGGTAGATGCTTTCCGCAAAAAGATAAATGAATTTGCCAAGAATAATTTCGAGCTTATGCCCGTGTTTACCCAAAAGCTTGACCGGGTTATGGATCCGGCGGAGCTTACAGTGGATAATATTTCTTCACTTCAGCTTTTGGAGCCCTTCGGCGCGGCGAACGAAATGCCCGTGTTTGCTTTCCGCAAGGTGATTGTGGACGGAATTTATCCCATAGGAGGCGGAAAGCATCTTCGCATACGCTTTAAGAAAGCAGGGCTTTCGTTCTATGCCGTGTATTTCGGTATGACCGAGGAGGATTTTCCCTACAATGTGGGCGATATTGTCGATGTGGCGGCCACCTGCGAGGTGAACGAGTTCAACGGAGAAAACCGCGTTTCCGTGAAAATCCGCGACGTTCGTCCGTCCTCGCTGAGCCAGGAAAGGCTCTTCTGCGGCAATCTGATTTACGACGGCTACAAAAGGGGCGAACAAATTCCCGGGGAGGATGTTCCGGAGCGGGGCGATATAGCTGTAATTTACCGCTATATCCGCAGCCACGGCACATTCCGCGGCGAGCTTGACGTGCTGTTCGGAAGAATTACCGGAGAAAACAAGGACTGCGCCATGGATTCCTGCAAAATGCGTCTTTGCCTTGATATAATGGAGGAAATGGGGCTTATTTCCCGCAAATTCGACGGCAAAGCGGAAGAAATCGCGCTTTTGCCCACAAGCAAGGTTGATATAGAGAATTCGAAAATACTCGGCGAGCTGCGTTCGGAGAACCGAGCCTGAAAAAATATGATAAAGAAAAATGAAAATGAAAGGCGGTGAAAAGATATGTCCGAATACTTTGAAGAGCTTAAAAAGATGATAGACCCGGGCAAGGGCTACGATATGGAACGCATTGAGAAGGCATATCTTCTTGCCGAAAAGGCACATTCCGGACAGTTCAGGGCAAGCGGAGAGCCGTATATAGTTCATCCGGTGGAGGCAGCGAAGATAACCGTCCAACTTGGCATGGATACGGATACGGTGGTAACGGCGCTTCTGCACGACGTTGTGGAGGACACCGACATTACCCTTGAGGAAATCAAAAAGGAATTCGGCACGGATGTTGCAAACTTGGTTGACGGCGTTACCAAGCTGAAACAAATAAAAAAGGTCAACAACGCCTCCAAGGAGGAGCAGCAGGCGGAGAATGTGCGCAAAATGTTCATGGCAATGGCAAAGGACATTCGCGTAATCATAGTAAAGCTTGCCGACCGTCTGCACAATATGCGTACCATCGACGCAAAGCCGGTGGAGAAGCAGCGCCGCATAGCCCATGAAACCATGGAAATCTATGCTCCGCTGGCGCACAGACTCGGTATCCGACCGATTATGGAGGAGCTTGAGGATCGCTGTATTCGGGTGCTCGACCCGGTGGGCTATCACGACATTGAAAGCCGCATGGAAATGCAAAAGGACGAGCAGAAGGAGTTCCTCGACCACATAAAGGATAAAATAGACGAGCGTCTGCGCAAGGAAAACTGCGAGTTTTATCTTATGGGGCGCATAAAGAGCGTTTACGGAATATATCGCAAAATTTACGAGCAGGGCAAATCCATGGAGGAAATCTATGATATTTACGCTGTGCGCGTAATCGTAAACACGGTTTATGATTGCTATTATGTGCTTGGCGTAATGCATGATTTGTTTCGTCCGATTCCGGACAGGTTTAAGGACTATATTTCCACGCCGAAGCAGAATATGTACCAGTCCCTGCACACCACCTGTATTGACAGCAAGGGTATTCCCTTTGAAATTCAGATACGCACATGGGATATGCACCACACGGCTGAATACGGTATCGCGGCGCACTGGAAATATAAGGCAGGAATACAGGGCAAAAACGAGCTTGAGGAGCGTTTGGCGTGGGTTCGTCAGCTTCTTGAGCAGCAGCAGGAGCTGGACGACGTTGAGGATATAGTTCACACCATAAAAACGGATATTGCCATAGACGAGGTGTTTGTTTTCACGCCGAAGGGCGACGTTATCAATCTGCCTCTCGGCTCCACGGTGGTGGACTTTGCCTATGCCATTCACACGGCGGTGGGCAACCGCATGGTGGGGGCAAAGATAAACGGAAGAATAGTCTCCCTCGATACCGAAGTGAAAACCGGTATGATAGTGGAGATTATCACCACGAACTCACCCGGTCACGGGCCGAGCCGGGACTGGCTGAATATAGCCAAAACAAGCTCCGCCAGAACGAAAATCAGAAGCTGGTTCAAAAAGGAGCGCCGGGAGGAGAATATTGCCGAGGGCAGAATTTTGGTGGAGCGTGAGTTCCGCAGAAACCTTATTCTGCTTGACGAGCCGCAGTATTCCGAGTTCATAGGAGAAATCGCAAAGCGCCAGCACTGCAACAGCATAGAGGATTTTTATGCCTCCGTGGGCTACGGCGGAATTACCATTTCAAAAATTCTCCCTTGGGCGAAGGACGAATTTGTTCACCGCTACCGCAAGACGGAGGAGCCTGTGGCTCCGCAGCCGGTGCAGAAGCGCCGCACCAAAAGCAGCAACGGCGTTATAGTCGAAGGGCTTGAGGGCTGCCTTGTGAAATTCGCGCACTGCTGCAACCCGCTCCCCGGGGACGATATTGTGGGCTATGTGACCCGCGGCAGCGGCGTTACAATTCACAAGACGAGCTGCGCCACCGCAATAAAGGGACAGACAGAAGAGGAACAAAAGGGGCGCTGGGTCACGGCGAACTGGTCCGACAGTATAAAGGACACCTACAAATCGGTTATTCTTATAAAAGGACCGAACAGAGGAGGTCTGGTGGCGGATGTGAGCATAACCCTTGCGAACCTGCATGTGCAAATGCACACGCTGATTGCGAGGGAGCTGCCGGACGGCAACGCCGAGGTTCGAGTGACGGTGGAAACCGGCGGCGTGGAGCAGCTTAAAGGCACAATCGAGGCGCTGCGGCGGATACGCAACGTTGACAGCGTGGAAAGAATATAAGCTAAAGGGGAATTTTAATGAGAGCTGTGCTTCAGGTGGTGCGTTCCGCAGCGGTTGAATGTGAGGGCAAAACCGTTTCGCGGATAGAAAAGGGCTTTTTGGTGCTGCTCGGGGTGACCAAGCAGGACACTCAGGCAGAGGCGGACGCTCTTGCGGCAAAAATTGCGGGACTGAGGGTGTTCGCCGACGAAAACGGCAAGATGAACCTTGCCTTGGATGACGTGGGCGGAAAGGTGATAGTGGTTTCAAACTTCACCCTCTGCGCCGACTGCGGACACGGCAAGCGGCCTTCGTTCATAAACGCGCAAAGACCCATTCAGGCAAACGAGCTTTACGAATACTTCATAAAGCGGCTTAAATTTAACGGCGTGCCGGAGGTGGGTAAGGGCGTTTTCGGCGGAGATATGCTTTTGCACATAGAAAACGACGGCCCGGTTACAATAATTCTTGATACGGACGAATGGAAATAAGTCAGGCTGAGCTTCTTTAATTTTAAGGAGGAGAATATATGGAAATCACCGAAATTACAGTAGGAGCATACCAAACAAACTGCTATATCGTCACATCCGATGATAAAAGCGCCGTGATAGTCGATCCGGGCGCAGAGGCAAACAAAATCATAGACAAGGCAAAGGAGCTGGGTGCAAAGGTAAAGTATATCCTGCTCACCCACGGTCATTTTGACCATATCGGCGCCGCGGACGCGGTAAAACGCGCTTTTCCGCAGAGCCAGATTGTGATTATGAAAGAGGACGAGGATATTTGCCGGGATCCATCCCTTGTGGGCGGCGACAATGTTACCGCAGACCCGGATATGCTTGTTTCCGACGGGGATGTAATCAAGGTGGCGGAGCTTTCGTTCAAGTTTATGGCGACTCCGGGACACACCAAGGGCTCCGCGGTAATTATTTGCGGCGACTGCATTTTCAGCGGCGACACCATTATGTCCCGCACCTGCGGCAGAACCGACCTCTACGGCAGCTCCACAAAGGAAATTCGCAAATCCCTTAAAAAGATAGGCGAGCTTGAGGGAGATTATAAAATCTACCCCGGTCACGGTCCGGAAACCAATATGGCTGTGGAACGCTACGCCAATCCATATTTGAGAAAAGCAATGGGACTCGGAATATAAAATGGTGCTCATAATCGATTCTCATCCTTTTCGCTATGAAGCGGAAGCTCTCTGCCGGATGTTTCTTCACGGCAGAGAGCTTAAAATAACAGAAAACCCGCAAATTCCGGCGGAGGAGGACTATATTTATACGGCGGTTGACGGCGGCGAAATCACCGTCAAAGCAAAAATCGACGGAAAATATGCCGAGGCGAAACGCCGTGCGGAAAATGAGCATGCTCGAAATTTGGAGCTTGCCGCCTTCGGCGTGCTCACGGAAATTTTGAGCATCCGCCCGAAATGGGGCGTGCTCACGGGTATTCGTCCGGTGAAGCTTGCCATGCAAATGCACGACGAGGGGCTTTCCGAGGGAGAAATCCGCGAAAAACTGAGCACACAGCGCCTTGTTTCCGAGGAAAAGCTGGATTTGCTGCTCACCACCATGGAGCACGAGCTTGAAATCCGAGCATCCTCAAAGCCCAATTCCGTAAGCCTCTATATTTCCATACCATTCTGCCCGAGCCGGTGCTCATACTGCACCTTTACCTCCCACAGCGTGGAAAAGGCGGCGAAGCTCATTCCGCAGTATGTGGAGCTGCTCTGCGGCGAGCTTAAAGACATAGCCGTGCTCATAGGGGAGCTGGGGCTTCGCCTTGAAACGGTGTATATGGGCGGAGGCACGCCCACGGTGCTCACGGCACAGCAGCTTGACAGAGTTTTGAGCACGGTGAACGAGAGCTTCAATATGTCCGGCGTTCGTGAAGTGACCGTCGAAGCGGGCAGACCGGACACCATAACCGCGGAGAAGCTTGCGGTGCTCAAAAAATGCGGCGTGGGAAGAATAAGCATAAACCCGCAGACCATGGACGACGGCGTGCTCGCCGCCATAGGCAGAAAGCACACCGCCGAGGAGGTCAAAAGGGCGTTCGCGCTGGCGAAAACATTTGAATTTGACAGCATAAATATGGATTTAATTTCCGGCCTGCCCGGGGATAATATGGAAAAGTTCCGCAAAACCGTTGCGGAGATTATTGCCCTCGACCCGGACAATATAACTCTGCACACGCTGACGGTGAAGCACGGGGCGAACCTTGCACCCATGGCGCAAAGCGTTTTCGCAGCTACGGCGGACGCCATGAACGAGTACGCCTACGGCGAATTTGCAAAGGCAGGCTATTTTCCGTACTACCTGTACCGTCAAAAGGGAACGGTGGACAACCTTGAGAACGTGGGCTTCTGCAAGCCCGGCAAGGAGGGTATATATAACATATTTATTATGGACGAAACCCACACCATACTTTCCGCCGGAGCGGGCGGCGTTACAAAGATGAAAGCACCCTACGACAAGAAAATCGAGCGCATATTCAACTTCAAATATCCGTATGAATATATCGAGCGCTTTGAGCAGATGAACGAAAGGAAAGAGCAGGTGAAAGAATTCTATGAGAGATTTCCGCTTCGGCAGAAGATATGACCCGAACGAGCTTAACTATTTCGCAGAAAAGAACATAGAAAAGCTGGTGACGGACTGCGAAAACAAAATCACCTTTGACATTATGGCGGCGGCGGGGGAAGTTATCGGCGCGGGCGAAAGCCTTAAAGCGGTGCTCGTGGCGGGCCCCTCCGCCTCCGGAAAAACCACCTTTGCAAAGCGCCTTTGCGAGGTGCTCTGCGCCGCGGGAACGGAAGCGAAGCTCGTTTCCCTCGACGACTTTTACCTCGGAATTAAGTACCTGCCGAAAAACGAAGACGGAACCTACGATATGGAGAGCATAAGCGGCTTTGATTTGGCGGGCGCGCATAAATGCTTCGCCGACCTTGACGAAAAGGGCGAGGCGGACTTTCCCATATTCGATTTCCCGAATCAGCAGAGGAGAGCCGAGGCAAATCATATTTCCCTCGGTAAAAACGGCGTTCTGGTGGTGGAGGGCATATATGCACTCAATCCGCAGCTTACGGAGGGCATACCTGCAAAGGACGTTATGAGGATTTATGTAGGAACTCAGTCGAGATACGAATATTACGGCGAAACCATGTTTACCGCACAGGATATTCGTCTGCTGCGCCGTGCGGTGCGCGACGAGCTTTTCCGCGGTTGGCCTGCGGAAAAGACTCTTGCCCAGTGGCAAAGCGTTCTGCGGGGAGAAGAAACCTACATAAAGCCATATATTCACACCGCGGATATGCATATAAACACATCCCTTGCTTACGAACCGGCGGTGCTCGGTGCGGCAATTGCGCCCGCGCTTGAAACAATCACGGAGATTTCGCCGTTTTCTGACATGGCAAGGAAGCTTGCGGATAGACTTTCTTATTTTGACAGCATAAGCGCAGATATAGTGCCGGAAAATTCGCTTCTTCACGAATTTGTCGGCTGAAATTCGGCTTTTTGCATTGATTTATCCGCCACTTAGTTATATAATTATAAAGGAAAAATTTGCAGGAAAGGGGTTATACCAATGGCAGATATAAATGAAGTATTGAGCAACCTTTGCTCCGACCTTAAAGCGGTCGGGCAGGAAGTGGGAAGAAGAACCGGCGATGCGGTTGAGCTTTCCCGTCTTAAACTGGAGCACCTTAAACTGAAAAACAGAGTAAGAGATAACTATGAGCGCCTTGGCGAAATCATTTACGGCGGATACAAGAACAAAGAGGACGTTTCCGACGTTATCGCTGTGCTTTATGAGCAGCTTGACGAGGACTTCGCCGAAATCGAGCGACTTTTCGCCGCCATGAACGCCGTAAAGGCAGGCTATGCCTCTTATGCGGAGGCGGAGGCCGTGGGCGAAGCCGAGCCGGAGGCGGCACCCTCCGAGGAGAAAAAAGCGGACCCCGAAATCGAAAAGGAAATCGACGAAATGATGGACGAGGCGGCAGAGGCAGCCAAAGCCGACGATTCCCTCGACGTTGACGCAGACTGATAAAAACATAATAAGCAAAAAAACGGAGGCAGACCAATGCTGACTTATAATCAAGTAAAAGGCTCCGCGGAGTTCATTATGGCACAGACCAGAGTGCGCCCCAAAATCGCAATAATCCTCGGCACGGGACAAAGTTCCATAGCGTCCGAAATAGAGGGTGCGGTGAGAATTCCCTACAAGAACATTCCCCGCTGGAATTCCCCCGCACAAAAGAGCCACGAGGGCGTGCTCGTAATAGGAACCCTCGACAAGGTTCCCGTTGCCGTAATGAGCGGCAGACTGCATTTCTACGAGGGCAATTCCTTTGCGGAGTGTGCATATCCCATTGCCGTGCTCAAGGCTTTGGGCGTTGAAAAAATAATTATGACGAACGCTGCCGGCGGCATAAATACAGAGTATAAGCCCGGCGATTTCGTCATGCTCACCGACCATATCAAATTCTTTGACGACAGCCCCCTTCGCGGCGAGGACGCAAGCATTTTCGGCACCGGAAGATTTTTTGATATGAGCGACACCTACGGCGAGTATATGCGTAACCGCGTGATAGGCGAGTTCGAGGCAGAAACCGGCATTTCGCTGAAAACCGGCGTTTACGCATATATGCCCGGTCCCCAGTTTGAAACTCCGGCGGAGATAAGGGCGCTGCGGGTGCTGGGAGCCGACGTTGTGGGCATGAGCACCGTTCCCGAGGTGATTATGGCGGCGGCCTGCGGAATAAAGGTTCTGGGCATTTCCGTTGTCACCAATATGGCGGCGGGCGTTCTGCCGAGAGCGCTTACCTTGGCGGAGGTGGACGACGTCTGCCAAAGAGTGGACGGCGACTTCAAAAAGCTTATTCGCACCGCGGCAAGAGTTCTTGCGGCGGAATAATTGCCGAGTGAATAAAACAGGAGGAAAGAATAATGCTCTTTAAGGACATTACTTACATCGACGAAAATTTCAACGCCGTGGAGCATGCCTATGTCGGCACGAAGAACGGCGTAATCGACTATATCTCCACCGAAAAGACAGATTGGGGCTACGGCGAGGTGTACGACGGCAGGGGAAAGGTGCTTATTCCCGGTTTGGTGAACAACCACACCCACGCCGCCATGACTCTTATGCGCGGCTACGGAGAGGATTTACCCCTTCAGCGCTGGCTGACCGAAAAAATCTTCCCCTTTGAGGCGCAGTGGGACGAAAACAGCATTTATTGGGCAGGTATGCTCGCCATGGCGGAAATGATGGCCTGCGGCACGACCTCCTTTACCGATATGTATTTCTTTGACAGGATTGCCGCAAAGGTAGTCAAGGAATCCGGCATGAAATGCAATTTCAGCAACCCTCCCGTGGGAACAGACGGAACCTCCCTCAAAAAGATGGATTATTTCAAGGACACCTATGAGGAAATTCAGAAATACTGCCGCACCAAGGGCAGATTCGTTCACGAGTTCGGACTTCATGCGGAGTATTCCTCCTGCGAATCCCTTGTAAGAGAAACCGCGGCGTTCGCCAAGGAGAATAATCTTCGTATCCACGCACATTTGTCCGAAACGAAGCTTGAGCACGAGGAGTGCAAGCAGCGCCACGGAATGACTCCGGCTCTCTATTTCGAAAAATGCGGCCTTTATGAGAACCCCACCAACCTTGCGCATTGTGTTTGGGTGGAGGACGAGGATATTGAGTGCCTTGCAAGGAACCATGTCAGCGTTACGCACTGCCCCTCCAGCAATATGAAGCTTGGCTCCGGCTTTGCTCCTATCAGAAAAATGCTTGACGCAGGCATCAATGTCGCACTCGGTACGGACGGTGCCTCAAGCAACAACAACCTCAATATGTTCGAGGAGATGCACCTTGCCGCCATGATAGCAAGGGGCAGCTCCGGTAATGCAGGCGAGGTTTCTCCTAAGGAGATTTTCAAAATGGCGACGGTGAACGGCGCAATTTCTCAGGGCAGAACCGATACCGGCGTTATCAAAAAGGGCAACAAGGCCGACCTTGCGGTGGTGGACTTCAACCGTCCGCACCTTGTTCCCTGCTTCGACGTGCTGGCGAACCTTGTTTTTTCCGCACAGGGCAGCGATGTTGTGCTCACCATGGTTGACGGCGACGTAATTTACCGTGACGGCAAGTACAAAACCATAGACATTAACAAGGTTTACGATAAGATAAGCTATTATCTTCCCAAAATAATCGAAAAAATCTAAACGGCAAACACAATCTTCCGTGACCGGAAAGTTCGGCTTTCCGGTCACAGCTTTTGAAGCGCGGAGGGCTTTAATGACCAGAAAAAAACAGAACTTCCTCCAGGGGGCGCTTATTTTAAGCGTTGCCGCAATTATAGTAAAAATCATAGGCGCTGTTTACAAAATTCCGCTGATGAACATCTTCGGCGGCGAAGGCTTTGGCTATTACAACACGGCCTATCAGATATTCACGCCGCTTTATACCATAGCCACGGCGGGCATACCCATTGCCGTTGCACGAATGGTTTCGGAATGCGTTACCATGGTGCGCTATTGCGATGTGCGCAGGATTTTTCAGATTTCCATGACCTGCTTTGTGGTCACGGGCACTGTGGGCAGCGTTATTATGCTGTTCGGCAGCAAGTTCCTTGCGGGAACGGTGTGTAACAACCCCGGCGCATTCCTTTCGGTAATTATGCTTTCGCCGGCAGTGTTCTTCCTTTGCATGACAAGCGCTTACCGCGGGTATTACCAAGGCTTACGCAATATGTACCCCACGGCGATATCTCAGGTTATCGAAGCGGTTGTAAAGGTGGGCGTGGGTCTGACCCTGACGCTGCTCGTTTACAACTGGGGCATAAAGGTTTACGAAGAAAAGGGCAGCTTTTACGGTATTGACCTTGGCATTTCCACCGAAAGTCTGACTGCGCAAAGCGCCGTTGCGCCGATTGCGGCGGCAGCCGCCATCTGCGGTGTAATGATTTCCACCATGGTGGGAATGTTATATATGATGCTGCATTATCGCCTTAAGGGCGACGGAATCACCCAATCGGAGCTTATGGACGCACCGGAGGCAACCTCCAAGCGGGTGCTGCTCAAAACGCTCATAAGCATTTCCGTCCCGATTTGCTTGGCGACCCTTTCAACGAACATTACAAACTTAATTGACCTTGTTTCGATTATCAACCGCATTGATTATGCGCTGCGCCTTGACCACGCAACGGTTATGGCAATGTACGAAGGGCTTTTGCCCGAGGGACTTGACGCCGCGGGCATTCCGAACTACCTGTACGGAGTTTATTCCGGCATGCCTGTGACCATGTTCAACCTCGTTCCGACCATTGCAATGACCTTCGGAACGGCGGCTTTACCCAATGTTGCAGTGGCTTGGACATCACACAACCGTCACAGAATCAAATACTCAATCGACACAGTTCTGCGATTAACCACTTTGGTGGCAATTCCGGCGGGCTTTGGACTTTCAGTTCTGGCAAAGCCGATTTTGACACTGCTTTACCCCAAACGCCTGACCGAAGTTGAGATCGCGGCACCCATGCTGGAGGTTATGGGCATAACCGTAATCTTCGTCTGCGTGTGCGCCTCCTGCCACAGCGTTTTGCAGGGAATAGGCAAAGAACGGCTGCCGCTGTTCTTTATGCTTGGCGGTGCAACGGTCAAGCTTCTGATGAACTTTATTCTTGTGGCGGTGCCTTCTTTTAATATAAAAGCGGCGCCATACGGCTCGCTTATGTGCTACATTCTGATTATGGCTGCGGACATTTTGGCAATCAACCATTTCGGCGGAATACGAATCAACATTTACGCCATATTCATAAAGCCGATTTTCGCCGGCGGGCTTTGTGCGCTGGGTGCAAAGCTGGGTTATTGGCTGGGACAGATTCTGAAGCTTTCATCTAATATTTCCACCGTCATTGCAATACTTATTGCGGCGGTAATCTATGTGTTTGCGGTGCTTTTGACCCGCACAATCACAAAAAAAGATTTTTTAATGCTTCCAAAAGGCGAAAAAATCGCAGAAATACTTGAAAAATTACACTTATTACGATAAAATAATAGGAGGCTGTTTTTATGCAGGCTGATTTTGGCAAAAAGGAAAAATACACGGTAGACGACCTTGTTAAAATTATGTCATTGCTGAGAAGTGAAAACGGCTGCCCGTGGGACAGGGAACAGACCCACGCTTCCATTCGCGCAAACTTTATTGAGGAAACCTATGAAGCGGTGGAGGCCATTGACGAGGATAGCCTGGCGAAGCTCAAGGAGGAGCTGGGCGATGTTCTGCTTCAGGTGGTGTTCCATGCCCAGATGGAAAAAGAAAAAGGCAATTTTGATTTCAACGATGTCTGCGACGGCATTTGCAAAAAGCTTATTGTGCGGCACCCGCATGTTTTCGGCAATGAAAAAGCGGATTCCGCCGAAAAGGTGCTGGACAGATGGGAAGAAATCAAGAATGAAACCAAGGAACAGACCGGCAGCGCCACTTTGGACGCGGTGCCGAAGCAGCTGCCCGCGCTTATGCGCTGTGCAAAGCTTCAGCACCGGGCGGAAAAAGCGGGCGGATTCTCCCACAGCCTGGTGTGGTCCCTTGGCAAGCTGGATGAAGAGGTTGCGGAGCTGAAGGAAGCAGTGCGTTCCAACGACATTGTAAAATGCTGCAAGGAGATGGGTGACGTGCTGTTTTCTGCGGTGAACACCGCGCGAACCCTTGATATTGAGCCGGAGCAGTGCCTTACTGCGGCTTCCGACAAGTTTATCAAGCGGTTCAAAAAGGCGGAAAGCCTTGCCGCGGAGTCCGGCAAAAAACTCTCCGAAATAAAAGGAGAGGAACTCAATTCCCTTTGGCTGGAGGCCAAAAACGTTTAACAAATTAAAAAGCGGCAAAGCCGCAGATTACAAAACGGAGGTATTTTTAAAATGACCAAATCTGATCTTATCGCAGCAGTAGCAACCAAAGTAGGTTCTTCCAAGAAGGACAGCGAAAAAGCAGTTAACGCTGTTATCGAATCCATCACCGAGGCTCTTGCCAGCGGCGAATCCGTACAGCTCGTAGGCTTCGGCACCTTCGAAGTTAAAGACCGCGCTGCAAGAAAAGGCGTAAACCCCAGAACCAAAGAGGAAATCACCATTGAAGCTTCCAAGCTCCCGTCCTTCAAAGCCGGCAAAGCTCTTAAAGAAGCTGTTTCCAAATAATCATTTTGTGATTTTTCCCCTGTCGCTTTGGCAGGGGCTTTTTAATACCTCAGAAAGAAAGGGAAAGAATATGCGACTTGATAAATACCTGAAGGTGACGCGCCTTATCAAGCGCCGCACTATTGCGAACGAGGCCTGCGACGCGGGCAGGGTTTTGGTGAACGGCAAGGTCGCACGCGCTTCCTACGAAGTGAAGGAGGACGACGTGATTGAAATTCAGCTTGGGCAGCGCCCGCTGAAAGTGCAGGTTGTTTCCGTCACGGAATCCCCGCGCAAGGAAGAGGCTGCGCAGAATTACAAGGTGATAGAATGAAAGCAAAAGGACGGCATTAATGAACAAGTCCATAAAAAATGGACAATAGAAAAAAGAGACCTCCTATGGTAGAATTAAAGAAACTACTATAGGAG
>OIWT01003647.1_pt1 | contig 13760 bp, 16 predicted proteins | sample 1587701 | NCBI WGS metagenome assembly OIWT01 (sample SAMEA3888904, study PRJEB22519) | human gut metagenome | biome: human gut; feature: human-associated habitat; material: faeces | place: Denmark | collected 2009
GGAGCTTATAAAATTTCGTCATCGCCTCGCTCTGCGTCTTGCCGAAGACCGATTTGTATATCGGCTTGCCGTCCTCTTTGTGCCCGACGATGATGCGTGCTTCCCATCTTCCGTCCGGTCTTTTTCTGACCATCCCGTCCCCGTTCGGACGTCGTTTACTCATGTTTTTCACCTTCTTTCACGCACAACAATATCACAAAGCTTTTTATATATCCAGCGGAAATCGAAAGAGTTATCGGAAAGTTATCAAATCGCCCACGTTCGTAGAAAATTTCTACTATTAGTTGAGCGCGGTCTATGTTGCGGTTATTGATTTTTCCCGCCTGATACCTTATAATTTACTCAGACGCGTCGGAATTAAAATTAAAACGGAGGGTAACACGATGGAACTTATGATTGGCGAAAAATTAAAAAAACTACGCCGCAACAGAGACCTTACGCAGGAAGAAGTTGCAACCCATCTCGGAATTTCATATCAGGCAATCAGCAAATGGGAGCGCGGAGACGGTTATCCCGATATCACAATGCTGCCTGCTCTTGCAAATTATTTTGCGGTATCTGTCGACGAGCTGATAGGTATGGAAGAGATAACTTCCGCAAGCAAGCTTGATGAAATTAATCAAAAATGGGCTGAAAACAGGTCAAATGGAAAACACAAAGAAAATGTTGAGCTTATGCGTGATGCTTTGAAAATATATCCCTATAATACTCATACTGCTTCTTTCTCGCCGTGAGTTCCGCCGTGAGTTCCGCCGTGAGTTCCGCCGTGAGTTCCGTAAAACTGTCCAGTATGCGGACAATTTCCTCCTGCACCGGAATCGGCGGGACGGGGATTTTTACCTTTGACATTTTATCCTTAGAAACATTAAACCTTGTAACTCCGCTTGCCGTTTTGCCAATTTGATAACGTAAATTTTCGGAGCGGAATAAATGCTTTGAAAAATCTGGAAGCAAAATACTTTTATCGTTCAAGCGATAGATGAAGCAAAAACTGTTAAGATATAAGTTTTCCGTTGGAATATGTGTGACTACAGAAGAAAATCCGCATTCATCGGGAGTTTCTGATGACCCAGTAAAAATTATATCGCCATACTCCAATGTTCGCTGATTTTCATTCGGTAAAATTTTTACCGTTTCAACGGGGTTAATATCGAGAGCCGGGTTGGAGTATACATTTTTGTATGTAATAAATTTTGCGTTACCATCTTTGAAATCATCTTTCGATTTTCCGGTCAAACCGCCGTAGAATTTGCCTATATCGCCCAAGTAATAATAATCTACGCCATCAGGACAAAGTTCTTTTATCAATTTCTCAAATTTACTCATCTTTTACCCTCAGATGCCAAGACTGCTTCTAACCGTGTTTTCAATTTACCTTTCAGATCATCGACTGAATCGTATAAAAGAATGTTATCTCCACTTACATCAAAATGTACCTTTTCACTATCAAAAAAAGTGCGTTCGCAAGTTAAGAGCAATTTAATTGGGTGATTACAAAGTTGTAATCCTCGCGCAATACCAGCCTCATAATATACGCCCCCGCGATTTCCTGTCAAATCTGCAATAAGTGCAACTGAGTCCGTAATTTCCGATTGAATTTCTCCGATTATGGAACCGGTGTATTCCTTTTCGTCAATTCTCATAACGGCATAATTCATTGACTGAATAATTGGTTTATAAGCATTCTCGTAATATGTATTGGTTTCGGGAGAAAATTTCATTGCGATAAATATTTGATTTCTCTTTTCAATGGGAGGCACACTTATACAATCGAATTTTTCTTTATACAAACGCTTCAGCAAGCCAAGAAGATTTTCGTCATAATGGAATACCGCTCCGACCCCCTTTATCTCCGCTATATAGCTTTGCATTTCGGAGGTCATAGTATTGGTTGCCTTCAGAAAATCTTCGACTTCATATACCCAAGAAATTATTTCTCTTTTATTAAAATGTTCAATTAGTTCTTTCAATGTTTCTTTATCTGACATTTCTTGATCTCCTTATCTATATTTAACAACCGTGCTATTACTTTTCTATAACGTAAGCAGAATGGTACTCTTGAATCTCATGATTTGACCATCTTATATAACAGCGCAACATTCTCAATCTGTTATTCCCGTCTAAAGTCAAAAACAAATTATTTCTTTTTACAAGAACAATTGGCGCCACCCATGAACCATTTTTAATATGAGATAATTCAAGATAGTCTTTCATTGCACTATTGTAATACTCTTGCGATTCTTTTCTAAAAGTACAAAAATGTGCATAGTCAATTGCATTAAATAATTGCTCTCTTGAAAATTGCTCCAGCTTTATTTTACTATTATTTAAATCTACATCTAAAAATTCTTCTAACATTTGCATTGCCGCAAAGTGTCGTAATAAAGTATACTCAACAATATCGGCTGGAATTGTGGGATAGTGCTTCAACAAGGCGATTCTTCGTTCATTAAAAGTCAATGATTCAAGGAAAACAATATTTTCATATAGATATTTCATCCCTCAATCTCCCCAATAATCTTCCGGATTTCCTCTCTCAGCACATTTTCCCGCTTGACAATCTCCTCAATTTCAGCGTTGAGTTTGACAATGTCGATATTCTCCCGCTTGTCCTCCTGCTCCACATAGGTGGAGACCGAAAGGTTGAAGTCGTTTGCTTCGATCTCCTCAAACGCGGCAAGGTGTGAGAAATGCGCGATCTCCGCGCGATTTGCGTAGGTGTCTACGATGCGGTCGATGTTGTCGGGCGTCAGCTTGTTGTTATTCGTGACCTTGATGCACTCGTTCGACGCGTCAATGAAAAGCGTTTTGCTGTCGCTTTTGCCTCTCTTCATCACCAGAATGCAGGTTGCAATGGAAGTGCCGAAAAAGAGGTTGGCGGGCAACTGTATCACGCAATCAATAGCGTTTTCTCCCACGAGGTACTTCCGTATTTTCTGTTCCGCACCGCCGCGGTACAGGATGCCGGGGAAGCAGACAATCGCCGCCGTGCCGTTTGCCGCGAGCCACGAAAGGCTGTGCATGATAAACGCCATATCCGCCTTGCTTTTCGGCGCCAGCACGCCCGCCGGAGAAAAGCGCGGATCATTGATGAGCAGCGGGTTGTCATCGCCCTCCCATTTGATGGAGTACGGCGGGTTGGAGACGATCAATTCAAACGGCTCGTCGTCCCAATGCGCGGGGTTGGTCAGCGTATTCTCGCAGGCAATATCGAATTTATCAAATCCGATGTCATGAAGAAACATATTGATGCGGCAGAGGTTATAGGTCGTGATGTTGATCTCCTGCCCGTAAAAGCCGTTGCGGATGGCGTCCTTGCCAAGCACCTTTTCGGCTTTCAGAAGCAGCGACCCCGACCCGCACGCGGGGTCATAGACCTTATTGATCTCGGTTTTCCCGACCGTGCCAAGCCGCGTCAGAAGCTCGGACACGTCGGCAGGCGTGAAAAATTCGCCGCCCGACTTGCCCGCATTGGAGGCGTACATGGTCATCAGATATTCATAAGCATCGCCGAATGCGTCAATGTCGTGATCCTTCACGTCACCAAGGTTCATATCTGCCACGCCGATGAGCAATTTGCAGAGCTTTTCGTTCCGCTTTGCCACCGTTGCGCCCAGTTTGTTGCTGTTGACGTCGAAGTCGTCAAACAGTCCCGCGAACTGCCCCTCGGATTCGGTGCCTTTCGCGGATTCCTCGATATGGCGGAAAACTGTCTCCAGTGTTTCGTTGAGGTTTTCGTCCGACTGACAACGGGCAAGGACATTGCAAAACAGCTCGCTCGGCAGGATGAAAAAGCCCTTTTCCTGCACCAAGCCCTCCCGCGCCGCTTCCGCCTCCGCGTCGGACATTTGGGCGTAGTCAAAGCCGTCATTGCCCGCCTTGATCTCGCCTTCGCTTATGTAATTTGCAAGGTTTTCGGATATGTAACGATAGAACATCGTACCGAGGACATAATTTTTGAAGTCCCATCCGTCCACAGCGCCGCGCAGCTCGTCCGCGATCGCCCATATCGCGCGGTGAAGCTCATCGCGCTCCTGCTCTTTCTTTGTATCAATCATGGTTTTGTCCTCCGTCCTGTTCTCTGTGTTTGATAATCCCGTTCAGCTCGTCTGTATAGATCTCCATGGCGTTCAATAGCTTGTCCGTCTCCTTGTTCTTCGTGAAGATCAGGAGCAGAGCCAGAAACATATTCCATGTCATGGGGCGTTTATGATTTTCGATTGCCGCAAGCGTGCTGCGGCTGACGCCGATCAGCGCGGCAAACTCCGCCTGTGAGATGTCCATCCGCTTGCGCAGGGTGGGTAGGTTGTCGGTCATGTTGCGGATCAGCGTTGCTCTTTGCCGTTCATCCATTGGGTTCCCTCCGGCTTCAATTTTTTCATTCTATAGTATACCATATCATGGAACATTTTGCAAGTCTTTCTGTCCTCTTTTCAGACAATTTGCAACCGTTCAACAACTTTTTCCGAAAAACTTTTCCAAAAAGTCTTGACAAACGACAAGAATTGTGGTATCCTATACATCCTTCATCGGCGCAGACTCCTCCAGTATCAGGATTGCCCGGCAGGGTTAAACATATTCAACCAAATATTTTTTGCGGGTTCTCCCGCTTGTGGCATAAGCCGCTTACATAGGAAGTACAGACCATATGCATGGTTTCGGTATTTCTTTTGTGAGCGGATTTTTTGCTGTTCTTTCCCCGGCAATACGCGAAACGGAAGCGCTGAAAGAGGCTGTCCGGTCGTTTAGCGAGCATAGGAAAGGTATTGCCGCACGGTGTTGCCACCGTGTATGGCAGGCAATCCCGTTTCCTTGCGTCCTTTTCGGACGAATGGGGCTGTGCCGCCCCTATAACCCCGCCGTTTCGCCCCGCATTTCTTACATCCCACATTAAAAAAACAAAGGAGAATGATGATGACAGACAGCAAAAAAGAACAGCGGCAAGCTCTGAATCGGTTCCTGCGCGGGCAAGCAAAAGAGACAAAACGGGAACGGGATGTTGGCATCAATGTGCGGGTAACCCCCGAAGAAAAGCGGCATATCACCCTGCTTGCCCATGCAGTCGGGCTGACGGTTTCGGAACTGTTACGCCAACTTTCCTGCGGTGTACAGGTGCGTGCCATCCCGCCGCGTGCCTTCTATGACCTGCGGGACGACCTCTCCATGCTCTGCGCGGAAGTACGCAGAAAGATGCAAAACGGCGCGGATTTTTCCGGTGAACTGACTTCCATAGAAGCGTCCCTGAACACCTTTCGCCAGGTCACGGAAAAGTTCTGCGGCAAGGACGGAGAGCGGGAATATGCCGCCTACCGTGCGGGCGACCTTTGGGAGGATGCGAATGGCAACGACTAAAATGTGGCCGATCAAGGACAGCGTTGCGCGGGTCATTGCGTATGCAGACAATCCGCAAAAAACGGCGGCCGGACTTTCAACCGCCTTGCACTATGCAACCGACGAGGTCAAAACCGAAGCCCCAATGGAGGAAAAGCGACTTTTTATCACGGCACTGAACTGTAACGGCGATCCGACAGAAGCCATGCTCCGGGTACAGCAACACTTCGGAAAAACCGGTGGCAACGTTGCGTACCACGCCTATCAAAGCTTCAAGCCGGGAGAAATCACGCCCGAACAATGCCATGCCATCGGGGTTGCACTTGCCCGTGCAATGTGGGGAGATCGCTATCAGGTCGTGGTTGCAACCCACCTCAACAAAGCCCATTTGCACAACCATTTTGTGTGGAACAGCGTGTCCTTTCTTGACGGTAAAAAGTACGATGACAATAAGGACGAATATCGGAAACTGCGCCGGATTTCGGATGAACTATGTCAAATGCACCGCCTTTCCGTGATTGAAAATCCCGGTAAAAAGACACCGAGGCAGATTCACTTTGCCGAAAAAGCGGGAAAGGAAACACGCTATTCCCTCATGGCACAAGCCATTCGGGACGCTTTGGAGATCTCTTCAGGATGGGACGATCTCTGCCACCATTTGCACGATATGGGCTATGATTTTCAGCCGAATTTCGGGAGAAAATATGCGACAATCCGCAGACTATCAGAGGCAAAACCGATTCGCATTTTTCACCTGGGAGAAGAATTTACACGCGAACGTATGAATTTCGTTCTGCGCATGAACCGTTGCCGCCGTCGCCCGGACTACGAACATTATTACAAGGGCTACCGCGCATACAACCTGCGAATGCGGGAGCGTCCCGCGCCGCTTCCCTGGTGTTTGGAACAATACCGCAGAAAACCGTCACTGTTGGGACTTGTCTGCGCTTTTGTGGCACTTCTCGGCGGTCCAGACCTCCTCGCGCCGGAAGAACCACCGGAGCGCTACGAACCTCTGACTCCCGATATGATGGAGGCGCGAAATAAAATGGAACTTTACTCACGGCAGGCGGTGCTGATGGGGCGGGAGCATTTGGAGACAAAGGAAGATTGCGACCGGTTTCTTGACCGAAACGAAGCAAACCTTGCAACGTTGACCCGCAAACGGAGTGATCTTTACAACGGGATCCGTCGCTGCACAAAGGAAGAAACGCGACGTGCGGTGAAAGCCGAAATTCATGCCGTTTCAAAAGAGATTTCGATTATCCGCCGGGAAAGCAAAGATATTCGCGCCCTGCTTACGCGCTCCGGTGTTATGGAACAACAGGTAGAAGCCGAGCGAATCGCGCGTATGCAGAAAACATGGCGGGAATATGACCTGCCCCCCCTGAGGAACGCCGCACCATAGAACGCGATGCTCCGGATCGCTACCAATCGCCGAAGGACGGAACAGTTACAAATGCGTCAAGCATCAGAAAAGACGGGAGAAACGACCGATGAAGACGGGAAGATGGCAACCCGGAGGCTTTTTTCAGGTGGACAATCAAATTTTCAGCATGGGACTCTCCCCGCGCGATCTCGCTGTGTACTGTTGCATTGCAATGCACAGCAACCGGGAAACCGGAGTTGCGTATCCGTCTCGACGCACGATTGCCAAAGAATGCGGCATTCAAAAAGTCGAGACGGTCGACCGCGCCATCAAGGTGCTGTGTGCCAAAGGAATGCTGGAAAAACGGCATCAATACACGGCTTCCGGCAGCAAGACCAGCAATATTTACACCATAACCCCTTCATGGGAGTATGGTCCCCGCGCAAAAGAGGATTCAAACCAGAACAGATAACCAGATTACCTACCGGAAGGTTGCGTAATATAACCGTAAATGTAAAATGATAAAAAGCAGGAGGAAGCATGGCAAATCATTATAAACGGGCAAATGGCACCTATTGTGTGCGTGTGTCAAACGGCATCGTATGCGGCAGACAGCAACTTGTCTCCGCCACATTCTATCCACCGGCAGGTACAAATCAGGCAACGGTGCTTCGTTGCCTCAAAGAATTTGAACTGAAATTTGAAAAAGCAGTGCATGACGGAATTTACCGTCCGGGCTACAAGCGGCAAATGAACGATCCGTTCTTTTCCGAAATGCCGCTTGGGGATTATATTTGGAACATTTATTTCCCGAGCGTCGGCGAGAGGCTGTCGCCAAACACCCTTCGTTTCTACCGGGCGGTTTGCGAGCAGTTTCTGATTCCGTCTTACGGCAAAGTCAGGCTCTGCGACATCACACACCATCACTTACAGGATTTTATTGATTTTCTCGCTTACCGCACCGAACGCCGAGACGGAACATCTCAAAAAGGACTGAACCCGGCAACGGTAAAGCGCTATGCCACGGTTTTTCGGTCGGTCATGAGCGAAGCCTGCAGGAGAGGTCACACGGAGGAAAATCCCCTGCGACACGATTCCATTGTATATCCGAAAATCAAGGAAACCCGTTTGGATGTGTATACGCCGGAAGAGACGGTTGCTTTCTGCCTTGCATTGGAAAAAGAGCCGCCGATGACGCGCCTGCTCCTGATGACCGCCCTGCTTCTCGGCCTTCGCCGTGCGGAACTGGTGGCACTGACATGGAACGATATTGACTTTTCTGCCGGAAGTCTAACCGTCAACAAAAGCGCTTACAAAGTCAAAGGATGCGAGCAAAAACTGAAAGCACCGAAATCCCTGCACGGAAACCGCACGGTTTTCTTCCCGGCAGGTTATGAAAAAGCGTTGCGGGAATGGAAATGCGAACAGGATATCATCAAAGCCAAGCAAGGCGAACGGTGGCGGGAACAGAATTGTATTTTTACTACCAATACCGGCATATGATCAGCGTTTACACGCCGACCGGACTTTGCGCAGAATTTGAAAAAAGGCACGGCTTGCGACACCTGAAACTACACGGACTTCGCCACACCTGCGCATCGCTTCTGGTCGCGGCGGGAACCGATCCCGAAACCGTGCGGGATGTATTGGGACACGACAGCGTAACCACAACCGATATTTATCTGCATCCTTATGATAGGCGCAAAAAAGAAGCTGCCTGCCGTTTGGAAGGTATTCTGAAGGGAGATCCGGCTTGAGACTGAAAACATTGCAACAGGCGGTCAATGCCATGAAAGCAGAAGATCCTGACACTGCGCTGAACCGCTCCATGCTCCTGCGATTGATTGCAGACGGCATTCTTCCCTGTGAAATGCACGGAAATCGGCATATCGTGGATTATGATCGGGTCAAGCGATGCCTGTGCGACCGGCTGATGCTCCGGGACAGCCGGTTCGGACCGCATTTGCGCACCGTGGAAACCGCGATACGGGAACTCCGAAAAAAGCAACCCGAACTTGGGCTTGGTGAAGACCGTATCCGCAATCTGATTGCACGTGGAAAAATCCCATCGCTCCGTGTTGGAAACCGCTCCTATATTCCGATGGAGGCATTCTATCCATCCAACCTCGAACGCATCCGAGAGGAGATTGCCAATCAGACCGACGGGCGCGTGTGCCATCCCCGTTACCCTCAGCAAAGCTACGCCGATGCCCTCTTGGATGACATTCTCAAACGCGGGGCAAAAACCGTAAAACCGAAAAGAGCATAAATGCCGAGCAGGCGCAGAACCGAAAACAATTCTGCGCCTGCCTTTTCAATATTTAATATCCTTAGATAATTATACCTCATCGGGTATATAATCATTAAAAGCAATTGCACTATACCTTTTAGGGTATATTTTTGCTATTTTCTATTGACTGTTGCGACAGCATTTTTTTAATGCTATGCGATTACCTTTGATAAGGTATTCTAAAATAATCCAGATACTTCTTGAACTTGCCCTGCGCCGAAAGGCAGGTGTCAATCAGATATCCCCGTTCCGTGTTCCATTCGTGTAAGCCGCGATAATAGAACAGTTTCAGGTCTTCGTCGATGATGAACGGAACAATACCATTCTTGAGGCACTCCTTGAAAAGTATCAACCGCCCAACACGACCGTTTCCGTCCTGAAACGGATGAATGGATTCGAAGGCTACATGAAAGGCGATCAGGTCTTCGAGCGTCTTATCCGGCTTGCGGTTATATGATGCAAGCAATTGCTTCATTTCGGTCGACACTTCTTCCGGGGCTGTTGTATCACGCCCACCGACCTCGTTGGGGATTTTCTTATAATCTCCGACGGCAAACCAATCCTTGCGGGAATCACTCGTCCCGTTTTTCAGGGTTCGATGCAGTGTTTTGATGAATGGCTCACTCAGCATCTGACCGGCAGAATCGATGACCAGATCAATGCACCGGAAGTGATTTGCCGTTTCCACAATATCGTCAACATTAACCGTACCGGCTTCAACACCGATGGTGTTGGTCTCATAGATATACCGTGTCTGATCGTGCGTCAGGCGACTCCCTTCCATGTGATTGGAATTGTAGGTCAGTTCGATCTGCACTTTATGATAGATACCGCCTTTGGTCCCACTCGCTTTTTCTGTCCGCAAAACATCCAGCAGGGTTTCCGGCTCATCGCTTTTTTTATTGATCCGATCCGGTCTTTGCGCGTCCTCCGGGATATTCCAGGTCTTTCCCGTCAGGAATGCTTCGGGAATCTTTCCCTCGGCGCAGTAATTGCGTACCGTTCTTTCGGATACCCCCCATTTCTTTGCGATCTGAGCAACCGATACATATTTCATACACGCCACCTCCGTGTGATATTATCAATAAATATTATACCACATTATCGGCAAGAAATCAAGAATATATTCGCGATAATTTTATTGGTTTTTGCCGATATCGGAAATGCGCTTCATGTCCGTTCCTGTCTGTTGCCGTACTCTCTCTGCATGGCATCCATCGACACCAACCACTGCTTTCCAAATTTGCAGACATCCACACCGTCGACCAGCTTGCCGTATCGTTCATGCGTGTGATGAAATTCGCCTCGTTCGGGTATCATCAGCTGTACACACAGTATTCTATACCCTATAAGGTATGATTTTATAGAGAAAGCCTTGACAATATACCCGTTAGGGTGTATAATAGTATTGCTATGAATCAAATTGCAACGTTTATCAAACAAAAAAGAAAAGAAGCAGGACTCACGCAAGAGGAATTTGCAATCCGTTCGGGGCTTGGGCTTCGCTTTGTCAGAGAACTGGAACAAGGAAAGGAAACAGTCAGAATGGACAAAGTAAATCAGGCGCTTGCCATGTTCGGCGCGGTCGCGATTCCCAGCAAACTGTCCGTAAAAGAGAAGGAGGAAGTCTGATGGAATCGAATTACCGTTCGGCGCAAATTTTTGTGCGCGACCGTCTCGCGGGAATCCTTTCCGAAACCGATGCGGGCTATGTGTTTGCCTATGATGCGGACTACCTTGCCGATCCGTCCGCACAGGCAGTCAGCCTGACGCTCCCGAAGCAATCGGAAGCCTACACTTCCAAAACCCTCTTTGCCTTCTTTGACGGGCTGATTCCGGAGGGGTGGCTTTTGAACATCGTCACGCAGAACTGGAAGCTTGACGCAAAAGATCGTTTCGGCTTATTGCTCGTTGCTTGTCAGGATTGCATCGGCGCTGTTTCGGTACGGGAGGTGGTCGCATGATCTGCCTTTGCTGCGGAAAACCGATAAAAGACCCGCAAAAAGCAAATAATGGTTGGCATCATACCTGCATCAAGCGCTTTTTCGGAACAAAAGAACTACCGGAACTGAACCTTTCCGCCGATACCATCGAAAGCATAGCAAACGAATGCATCCGACGCGGTTTTACCGTTCCGGGTGTGCAGAAAAAGCTGTCGCTTCATTTATCAAACGAAACAAATGATAAAGTGCGTCTGACGCTTGTCGGTTATCCTGCCGGATATATTCTCAAACCGCAGACTGCCGATTATCCCGCCCTCCCCGAGGCAGAATACCTTGTCATGCAGATGGCGAAAACGACGGGCATCAAGACCGTTCCCTTTGCGCTCATCCGACTTGCGGAAACCGGCGAATTTGCCTACATTACCAAGCGTATCGACCGCACGGCAAGCGGCGAAAAGATTGCCATGGAGGACTTTTGCCAGCTCGATTTGCGCGTTACGGCGGATAAATATAAAGGTTCTTATGAGCGCTGCGGCAAAATCGTAAAAGAGTACGCCGAAAATCCGGGGCTTAACATGACCGAACTGTTTTTGCGGATTGTATTCTCTTTTGCTGTTGGCAACTCGGATATGCACCTCAAAAACTTTTCTCTGATTGAAACGGTCCCCAGCAGCGGCATCTACCGACTGTCCGAAGCATACGATATGCTCCCGGTCAACATCATTCTGCCCGCTGATAAAGATCAGATGGCACTCACGCTGAACGGAAAAAACCGCAATCTTCACCGTAGCGACTTTCTCGCTTTAGCAGAAAACTGCGGTCTGAATCGTAAATCCGCCGAAAAAATGTTGAATGGGATCGTAGCCATGAAAGATGCCTATCTCGCCCTCTGCAAGGCTTCCTTCCTGCCGGAGGACTATCAAGAGGCGCTGTGCACTCTAATTGACACACGCATCCGGGCGTTGCAATAGAGACGAATTTTCCCAAGACATTAAGAAATATTCTCCGGATCGGTTGACAGACAACGAAAAAATGATATAATATGTACCGGAGAGGCAAAAAGAGCTTGGTGCGCGATTTTTTTGGTGCAAAAAGCCGGTGCGAACGGTTTGAAAATTTGCACCAAACCGGGAGAATCCGTTCACTTCGAGCCAAATGCCCCGTACATAGTTCAGAGCAGAAGATAATTCAAAATCCAAGTAAAATAAGGGGAAACAGCCGAAAATAATCAAAAATAGCATACGATTTTCGTAGATACTTCTGGTATATATTTCCAGTTTCGGTGGTAGAAGCCGCAAGTTCAAGTCTTGTCACTCAGACCCAAATCGAGAAATCCGAACTTATTCTCCATAGGAGATGGGTTCGGATTTTTTGTATTCTTCGACAGTACGGAGCGTTATGTTCGGAATAAGCGGGGTAAGAGCGCAGACGAGCACTCCGACAAAGAGTATACTGAACCGATGTCCGGCGAAAGCATGCTACCCGATGATATAAAGACGGGCGGTGACGAGGTGTGAAGATAATTCTGCGTAGGCATCGCTCCCGCGCCCCACCGTTGATCCTTTTTCAGTTGTCACACAAAAACAAGAGAACGAAAGGATATGAATATGAAAAATGCTATCACATACAAAAATAGGAACGGTTACCTTTATCCCCTGCTGGCACTTTCCGAAACAGAAAAAGCGCCGATCGGCAAATACGGGTGGATGTATCTTGACTATCTCAAGAAACATCGGCGAGGTACATACATTTCTCTGCTGACAAGTGGCAATCTTGGTAAAGAACTCTCCAAATTTGACGCAGAAGTGCGAAATGAAGTTGACCTCATACTTGCCCGGCTTATAGATGAACGAGGCATCACGGAAGCTCTGAAAGCCGCGAACCCGCTTCATTGGGTGCAGGAAATGAATACCGCAAAGCATGATGCGGAAGAAATAGTTATGATGATATATACCAAATAAGCAAAAAGTAGCAAAGGGGCAGTTCAATATCCACTGCCCCTCTAATCTAATGGTCATTTAATATCGGGACCACTTTGAAGAATGTCAAACGCAAAAATTACCTTCCTTATCTGAGATTTATATGTATTCAACCTATCGGATTTATAAGCACAAATTATTCCGTCACGATCAAAGGTCGCCAAACACAGTTGAAGAACTGCGATTGCGGCAGATTTATCGTCGTTCAACCATTCAGGTAACTGAAGCAATTCTATCAGAGTTTTTCCTGGCGAAAGGCTTTCCGCAATAAATTTTTGAACGATACACTTCACGGCTTCACTTAATTTGTGATTTTTAAGGAATGACGATGTAAAAGGATTGTTTACATGTGTCTCTTTGCTTACAATAGCTTTGATATCATTAAACTTTTCCTCTTTTTCATTATGTAACGATACTTGAGTTTTATCACGAAACGCAATTAGCATTTTTATAAGCGTTTCGTGTCGTTTTTTATAGTATCCTTTCGCAATTGGGTAAACCTGCTTGATAAATGATATTAATTTATTGATTTCATCACATTCCTTTATCATGAACCAACACGGACGAGGAGTCCCCTGTGTCCCATATGCAGCCGCAACAAACGGCCATGTTTGTTGGGCAGTTAATTTCATGCCATCCGACAAAATGCCAGCTTCCGACAGTCCCAAAAAATATAAATCCATAAGGTAGTCTTCGAGAGGTAAATCAAGCCTCTTTTCTTCTAAACGCGTATTCGCAGTCAATACATCATTATTAAGGAAACACTGATTAATGTAAGCCTTGCAAAAATATTCGAAAAGTAGTATAATAGAGGAAAGCAAAGCAAGGCAGGTGTGCGGTATGAAAGA
>OIWT01003649.1_pt1 | contig 13755 bp, 15 predicted proteins | sample 1587701 | NCBI WGS metagenome assembly OIWT01 (sample SAMEA3888904, study PRJEB22519) | human gut metagenome | biome: human gut; feature: human-associated habitat; material: faeces | place: Denmark | collected 2009
TGTCCATAGCTAAAGCTTTTTTTCCACTGGCAGAGCCAGTGGTTGTCCTACGAATACAAAAAAGCATCGGTGCCTATTTGAGCACCGATGCTTTTTTGTACGCAATAATCTTATGCTCAAAATGAGCACGTTTTTTATTTTACATTCTGCGTGCTTCATTTGAGCACGAGCCGCTTTTATTACTTTTCTGCCCAATCTGAAAGGCGGTCAAGACCCTCTTTGCTGCCGGAAACAAAGATTTTATCTCCGGTTTTGAAGGAATAATCCGGATGTACGGTTTCAATAAGTGTGCTTCCGCTTTCTATTGCAATAATATTTACACCAAATTTTCCGCGGAAGTTTGTTTCCTTTACGGTTTTGCCCACCGCCTTTTCCGAAATGAGTATCTTTGAAATATTAAGCTTTTCGCTGAGCTGGATAAAATCAAGCGTACGTGAAGCTTCAAGCCTGTGCGCAAGGCGGATCGCCATATCACGCTCCGGATAAACCACCTCTGCGCCGAGCTTTTCAAGAATTTCGCCGTGCTCGGCACTGGTTGCCTTTGAAACTACCGTGGGTATTCCGAAGCCCACAAGATTCAGCGTAACGAGAATCGAGGTATCCAGAGCCTCGCCGATGCACACCACCGCAACGCTGCTGTTCTGTATGCCGGTTTCGAGCAGGGTTTTCTTATCGAGGTTCCTCACCACAAAGGCGTTCTCCGTAAGGTCGCGCATTTCCCGCACCTTTTCCTCGTCCTGGTCAAGGACTATCAAATCCGCGCCGCTTTCCGCAAGCTCCCTTGCAAGGGCGCTTCCGAAGCGTCCGAGACCGATTATTCCGTAGGTTGTATCCTCTTTTTTATTTTTTCCAAACATAAAATCCTCCCAATCATCCGATGGAAATGTTTCCTTCGGGATAAACAGCACGTTCACCATTTGTAAAATGCCACAAAGTAGCTATGGTAAGCGGACCGAGCCTTCCTATAAACATAATCAAAATCGAAAGCAGCTTGCCGCCGTCGCAAAGGCCGCCGGTTATTCCGGTGGAAAGCCCCGCCGTGCCAAAGGCACTCACCATTTCAAAGGCGATATCCCGAAGCGGAATTTCCGGTTCCATCACACACATAAAATATATACCCGTAAGCACTACTGAAATGCCCATAATCACTATAATTGCCGCTTTGCGGAATGCATCCTGCGGTATTGAATACTTAAACGCCTTTTCGGATTCATTCGTTGCCGCGGATCTCACGCCCTTGAACAAAACGAAAAACGTGGTGGTCTTTATACCGCCGCCGGTTGAACCGGGCGAAGCGCCAATGAACATAAGCGCCATCATAACCACAAGTCCTGCATCTGTAAATCCTCCGAGCGGGTATGTACAGAATCCCGCAGTTCTTGCGGAAACACTTTGGAACAGCGCTCCGAGCCAGCTTATGTTCTCCGTAAGCTTAAAAAGCAGTGTGCCTGCAAAAATAAGCGCTGCACTGGTGGAAAGCACAACCTTTGAATGCACAGAAAGCTTTTTCCAGTGTAACTTCTTTTCAATCAATTCCCTTATAACAAGGAATCCGATTCCACCAAAAAATATAATCGCGCAGGTTACAATATTAAGCCACACATCGTTTTTATATGGCATAAGGCTCGTTCCGTTGCCGAGCACGTCAAAGCCTGCATTGTTGAACGCGGATATCGAGTGAAAAAGGCTCAGTCCCACCGCCTTTATAAAGGGATAATCCCTCGCAAAGGTCACAAAGCTCAGCGCCGCACCTATAAGCTCGCAGATTACGGTGGTAAGAAAGACGCTTTTCAAAAAGCGAACTATTCCTTTTCCCGAATCAAGATTCATGGCATCACGAATTATATTTCTCTCTTTAATATTCATGCGTTTGCGCATGGCAAGAATTACTCCCGCACCGACGGATGTAAGCCCAAGGCCGCCTATCTGTATAAGCAGCGCTATTATAACCTGCCCGAATGCGGTAAAAGTGCTGCCTGGATCAACCGTTGTAAGCCCTGTTACACAAACGGCGCTTGCCGCGGTATAAAGCGCGTCAATATACCTCAGCGTTATGCCGCTTTTTACACTGCACGGCAAACACAACAGTGCCGACCCGATAAGCAGCGTAACCGCGAAGCCCAAAGCTATTATGCGCGCCGGCGACTGCTTTTTTATAAATTTATTCATCTTTCTCCTTGCGCCGAAAAATCCTCCGGCGTCATTCCGGAGGATTTTTGGCTGTTTTATTTTCCGTTTCCGAAAACTTTTCTGTTCTGAAGTCCGCCAAGGAACATCATAATTGAGCCGCCGGCAGAAACTGCAGCGATAACCAGTCCCGTTCCTTCGCCGGAACCGTTCTGTATAAGCAGAATAATTGCAAGAGCAAAAACGCAGATGGCGTTAATCATAACCTTGCGCCCTTTGCTGGGGCGGTTACGATTGTTGATTCCGTCAAGAGCCACAAGCAGCGAAAGCGCCGTTTGCAGACAGAGGGAAACGGTGTAACCGAGCACGTCGCTTGTTTGCGCGGCGCCGAAGAGCGCGACTAAAGCATATCTCCATGCCCAATATGAATTGATAATGCCGCCTATGATAACGAGCACCGCGCCGTAAACAATCATTTTTCCGCCGGGTGCACGCTTATCAAAAATCGGCTTTTTGGTTTTCTTTTTCATTGATATATCCCCTTTATTTCATTGAAACGGCTTTTCTTACCGCTTCGATTACATTCTCAACGGTCATGCCGAACTTTTCGGAAAGCTCAGGCAGCTTGCCCACTTCGCCGAAAACATCTTTCGTTCCCACAGGAACCATGGGGGTGGGGCATTTCTGCGCGGCAACCTCCGCCACAGCGGAGAAAAGCCCTCCGATGATGTTGTGGTTTTCCGCAACAACGGCGCAGCGGGTCTTTTTGAGGGATTTCACAACCGCTTCTTCGTCAATGGGCTTTATGGTGTGGATATTGATTACCTCCACACTTATGCCTTCCTCTTTCAGAATTTCTGCAGCGTCCATGGCGCGTTTTACCATAATTCCGGTTGCAAAGACGGTTACATCTTTACCGTCGTAGATTTTGTCGGCTTTGAAAAGGTTGAATTTATAGTTCTCGTCCTCGAAAATATCCGGAGTTTCCTTGCGGAACATACGGATATAAACGGGCCCGTAATGCTCGATAATCTGCGGCAGCGCCTGCCTTAGCTGGGCATTGTCCGCAGGCTCAAAAATAACCATAGTGGGAATGGAGCGCAGAACGCCGACGTCCTCAAGGCTCATGTGTGTGCCACCGTTAAGCTGTGCGGAAATACCGGGGTCGGTTCCCACGATTTTTACGTTCTGCTTCGCGTATGCGATAGAAACAGCTATCTGGTCGCAGATTCTTCTTGTCGCAAACGGAGTGAAAGAGCTTATAAACGGAACAAATCCATAGGATGAAAGTCCCGCGGCAACGGAAGCCATATTCTGCTCCGCAATGCCCACTTCAAAGGCGCGTTCCGGATAAAGCTGCTGGAGCTTCTTCGTACCGTTGCAGTTCGCAAGGTCGGCGTCGAGCACGCAGATGCGCTCGTCATGCTCCATAATTTCAGCAAGGGTGTTTCCAAAAACTTCTCTCATCATCATAGCGTTCGTACCCCCTTACTGAAGCTCCGCAAGAGCGGCTTCGACTTTATCTTTCGGCAGGGACATACTGTGACAGGCAGGTCCCGCCGTTTCGGCAAAGCTTACGCCTTTGCCCTTTATAGTATCGAGAATAATCATGGAAGGCTTACCCTTCTTGGCCTTGGCTCGGTCGATTGCTTCGGAAATTGCTTTGCAGTCGTGACCGTCGATTTCCTGTGTGTACCAGCCGAAGGCTCTCCATTTTGCTTTCAGGTCGCCAAGGGAGTTTATATCGTCGGTGTAGCCGTCAAGCTGCATATTGTTCTTGTCGGTGAACGCAATGAAATTATCAAGCTTCTTCTGCGCGGCAAGCATTGCAGCTTCCCAAATCTGACCCTCCTGGCTTTCGCCGTCACCGATTATGGAATAGATGGCCGCGCCGTCTTTTTTAATCTTAGAGCCGATTGCCACACCAACGGCGCAGGAAAATCCCTGACCGAGAGACCCCGCAGTCATGTCGACACCGGGAGTTTTGTTCATATCGCAGTGGCTGGGAAGGTTGGTTCCGAATCTGTTGAGGGTATAAAGCCACTCCTTCGGGAAAAATCCTTTCAGCGCAAGGGTTGCGTAAACCGCGGGACCTGCGTGACCCTTTGAAACAATCAGTCTGTCGCGCCCCTCCATCTTGGGATTTTTGGGGTCCACATTCATTTTATCAAAATAGAGCACTCGAAGCACTTCCACAATCGACATAGAGCCGCCGATGTGACCGCTTCCGATGCTGCCGATACACTCCAGAGTCATTCTGCGAATCTCTTTGCAGATTTCATCCATGTACCAACCACTCCTTCCAGAATCCATTAGTGATTTATATTATAGCACAAAACAAATGAAGTGAACACTGCTTTTTTCAAATTTCGTGAAATTTCGATTATATAGCCGAAAGCGCCGCGCCAAAATGCCCCGGCGCGGCGCTTTTGCACAATTTTTGTTATAAAATGAAGCAGTTTTACAGGTGATTTTCGTCCACCCATTGTTTCGCAAGGCGAATGGCAAGCTCCTCCGCCCGGGGCGAAGTTTCTTCGCCCAGCGGAATCGGATTTGTTTTGTAAAGCGGCGAAGGCTGTGGAGCTGCGTTTTTTGCTTTTTTCTTATTAGACATAATTATATATCACCTCGGAAATATTTTGCGCCGCGGTGCTAAAGCTATGCGCGTGCTCAGAAAAGCGCCGTTTTTTCAAGCTCACGCCGCAGCCGCGCGATGATTTTCTTTTCAAGGCGGGAAATATACGACTGACTGATTCCGATTATGTCGGCAACCTCCTTTTGAGTGTGCTCCTTTTCCCCTGCCAAGCCGAAGCGGAGCACCATAATTTTATGCTCCCGCTCACCAAGGCGATTCACCGCCTCGTTGAGCACCTGACGCTCTGCGTCCTGCTCGATTCCGCGGTTAACGCAGTCGCTGTCCGTGCCGAGAACATCGGAGAGCAACAGCTCGTTTCCATCCCAGTCCACTTTGAGCGGCTCGTCGATTGAAACCTCGTTTTTCTGCGGCTGCGTTTTGCGAATGAACATCAGTATCTCGTTTTCGATGCAGCGGGATGCATAGGTGGCAAGCTTTATGCCTTTACGTGCTTCAAAGGTATTTACCGCTTTGATAAGCCCTATGGTGCCGATGGAAGTCAAATCCTCCACACCGATTCCGGTGGATTCAAACTTGCGTGCTATGTAAACCACAAGCCGCAAGTTGTGCTCAATGAGCATATTTTTTGCTTTACGGCTTCCGTGCTCAAGCTGCTCAAAGGCGGCAGTTTCCTCTTCCTTTGTCAGCGGCGGCGGAAGATTTTCCGGTCCGTTTATGTAATAGATTTTCCCGGGAAAAAGCCGTGCAAAAAATTGCAAAAGCTGCATTCTTATGCTGTTTATAAAGTCTTTGATATTCATCTCATCTTACCTCCGTAAAGCTTTTATTTGCTTCTTTCAAGATTATGTTTTTACCGATGAGCAGCGTATTTTCCGGAGCAAATTCCGAAAAGCCAAGCATCACATCCTCCGCTTCAAACACCGTGCCGCCGTGCTCAATTTCAAGACGCTGCGGACGTATTGCCGAAATGAGCACCGTTCCGCCGATGCTTGAGCACGGGACAAGGCACACGTGGTATTCCGTGCTCAAACCTCCGGCTTTGAGCACGGCGATTAAATTTGGCGGCAGAATTTCGATCACGGAATCAAGGCGGCAGACTGCCACCGGCGCACCGGAAAGCGGCTCCGTAAGTGAATTTCCGGTATCGGTAAAGCCTTTGAGCACAGCGGTTTTATCACCGTAATACACGGTGGCGATACACACGCCGTCGGCTTCTCCGTGACGGAAAAGCCGACGCAAAGCCTCCGTCAGTGCGAAGGCGACGCACGCCGCGAGCACGATTTCTATAGCAGAAAATTCGAAATACACAACGCCGTTTTTGAGCAAAAACGCATTCGGCTGCGCCACCAAAGAAACGAGCAGCATAAAGCCGGAAAAGACAAATCCGCACAGATAAAATATCGCAAGCAGGCGGATAAGCTCACGCACCTTTCGCTTGCCGAAGCAAATGAGCACAATTGCAACAGAAACCGCAAGCCTGCTTAGCCACAGCACCCACTGCGGCAATGGAAACAGCACGCAGAGCGAATACCCGGCACCAATCGCCGCCGCCACAAGCGCTCGCAGCCGCAAAAACTGCGTGCCCGCCAGCCGCGCCGTCCCGAACAGTACAAGATAATCCACCGCAAGATTGATTACAATAAGAATATCCGCATAGATGATTCGCAAAGTATATCGCCTCCGCCGTTTGTGATTTTATTATATTCCGGTGAGCAGCACTTTTTCGGTCGAAACCCTGCGCCGCACTTCTTCATATAATGAAGCAAAATATTTTGCAGTGGAGGTGGAAGTATTGCAAAAACAAAACAGAGGCACAACCGATGAAATCCGTGGACGCGAATGCGCGGATTACATACGCGAGTTTTGTGCGGAGCAGCGTGCTCTTGTTGCAGAATACAGCAAAGAAGAACCGCCAAACTGTGGAATGGAAGATTATTCCGATATAATCTTCACCAATCCATCATAAAAAATGCACAAAAGCCCGGTTGTTTTGTTACCGGGCTTTAATATTTTAGTCAAATTCGGCCTATTTTGCAAAAACGGCGTTTTGCACAAAAAATGAGTCAGGTTTTTATGCAAAAATACCTGTTGGTTATTCAAAGGATATAAAAGATATTAAAAATTTTTATGGATTTTTTACTAAATTGTCTTGAAAATTCGTGGGTTTTAACTTAAAATAAGAAAAGAGCATTTTTAATTTAATGCCGAGTGAAAGAGGGGTTTTAATGTCAAACAGATTATTTCAGGGTATAATACATCAGATGCATGACAGTATTGGCAGAACGGTTGGTATCGCAGACGATGCTTCCACCGTTATCGCCTGCAGCGACCTTGCACGAGTTGGTGAGCGCAACGATTTTCTCCTTTCAGAAATGGCTGCGGATGGCGAATGTCATACCCGCGACGGATTTACATATAAAGTATTCGGAGTGGACGACCGCCCGGAATATACGGTTTTTGTCGCCGGAACGGACGGACTTGCGGCACAGTTCTGCTCGCTTATGGCTGTTTCTCTTGCAGGAATTAAACAGTATTACGACGAAAAATACGATCGCGCAAATTTCATCAAGAACGTAATTCTCGACAATATTCTCCCCGGAGATATTTATATCAAGGCGCGTGAACTGCGCTTTCCTACCGACGTTTCCCGCGTGGTGCTTTTCATCCGTGTGCTTACCGTCAATGATATTTCCGTTTTTGATGTTGTGCAGAACCTGTTCCCCGACAAGAACAAGGACTTCGTTTTCAGCGTAAGCGAATCCGACGTTGTTCTTGTTAAGGAAATCAAGCCCGGCATCGAAAGTGCTGATATCGAAAAGCTGGCAAGCTCAATTATCGAAACTCTCAGCGGCGAGTTTTTCACAAGAGTAAACGTGGGCATAGGCACCACCGCCACCGGCATAAAGGATCTTGCAAAGAGCTTCAAGGAGGCACAGGTTGCCCTTGAGGTCGGCAAGGTGTTCGACACCGACAAGTCTATCGTTAACTACGATAACCTTGGCATTGCGCGCCTTATCTATCAGCTTCCTACCACCCTTTGCGAAATGTTCCTGCGCGAGGTATTCAAAAAAGGCTCCATCGAAAGCCTTGACCAAGAAACGCTTTTCACCATTCAGAAGTTCTTTGAGAACAACCTGAACGTTTCCGAAACAAGCCGTAAGCTTTTCGTACACAGAAACACTCTGGTCTACCGTCTTGAGAAAATCAAGAAGCTGACCGGACTTGACCTGCGCGAGTTCGACCACGCAATCGTATTCAAGGTTGCCCTTATGGTCAAGAAGTATCTTTCCGCTAACCCGGTTAAATACTGATTTTTTGCGGCAACTAAATTTTATAAACTGTTTTTTGTGAGGTCTAAGATTGATTGAATTTCAGAACGTGACAAAAAAATACCCCAACGGCACAGTCGCGCTTAACGATGTAAGCCTGCGAATTGCCGACGGCGAATTTGTGTTCATCGTCGGTTCCTCCGGCGCGGGCAAAAGCACGCTGATTAAGCTTATGCTGCGGGAGGAACGGGCAAGCTCCGGCGTTATAAAGGTGAACGGCAAGAACCTTGGCAAAATGCCCCGGTACAAAATCCCGAAGTTCCGCCGCTCAATAGGCGTTGTGTTCCAGGACTTTCGCCTTATCCCCAATATGACCGCATACGACAATGTTGCCTTTGCCCTGCGCGTTACCAATGTTTCAAATAAGGAAATAAAGCGCAAGGTTCCGTATATGCTTTCCCTTGTGGGACTTGCCAACAAGGCAAAATGCAAGCCGGACGAGCTTTCCGGCGGCGAACAGCAGCGTGTTGCTCTTGCCCGTGCGCTTGTTAATTCCCCCTCTCTTATCATAGCGGACGAGCCCACCGGCAACATCGACCCGGAGCTTTCCTTTGAAATAGTCGACCTGCTCAACGAGATAAACAAGCTCGGCGTTACCATAGTTATGGTCACCCACGAGCACGACCTTGTGCAGCAGTTTAACCGCAGGGTAATCACTATTGAAAAGGGCGAAGTTATCCGCGACGTGGAAGGAACGGAGGCGCCCATATGCTGAACAGTTTTTTCTATCTTGTAAAACAGGGCTTCAAAAACCTTTGGAACAACCGGCTGATGTCCCTCGCTTCCATCGGCGTTCTGGTTTCCTGTATGCTTCTCATAGGCGCGGCGGCGCTTTTGGCAGTTAACGTTTCCAGCGTTGTGGACGAGCTTGAGGATCAGAGTGAAGCCATCGTATACCTTGATGACAACACCACCGAAGATGACCAAGCGCGTATAAGAAAGGCGATTATTGCCACCGGAAAAATCTCCACAGTTGAGTTTGTCCCGAAGGGCGAGGCTCTTTCCGAAATGATGAGTGCCATGGGCGACGAGGGTCTGCTCTTTGAGGCGTACAAGGAGGATAACAACCTTCCGGATTCCTATCGAGTCACCTTTGACGATGTTTCCGACTTGGAAAGCACCGTTGCCGCCATTGAAAATATTGACGGTGTGCTTTCCGTTTCCGCCATGACCGAAGTGGCAAACGTAATCACCGGACTTAAAAAAATGGCTTACGTAGGCGGCGTTGTTATCATCGGGCTGCTGATTGCGGTTTCGCTTATGATTGTGGGCAACACCATCAAAATAACTGTGTTCAGCCGCCGCCGCGAAGTAAACATAATGAAATATGTCGGTGCGACCAATGGCTTCATTCGCTTGCCGTTTATCGTGGAGGGCATGAGCCTTGGCGTAATCTCCGGTGCGATTTCCTATGGGCTTATCTATTTCGGCTATGACTACTTTACCAAATGGGTGCTTTCCCAAAAATCCGAATGGTTCTCCATGCTCGTTTCCGGAATGGTGCCCTTTACCGCCATATCTCATCAGCTTCTTATAGGCTTTTTGGGCGGCGGTGCGCTTATCGGCATATTCGGCTGCGTTGCCTTTATCGGCAAGCACCTTAAAGTGTAAATTCCCCAAACCCGGTTTTACGGAGGTAAAAAATGAAAAACAGAAAGGTAAAGCGCAGGCTTATCTCCGCAGTTTGCTGCGGACTCTGCATTATAACCGTTGCGTTTTCCTCTCCCGCGGCATACGCAAGCGGGCTGACCAAAACCGACGGCGGCAAAAGCACCTCGTCCTCCAAGAGCACAAAGAAAACAGACTCCGCCGCAGAAGCGGAGTACAAAAACCAGCTCAAGGATCTGCAAAGCCAGCAGAAGGACATTACCGAACGCCAAAACGCTCTTAAAGCAAAGATAAAGAATGCGAAAACTCAAAAGGCTCAGCTTCAGGCGAAGATAAACAGCCTTGACGAGCAGATTAGCATCACCCGCGACCAAATGTCTCTTTGCCAAAACAAAATTAACGTTACGCAGGACTATATTTCCGCAAAGCAGGCGGAAATTGACGCCAAGGAGGAGGACATCAGCGCAAGTATGCAGCTTTTTCGGGACAGAGTGCGCGCCATCTACATGACCGGCGGCTATTCCGACAGAGCAAACTCCCTTATTATGCTGCTTTCCTCCGAAAGCGTTTCGGACTTTTTGACCCGCGCAATGTACTTAAATCGCCTTAACGAGCACGACAAGGCTCTTATGGATATTCTTGAAGACGAGCTCTCCGTCCTTGGCGAAGAAAAAGCGAAACTTGACGAAACCAAAGCCGAGCTTGAAGCCGAAAAAGAGGAACTTGCAAAGACGAGAGAGGAGCTTCAGGGCAGCATTATAGAGGCGCGCAGCAGTATTCACGATGTTGACGCCATGCAAAAAGAGTATGAGGAGAACTACGAGGAGCTTGCCGCATATTCGCAGCAGCTTCAAAACGAAATTGCGGATATTTACAGAAACCTTACCACCACCAAAACGGATTATGTCGGAGGCGAGATGATGTGGCCCGCCCCGGGATTTTCCAAAATCACCTGCGACTACGGCTGGCGCTTCGGCGGCAAGGACTTCCACACCGGAATTGATATTTCCGGCGGCGGAATCCACGGCGCAAAGGTAGTTGCCGCCAACACCGGAACGGTTGTATTCACAAAATACTGTCCTTATAACGGATATTCATATGGCTACGGCACATATGTAATCGTTGACCATGGCGGCGGCGTAACCACCCTTTATGCGCATATGAGCGCCATTACAGTAAACGTCGGCGATGTTGTGGTAATGGGTCAGCAGATAGGCAATGTCGGCAACACAGGTTGGAGCACCGGCGCGCACCTTCACTTTGAAGTGCGTAAGGACGGTAAATCGGTCAATCCCCTTCCCTATGTTACCGGCTGATTAAATTTAAGGAGAACACAATGGGCAAAAAAATCACTCTTGGCACTGCAATCACCCTGATAATCATTGCGGTTGCCATCACCGTTTCACTCACAATGGTGCTGGCGCTGCGCAACTTTAACGAAAAGGTAAGCGGCATTACCGAACGCGAGAATATGTTCGCAAAGTTTACCGAAATCGACAACTACGTTCGTCAGAACCGAAGCGATATTGACGAAGAAACTCTTATGGACGGCGTTGCAAAGGGCTATCTTTCCGGAATCAATGACCCCTATGCTCTTTATATGAGCGCCGAAACTTATTCCGCATATGTTGCGGCTTCTTCCCAAACCGTTGCAGGCGTCGGCATCACCGCAAGCATGGACAGCGATGGATATATGCTCGTGGGCAAGGTCTATGACGGCTCCACCGCGGCAAGCGCGGGTATTCTGCCCGGCGACCTTATCATCAAAGTGGACGACATCAACCTTTCCGCAGACACCTATGCCGAATCTGAAGCACTGCTTATCGGCGAAGCGGGCACCAAGGTTACTCTTAAGGTTCGCCGCGACGGTGAGGACACCGAAATGGAGATAACCCGCCGCGTGCTCACTCCCACAAATGTCACCGCTGTTCCTTTTGATAATTATTACTACATCCGTGTTGATGACTTTACCGAAAGCACTCCTGACCAATTCAGCAAAGCGGTAGAAAAAGCCATTTCCGCCGGTGCACAGTACCTTGTCTTTGACGTGCGTTCCGTAAATTCCGGGCTTATTTCCTCCGCAGCGACGGTTCTTGACCGCCTTGTGGGTTCCGGAGATATGCTCTATGTGGAATATAATGACGGCAGCAAAGAAACGCTCTATACCTCCAACTCCAGAGAAACCGATATTCCCATGGTCGTTCTTGTGAACGAGAGCACTGCCGGTGCGGCAGAATTCTTTGCGGCAGGTCTGCGCGATTTCGGCAAAGCTAAAATCGTCGGTATGCAAACCGCAGGCGTCGGCTCTTTGCAAAAAATTTATAAGCTTGACGACGGCAGTGCCATTCAGCTTACCATCGGCAAATATTATCTTGCAAATTCCGATACCGCTTGGGAAGGCTTCGGCGTTGTTCCTGATCACATGGTTTCGCTTGATTATACTCCCGATTTTTCTAATTTGAGCGCCATTGACCCCGGATTTGATGCTCAGTTTGCAAAAGCTATCGAGGTTGCTTCCGCCTCCATAAGCACAAACGGAGAGGGGCAACCCGCCGAAAACAGTTCCGAAGCGGAAAACAACGGCTAAAATCCGTGTTTTCCCTTGACACCATCAAAAAACGCGCATATAATCATAGTATTGCCGTTTTATATTAAGGAGTTGTCTTATATGGAAAAAAAGATTGTTGTTACCGAAAGCGGACTTAAAGCGCTTGAGGATGAACTCGTCCAGCTTAAAACCGTCCGCCGCAAAGAAGTTTCCGAAAAAATCCGTGTTGCCCGTTCATTCGGCGACCTTTCCGAAAACAGTGAATACGACGAGGCAAAAAATGAGCAGGCTATCGTGGAAGCCCGTATCGCCGACCTTGAAGTTATGCTGAAAAACGTCGTCATCCTTGACGAAGAAGAACTTGGCACCGACAAAGTTTCTCTTGGCGCAGCCGTAAAGGTATCCTGCGAGTTCCCCGACGAGGATCCAACCGAGGAAACCTATACCATAGTCGGTTCCACCGAAGCCGACCTTGACAATAACAAAATCTCCGATGAATCCCCCATCGGCAAGGCTCTGCTTGGCAAAAAAGTCGGCGAGATTGCAGAAGCGGAGCTTCCTACCGGCGAGATTGCAAAGTTTGAGGTTCTTCACATCAGCAGATAAGTCTTTTACCGCACAAAAAGCCCTTTGAAAAAAGGGCTTTTTTAATTTTTTAATTTTGCTGTTGTTATTTTGCCTTTTATATGTTAAAATAAATTATCTTTGATTTACTATTCCCTTTTGAAAGGAAGTTTATAATGAGCGAAAATATTCAGGAGCAGGAGCTTTCTGCACAGCAGCTTTCCGAACTGCTACAAATTCGCCGCGACAAGCTTGAAGCGCTGCGCGAAGCAGGCAAAGACCCCTTTGAAATTACAAAATACGACGTCACCGCATATTCCGGCGATATCAAAGCAAACTTTGTAGACCCGCCTGAGGGTGAAGAAAGTACCGTAACCGTTTCTATGGCAGGCCGCATTATGAGCAAGCGCGGCATGGGCAAGGCAAGCTTTGCCGACCTTCAGGATAAACAGGGTCGCATTCAACTTTATGTCCGCAAGGACATGGTTGGCGAGGAAGCCTATGCCGACTTCAAAAAATGGGACATTGGCGACATCATCGGCGTTACCGGCGTTGTGTTCCGCACCCACATGGGCGAAATTTCCGTGCGCGCCACCTCCGTTGTGCTGCTTGCAAAGTCCCTCCTTCCCCTGCCGGAAAAATTCCACGGACTTAAAGACCCGGAGCTTCGCTACCGTCAGCGCTATGTTGACCTTATTATGAACCCGGAGGTTAAGGATACCTTTGTAAAGCGCAGCATGATTATCAAGGAAATCCGTGCCCTGCTTGACGAGGAAGACTTCCTTGAGGTTGAAACCCCAATGCTCAACACCATTGCGGGCGGCGCTTCTGCGCGCCCCTTTGTTACCCACCACAATGCGCTGAACATTGATATGTACATGCGTATTGCGCTGGAGCTTTACCTCAAGCGGCTTATTATCGGCGGCTTTGACAGAGTTTACGAAATCGGACGTGTATTCCGTAACGAAGGTCTTGATACAAGA
>OIWT01003661.1_pt1 | contig 13712 bp, 13 predicted proteins | sample 1587701 | NCBI WGS metagenome assembly OIWT01 (sample SAMEA3888904, study PRJEB22519) | human gut metagenome | biome: human gut; feature: human-associated habitat; material: faeces | place: Denmark | collected 2009
CATCACCGCTGCGGCTGTTGCCGATTCCGGCTTCGAGAGCCTTGATGCCGCCAAGGACGCGGGCACCGCGTTCGTCTTCATGGGTCACGGCACCGCACACGTTGCCAAGGTGACGTACAGCCAGATGCAGACCCAGATGCAGAACCTCGGCTATGAGAACGTCTTCATCGGCACCGTCGAGGGCGAGCCGGAAGAGACCGCCTGCGAGGCTGTCATCGAGGCCGTCAAGGCTGCAGGCTATACCAATGTCGTGCTGCGCCCGCTGATGGTCGTCGCCGGCGACCACGCCAACAACGATATGGCTGGTTCCGAGGAAGATTCCTGGAAGACCATGTTCGAAGCCGCTGGCTTCACCGTCGACTGCCAGATCCACGGCCTCGGCGAGATCGCCGATGTGCAGGCGCTCTATGTCGCCCACACCAAGGCTGCGATCGACTCGCTGAACGCCTAATTTGACTTAAACTGAGCTCCGGGGTGGGGAAGACCTGCCCCGGAGCCAAGCGCCATTCAGGAGGAACCATCATGAAAAAGACCATCGCCCTTGCGCTCGCTGCGCTGATGCTGCTCGCGCTGCTGACCGCCTGCGCGGCCAAGCCCGCAGAGACCGAACCTGCAGAGCTGGAACAGACCGTGCAGACCGAACAGCCCGCCGAACCCGAAACCGACGAGACTGCGGAGGATGCGGATGCGTCCGCCGAAGAAGAGACGCCCGCCGAACCGGCCCTGCCCGACGGCGTCTATACTGCCGACTTCAACACCGACAGCTCCATGTTCCATGCCAATGAGGCCTGCGACGGCAAGGGCACGCTCACCGTCGAAAACGGCGAGATGACTATCCACGTCAGCCTTGCGGGCACCAGCATCCTCAACCTCTTCCCCGGCGTCAAGGAAGACGCGGAAAAGGAAGGGGCCAAGCTGCTCCAGCCCACCACCGACACCGTTACCTATTCCGACGGCCTCTCTGACGAGGTCTTCGGCTTCGACATCCCCGTTCCTACGCTGGACGAGGAATTTGACCTCGCGCTCATCGGCAAGAAGGGCACGTGGTACGACCACAAGGTCTCCGTCTCCAACCCCGTTCCCGTCGAGGAATCCGGCAAGACCGTCGACGATCTCGCCCTGGCCGACGGCACCTACACCGCCGAGCTGACCTTCGCAGGCGGCTCCGGCAAGGCGTATATCCAGTCTCCCTGCACGCTGACCGTCGCGGACGGCAAGGCCGTGGCTACCGTCGTCTGGAGCAGCAGCAAATATGACTACATGCTCGTGGACGGCGAACGCTATGACGTCCTCACGACCGAGCCCGGCTCCACATTTGAGATCCCCGTCGCGGCCTTTGACACCGAGCTCACGGTCATCGGCGACACCACCGCGATGAGCACCCCGCATGAGATCGAGTACACGCTGAACTTCGATTCTGCGACGCTGACCGCTGCCGAATGAAGAAGCTCTTTATAGCGCTCCTCGCCGCGCTGCTGCTGGCCTTCGCGGCCTGCGCCGCGCCGCAGCAGGAGACCGCCGCGCCGGAACCGGCGCAGAGCGAGCCGGCAAGCGCGGTTTCGTGGGACGACCTGACGTTTGACCGGACGCTCCCGCTTCAATACGCCACGCAGTTTTCTGTTTCCTACGCGGGCGAGGACTATACGCGCCTCACGATCGGCGACGATCAAACATTCCTCGTCGTCGCCGGGGACGCGCCCGTGCCGGACGGCGTCCCCGCGGATGTGACCGTCCTGACCCGGCCCCTTTCGCACATCTATCTGGTCGCGACCGCTGCGATGGACTATTTCCGGCAGCTGGACGCCATTGACGCCATCGCCCTCAGCGGCCAGAAGGAGGCGGATTGGTATATCGACGAGGCCAAGGCCGCGATGCAGGCCGGGACGATGGTCTACGCGGGCAAATATTCCGCCCCGGACTATGAGACGATCCTCGCTGCGGGCTGCGACCTTGCCATCGAGAACACGATGATCTACCATATGCCCGAGGTCATCGAGCAGCTCGAGCGCATCGGCGTCCCCGTGCTCATCGAGCGCTCAAGCTACGAGCCGGAGCCGCTGGGCCGCATGGAGTGGCTGAAGCTCTATGCCGCCCTGCTCGGCAGAGAGGACGCGGCCTGCGCATATTATGATGACCTCATCGCTGCGCTCGCGCCCGTGCTCGACCAGGAGCCGACGGGCCAGACCGTCGCGTTCTTCTACATCACGACGTCCGGCGCAGTCAATGTCCGCAAATCCGGCGACTATATCGCCAAGGCCATCCGTATGGCGGGCGGCGAGTATGTCTCGTTCGACGAGAGCGGCGAGGAAAACGCCCTGTCCACAATGACCATCCAGATGGAGTCCTTTTACGACACCGCCCTGGACGCCGACGTCCTCATCTACAACAGCACCATCGACGGCGGGATTGCCTCCATCGATGAGCTGCTCGCCAAAAGTCCGCTGTTTGCGGATTTTAAAGCCGTCCAGACCGGCAATGTCTGGTGTATCACGAAAAACTTCTATCAGGAATCGCTCGCCCTCGGCGACATGATCCTCGACGTCCACGCCGTTTTGAACAACCCGGACGCCGCCGATCTCCGGTTCCTAAAAAAATTATCATAACAGGAGGAGCAGCATGGAACATACCCGCAAACTTCACACATGGGGCGGTTTCCTGCTGCTCCTCGTCCTGCTTGTTACCTTTTTGATCTGGAATCTTCTCGCGGGCAGCGTCCGGCTCCCCGCGTCTGAAATATGGGCGATTCTCCACGGCGGCGGCGACCTCACGCAGCGCCGCATCCTGCTGAATATCCGCCTGCCCCGCTTGCTTGCGGCGATGATTCTCGGCGGCGCCCTCTCCGTCTCGGGCTTCCTGCTGCAGACGTTTTTCCACAATCCAATCGCCGGGCCCTTCGTCCTCGGCATCTCGTCCGGGGCCAAGTTCACGGTCGCGGTCACGATGATCCTGCTGCTCAGCCGGGGCGTCACGTCGTCCGCCGCGCTGATCGCAGCGGCCTTTGTCGGCGCGATGCTCTCAATGGGCTTTGTCCTGCTCATCTCGCGGCGCGTCCGCCGGATGAGCCTGCTCGTCGTCTGCGGCGTGATGATCGGCTATATCTGCTCCGCGCTGACGGACTTTCTCGTCACGTTTGCCGACGACAGCAACATTGTCAACCTGCACAACTGGTCCCTCGGCTCCTTCTCCGGCATGAGCTGGGACAATGTCCGCACGATGGCCGTGGTCTGCGGCAGGGCCCTGATCCTGACGTTCCTGCTCTCCAAGCCCCTCCGGGCCTATCAGCTGGGCGAGGTCTACGCGCAGAATCTCGGCGTGCCGCTGCGCGCGTTCCGTGCGGCGCTGATCTTACTTTCCAGTGTGCTCTCCGCCTGCGTCACGGCCTTTGCCGGCCCGATCTCCTTCGTCGGCATCGCCGTGCCGCACCTGATGAAGTCCCTTTTTAAGTCCGCAGAGCCGCTTTTGATGATCCCGGCCTGTTTCCTCGGCGGCGGCGCGTTCTGCCTGTTCTGCGACCTCATCGCGCGCACGGCCTTCGCGCCCACCGAGGTCAGCATCAGCTCCGTCACAGCGGTCTTCGGCGCGCCGGTCGTCATCTATATGATGCTCCACAGAAAGGGGGCGCAGTGATGGATTATCTGCAAACCGATGCCCTGTCCGTCGGCTACAACGGCAAGACGCTCATCTCCAAGGTCGCCCTCTCGGTACAGCGCGGCAGGATCGTCACGCTCATCGGCCCGAACGGCTCCGGCAAGTCGACCATCCTCAAGACCATCATCGGCCAGCTCCCGTCCATTTCCGGCTCAGTCTTCCTCGACGGCGCGGACATGCGCAGCCGCAGCCGGGGCGACGTCGCCCGCCGCATGGCCATCCTGATGACGGCCCGCATGGACCCCGAGCTCATGACCTGCCGCGACGTCGTCAGCACCGGCCGCTATCCCTACACCGGCCATCTCGGCGTCCTCCGCCCGGAGGACAAGGCCATCGTCGAGCAGAGCCTCCGCGAGACCGACGCGCTCGACTTTGCCGACCGGCCCTTCCAGTCCATCAGCGACGGCCAGCGGCAGCGCGTCCTGCTTGCCCGGGCCCTCTGCCAGCAGCCGGAGCTCATCGTCCTCGACGAGCCGACGAGTTTTCTCGACATCCGCTATAAGCTGGAGCTGCTGACCATCCTCAAGCGCATGGTGCGCGAGGAGCACCTCGCCGTCCTCATGTCCCTGCACGAGCTGGATCTTGCCGCCCGCGTCTCCGATACCGTCGTCTGCGTCGCGGGCGACCGGATCGACCGCGTCGGCCCGCCCTCGGAAATTTTCACGCCCGACTATATCGCGGCGCTCTATCGCATGGAGCCGGGAAAATACGATCCCTGCTTCGATTCCTTGGAATTTGTCCCCGGAGGTGCCAGATGAGCGAACAAACCGGAACCTTCTATGCCGTCTCCGTCGGGCCCGGCGACCCGGAGCTGCTGACGCTCCAGGCCGTCCGCGTTCTGGAGAACACGCCCGTCATCGCCGCGCCGCAGACGGCGTCCGGCCAGATGCTCGCGCTCGACATCGCGCGCGGCGCGGTCGATTTGACCGGAAAATCCGTTCTGCCGCTCCGATTCACGATGTCGCATGACGCTGCCGTCCGGGCGGAAAGCTATCGCGCGGCGGCGTCCGCCGTCGAGGCCGAGCTGCGGCAGGGAAGAGACGTTGCGATGGTCAACCTCGGTGACGTCGCCCTCTTCGCTACGGCGTATTACATCTTCGCGGAGATCGAGCGGGACGGGTTTCCGGCCAGAATGCTCCCAGGCGTGACGAGCGTCGCCGCCGTGGCGGCCCGCCTCGGGCAGAGCCTGACCGAGATGGAGCAGCCGCTCCACATCCTTCCGGCGAGCTGCGATCTGGATGCGGCGCTGGCCCTCCCGGGCACGAAGGTGCTGATGAAATCCGGCTCCGCCATCCACGAGACCGTTGCAGCGCTGGGGCGCGCGGGTCTGTTGAAGCGGGCCTCGATGGTCGCCGACTGCGGCCTGCCCAGCGAGCGGGTCTTCCGCGATCTGCGGGAGATCCCGGAAAATGTCAGCTATTTTGCCACCATTCTTGTCCGATCGGAGTGAGCCTATGCAGCAAAATCTTCCGCGTCTGATCCTCGCCGGGACGAACAGCGGCTGCGGCAAGACGACCGTGACCTGTGCCGTTTTGCAGGCGCTCGTGAACCGCGGCCTTTCAGTCGCCGCCGCGAAATGCGGCCCCGATTATATTGACCCGATGTTCCATAGCCGCATCATCGGGGCCAAAAGTTCGAATCTCGATCCGTTTTTCTTCGACGAAAATACGCTTCGCTTCCTCCTCGCGCAGAATGCCTCCGGCTGTGATGTCACGGTCATTGAGGGCGTCATGGGCTATTACGACGGCCTCGGCCTGACCAGTACGCGCGCCAGCACCTACGAACTCGCGCAGAAGACGGTCTCGCCCGTGGTCCTCGTTGTGAACGCGCGCGGCGCGGCACTCTCGGTGCTGGCGTCGGTACGCGGCTTTCTGGACTTTCTGCCGGACGACCGCATCTGCGGCGTCATCCTCAACGGCTGCACCGCGATGACCTACGCGCCGCTCGCGCGTGCGCTGGAAGACCGCCTTGGCGTCAAGGCGTGCGGCTTTCTGCCGAATCTGCCGGACTGCGCGCTGAAAAGCCGCCATCTCGGCCTTGTGACTGCGGCGGAGGTCGCAGATCTGCGCGAAAAAATGCAGCGCCTCGCCGCTGAGGCCGAGCAGACGATCGATCTGGACGCGCTGCTGACCATCGCGCGCGAAGCGCCAGCGCTGGACGTTGTGCCGCCGACGCTTCCGGCGCCCGGCGCACCGGTGCGCATCGGTGTTGCGCGGGACAATGCGTTCTGCTTTTACTATGAAGACAGCCTCGGCCTGCTCCGGACGGTCGGCGCGGAGCTCGTGCCGTTTTCTCCGCTCTCTGACAGCGCCTTGCCCGCCGGACTCGACGGCCTCTATCTCGGCGGCGGCTATCCGGAGCTCTATGCCGCGCAGCTGAGCGAAAATCACTCCATGTGCAGCAGCGTCCGCGCCGCGCTGGAGGCGGGGCTGCCCTGCATTGCCGAATGCGGCGGCTTTATGTACCTGACAGAGGCTATCGGGGAGCATCCGATGGTGGGCTTTCTGCCGGGTCGCTGCTTCGACGCCGGGAAGCTCGCACGCTTTGGCTACGTCACGCTGATGGCCGAACGGGACAACCTGCTCTGCCGCGCGGGCGGATCCATCCCTGCACACGAATTCCACCACTGGGATGCGGAGCAGACCGGAGACGCCTTCACGGCGGCGAAGCCCTTCGGCCGCAGCTGGCCGTGCGTCTTCGCCACGGACACCCTCTACGCGGGCTATCCGCATTTCCATTTTTACGCGAATCCATCCTTTGCCGTCCGCTTTCTGGACGCGTGCCGAAAGGGGAAACACCATGCTGGAACAGATCAGACCGATGGACATTGAGCGCCGCAGCTTCGAGATCATCACCGAGCTGCTGGGAGACCGTAAGCTCGACCCTGAAAACGAGCTCGTCATCAAGCGCGCTATCCACACGACTGCCGACTTTGACTATGCCGACAATCTCGTCTTCTCCGACCACGCGGTCACGAAGGGGATCGAGGCGCTGCGCGCCGGCTGCGACATCGTCACCGATACGCAGATGGCGAAGGCCGGCATCAACAAGACCATTCTGGCCTCCCTCGGCGGGGAAGTCCACTGCTTCATGTCCGATCCGGACGTTGCCGCGGAGGCAAAAGCGCGCGGTGTCACCCGCGCCATCGTCTCGATGGAGCGGGCCGCGCAGCTGCCGAAGCCCTGCATCTTTGCCATCGGCAACGCGCCGACGGCCCTTGTCTCGCTCGAGGCCCTGATGGAAGCGGACAAGCTGCACCCGGCGCTCATCATCGGTGTGCCGGTCGGCTTCGTCAACGTCATTGAGAGCAAGGAGCTCGTCATCGCGAACTGCCGCGCGCCCTATATCGTCGCGCGCGGGCGCAAGGGCGGCAGCAATGTCGCCGCCGCGATCTGCAACGCGATGCTCTACCAGATCCGGCGCTGAGATGGAAGAATACGTCATCAAGGACGGAAAAAAGCTCCGTCTCGGCTATACGACCGGCTCCTGCACGGCTGCTGCGGCAAAAGCTGCGGCGTGGATGTTGCTGACCGGCGGCAAAATGTCGGCTATCGATCTGCTCACGCCCAAGGGCGTCACCCTGACGCTGGACGTGCTTGAGATCACGAGAACCCCCGATACCGTCTCCTGCGCCATCCGCAAGGACAGCGGCGACGATCCGGACGTCACGCACGATACCCTCGTGTTTGCAGCCGTCCAACGCACGGAAACACCCGGCGTCACGATCGACGGCGGCGCGGGCGTGGGCCGCGTGACGAAGCGCGGGCTCGACCAGCCGGTCGGCGCTGCGGCCATCAACTCCGTCCCGCGCCGCATGATCCGCGAAAACGTCGAAGAGGTCATGCGCCTCTGCGATTATCGCGGCGGTCTGGCCGTCATGATCTCCGTACCGGAGGGTGAGGCGCTCGCAAAAAAGACCTTCAACCCCCGCCTCGGCATTGTCGGCGGCATTTCCATCCTCGGTACGACCGGCATCGTCGAGCCGATGAGCGAGCAGGCCCTCGTCGACACCATCCATGTCGAGCTGCGGCAGCGTCGGGCGAACGGCGCGGACTATGTCCTGCTCACGCCGGGCAACTATGGCGCGGATTTCATCCGCGCGTCCATCGGCCTCGACCCGCGCACCGCTGTTTTGACCAGCAATTTCATCGGCGACGCGCTGGAGCATTGCCGTGCGCTCGGCTTCCGCGGTGCGCTGCTCGTCGGGCACATCGGCAAGCTCGTGAAGCTCGCGGGCGGCATGTGGAACACACACTCGAAGTGCGGCGACTGCCGCATGGAGCTCATCGCGGCGCATGCCGCCGCCCTCGGCCTCCCGCCTGCGCGCGTGGAGGAGGTGCTGGACTGCGCGACGTGTGACGATGCGCTCCGCATCCTGAAAGAAGAACAGTTATATGACGCGGTGCTGGCCCGCCTCGCGGAGCGCATCGAGTTTCATCTTGCGCACAAGTGCGGCGAGATGGCCGCCGGCGCGATCGTATTTTCCAAAGAATATGGCCTCCTGTGCCGGACCGGCCGCGCGCAGGAGCTGCTGGGAACCATTATGGAGGGATAACTATGGTACATTTTGTCGGCGCCGGGAGCGGCGCACCGGACCTCATCACCGTGCGCGGCGCGCGGCTGCTCGGCGAGGCGGACATCGTCATCTATGCCGGGTCGCTCGTCAATCCAGCGCTGCTGGACGCTACGAAGCCGGGCTGTGAGATCCACGACAGCGCGAAAATGACGCTGGAGGAGGTCATTGCCGTCATCCGTCAGGCCGAGGCCGAGGGCAAGACCACTGTCCGTCTCCATACCGGCGACTCGAGCATCTATGGCGCTGTGCGGGAGCAGTTTGACGCGCTGGAAAAGCTGGGCATCGACTATGATGTCTGCCCCGGCGTCAGCGCCTTCTGCGGGGCCGCCGCGGCGCTCCGCGCGGAATATACGCTCCCGAACGTCAGCCAAACGGTCATCATCACGCGCGCACCCGGCCGCACACCCGTTCCCACCCGCGAGTCCATCCGCGCCCTCGCGGCCCACCACGCCACCATGGTCCTCTTCCTCAGTACGTCGCTGACAAAGCAGCTTCAGGCCGACCTGCTCGCGGGCGGCTACGAGGCGGAAACGCCGGCCGCCGTCGTTTACAAGGCGACGTGGCCGGAGGAGAAGATCTTCCGCTGCACCGTCGGCACGCTGCACGATACTGTCACGGCCAACGGCCTGACGAAGACGTCGCTGATCGTGGTCGGCGGCTGCCTCGGGGGCGACTATCTCCGTTCGCTGCTCTACGACCCCTCGTTCACGACCGAATTCCGCGAGGCCACAAAATGAACATTGCGATTTTCGCTTACAGCCGTACTGGATGCAAAACGGCGCGGCGTATCTGTATGGCGCTGCCGGAGGCGGAAACGCTTTGTTATGCGGTGCCGCGGCTGGCGGAGCCGGGATTTCTGCCGCTTGAAAAAGCGGTCTATGGCGCGGCGTTTTCGGAAATGGACGCGCTGATCTTTGTCGGTGCGGCTGGGATCGCGGTGCGGGAGATCGCACCCTATGTCCGCGACAAACGGACGGATCCGGCGGTGCTCGGCCTCGACGAGCGGGCGAATTTCGTCATTCCGCTGCTCTCCGGGCACATCGGCGGGGCCAATGCGCTCGCCCGCAGGCTTGCCGCAGCGCTCGGCGCGACCGCCGTCGTCACCACGGCGACGGACGTGAACGGCAAATTTTCTGTCGACACCTGGGCGGCGGAGCACGGCTGCGCAATCTCCGATATGGGGGGCGCCAAACAGATTTCAGCGGAAATTTTAGAGCATTCTGTTCCGGTTTGCAGCGATTTTCCGATTCAAGGTCCGCTGCCGGACGGGCTGGTTTTGGGCGAGTCCGGCGAGCTCGGCATCTATGTCGGTTATCGGTGTTCTGCACCGTTTATGCACACGCTGCGCCTTGTGCCGCGTGTGCTGCGTGTCGGCTGCCGGAAGGGCATCTCGAGGGAAGCCGTCGAGGCAGCTATTCAAACGGCGTTTGCGAGCCATGACTTAGATTTGAATGCGGTGAAGGGCGTCTATTCCATCGACTTAAAGCGGCAGGAGGCGGGGCTGCTCGCCGCCTGCGAAGAGCATGGCTGGTCCGCGACATTCTATACAGCGGAAGAATTGCGGGCTGTGACGGGGGAGTTCACCGAATCTCCCTTCGTGCAGGGGGTGACAGGCATCGGCAACGTCTGCGAACGGGCGGCGATGCTGGGCGCGGAGCGGCTTCTGGTTCGGAAGTGTGCGGGAAACGGCGTGACCATTGCGGTCTCGGCGGAAACATGGGAGGTAGACTTTGGGTAAGGTATTTATCGTGGGCATCGGCCCCGGAAATGAGGAAAACAGGACTATTCGTGCCGACCGGGCGCTGGAAGCGTGTGATGTGATCGCCGGTTACCCGGTCTATGTCGATCTGGTGAAGGACCGCTATCCCGGCAAGGAGCTGGTCTCCACGCCGATGACGCAGGAGGCCAGGCGCTGCCAGATGGCGCTCGAGCTTGCGAAGAGCGGGAAAACCGTGGCGCTCGTCTGCTCTGGCGACAGCGGGATCTACGGCATGGCCGCGCTGGTCTATGAGCTGCGCGGCGAGAACAGCGAGCCGGAGGTCGAGGTCGTCCCCGGGCTGACCGCCGCGTGCAGCGGCGGCGCGGTGCTCGGCGCGCCGCTGACGCATGATTTCGCGGTCATCAGTCTGTCCGACCGGCTGACGCCCTGGGAGACCATTGAAAACCGGCTGCGCTGCGCGGCGGAGGGCAACTTTGCCATTGCGATCTACAACCCGGCGAGCCACGGCCGCCCTGACCACTTAAAGCGCGCGTGTGACATTTTACTGCGTGTCCTGCCGGAGGAGCGGCTCTGCGGCATTGTCCGCAACATCGGACGTGAGGGGCAGAGCAGCCGCATTCTGACGCTCGGCGAACTGCAAGCGGCGGATGTCGATATGTTCTGCACCGTGTTTGTTGGAAATTCGTCCACAAAGGTCGTAAACGGCGCGCTCATCACGCCGAGAGGATACCGGAATGTATAAAATTTGCGTGTTCGGCGGCACGACCGAGGGCCGCGAACTGGTGGAATTTCTGAATGCGCAGCCGTGCGAGGTCACGGCCTGTGTGGCCACGGAATATGGACAGGCGCTGCTGCCCGAGGCAGAGCGGCTGACCGTTTCGGCCCGCCGGCTGCCGGCCGATGAGATCAAGGCGCTCTTGACGGACAGACATTTTGACCTCGTGATCGACGCGACGCACCCCTACGCGGCGTCGATCACGAAGAGCATCGCCCGCGCGTGCGCCGAGACCGGTGTGGAGCGCTGGCGGCTGCTGCGCGGCGCGTCGGATGCGCCGGAGGATGCCGTTTTTGTCGAAAGCACCGAAAAAGCGATCGAATTTTTGGATCAAACAGAGGGAAACATCCTGCTCACCACCGGGAGCAAGGAATTGAAAGCATACAGTCAGATCAAGGACTTTGCGGAGCGCGTCTATGCGCGCGTGCTGCCGCTGGAGGACTCGCTCGTGCTTTGCCGTGAGGCGGGCGTCAAGGCGGCGCATATTCTGGCAATGCAGGGGCCATTCTCGGAGGAGATGAACACGGCGATGCTGCGCGCCATCGGCGCAAAATGGCTGGTGACGAAGGACGGTGGGGCCGCGGGCGGCTTCGCGGAAAAGGCGGCAGCCGCCGCGAAGACCGGCGTGCGCCTTCTGGTCATCGGACGGCCCGCAGAGGCGGACGGGATCGGACTTTCAGAGACGATCGCGAGACTCTGTGCGCGGTTTTCGTTTGGGCGCGTGCCGCATGTTTGCGTTGTGGGCATTGGGCCCGGCAGCGAGGCGGCGCAGACGGGCGAGGTCCGTGCAGCGATCGAGCATACGGACTGCCTGATCGGCGCGGCACGGATGCTGGAGGTAGCGGTCCGGCCCGGTCAGCTGCGCGTCGCGGCCATCGCGCCGGACGCGATCGCGGCGGCCATTGCGGCGCACCCGGAATGTTCGAATTTTACGGTCCTGATGTCCGGGGATACGGGATTTTTCAGCGGCACGAAGAAACTGCTCCCGCTGCTGCCGAATTGTCATGTCCGCGTGCTGCCGGGGTTGAGCTCGATGAGCTATCTCTGCGCGCGGCTCGGGAAGCGCTATGAGGAGGCCGTGCCGGTCAGCCTGCATGGGCGGGAACACGACATCGCGGCCGATGTGCGCGCACAGGAAACGGTCTTCGCGCTCGTCGGCGGCGAGGGCGGCATGGCGAAGCTCTGCGCGCGGCTCGTGGATGCGGGCCTTGGCGCGGTGCGCGTCAGCGTCGGCGAGCGGCTGAGCTACCCGGACGAGAAGATCACCTGCGGGACGGCGGCAGAGCTGGCATCGCGGGAATTTGACAAGCTCAGCGTGGCGCTGATCGAAAATCCGGCCCCGGATGCGGTCGTGACGCACGGGCTGCCCGACGAGGTATTTTTGCGGGAGATGGATCCGGCGCACGTTGTGCCGATGACAAAAAGCGAGGTGCGCGCCGTCTGCCTTTCCAAGCTGGCGCTGACGGAGCGCGCGGTCTGCTGGGATGTCGGCGCGGGCACCGGTTCGGTCTCCATTGAGATGTCTTTGCAGGCGAAGCGCGGACGCGTGTACGCCGTGGAACGACAGGAAGATGCGCTGGCGCTGCTGGCGCGCAACAAGGCGGCGTTTTCCGCCGGGAATCTGGAGATTGTCTCCGGGACGGCCCCGGCGGCGTGCGAGGCGCTCCCGGCGCCGACGCATGTGTTCCTCGGCGGGACCGCGGGAAATTTGAACGGGATATTGGACGCCGCGCTGCGGAAGAATCCGCACGTCCGCATCGTGGCGACGGCGGTGACGCTGGAGTCTGTGGGGGCGCTGGCGGCGCGCATGGCGGACTTTGAAAAGGCGGAATGCGTCAGCCTGCAGGCGGCCCGTGCGCGGACGGCCGGAAGCTATCACCTGATGCAGGGACAGAACCCTGTGTATATTTTCACGATGCAAAACAGGAGAGAACAGGCATGAAATGGTCCCTATTCGCACTTTGTATCGGATTTTGCATCGATCTGCTGATCGGTGATCCGCACGGCCTGCCGCATCCGGTGGCCGCGATCGGACATCTCATCTCACTGCTGGAACGGCTGTTCCGCCGCCTTTTTCCGAAGACGCCCGGCGGCGAGCGGGCCGCCGGAGCCTGTATCTGGATCCTGACGGCACTGATCGCTGCGGCCCTTCCGGCGCTGCTCCTCTGGGGCTGCGCGCGCGTGAGCGTCTGGCTGCGGCTGGCGGTGGAGAGCGTGATGTGCGGACAGATCCTCGCGGCGAAGTCGCTGCGGGACGAGAGCATGAAGGTCTATGCGGCGCTGAAGCATGGGAGTCTGGACGAGGCCAGACAGGCCGTGTCCATGATCGTCGGACGCGACGTGGCGCGGCTGGATGCGCGCGGCGTGATGCGCGCGGCGGTGGAGACCGTGGCGGAGAACACGTCGGACGGCGTGATCGCGCCAATGCTGTTTCTGGCGATCGGCGGCGCGCCGCTCGGCTTTTTCTACAAGGCCGTGAACACGATGGATTCGATGCTTGGCTATGTGGAGCCGCCGTACAAGGACATCGGACTTGTGCCCGCGCGGATGGACGATGTGTTCAATTTTATCCCCGCGCGGCTGTCGGCGCTGCTGATGCTGGCGGCGGGGGCGCTGCTGCAGCTGGATGTGAAAAACGGCTGGAAGATCTTTCGCCGGGATCGCTGCAAGCATGCGAGCCCGAACTCGGCGCAGACGGAATCGGTCTGCGCGGGACTGCTGGGGCTGCGGCTGGCGGGCGATGCGTGGTACCACGGGGTGCTGCACAAGAAGGACTATATCGGCGACGCGAAGCGGGAGATCGAACTGGAGGACATCCCGCGCGCGGGGCGGCTGATGTATCTGACGGCGGTTCTGGCGCTCGTGGTGTTCGGCGCGGGGAAAGCGCTGTTGATCGTTCTGTGAATTTTGAGGAAATGCGATGCTTTATGGAGTCAAAAACCCGCATGGCGGGGACCGATACGGCGATGGGATCGCGCTCGACTTTTCGGCGA
>OIWT01003665.1_pt1 | contig 13692 bp, 8 predicted proteins | sample 1587701 | NCBI WGS metagenome assembly OIWT01 (sample SAMEA3888904, study PRJEB22519) | human gut metagenome | biome: human gut; feature: human-associated habitat; material: faeces | place: Denmark | collected 2009
TTTGTTGTTTTTATCTCTTGCAAATCTAAAAAATCTGTAGACTTTTTTCTTTTATCCGAGACACACTTTTTGAAACAGTATCGAAACTGCGGCAAATTACTATCTTTGCACCATTACCTAACCTACACGCAGCACCATGACACCGCACTCCCTGCTGCCGGCCTTGCTCATCGCCTCCGCAGGCCTGTGCTTCCGCGCCGCTCCCGCCGCTGCCGCCGCCACGGCAGGCGGCACACGTTACTACGTGGCGTGCCGGGGCGACGATTCAGCCGCAGGCACGCGCAGCCACCCGTTCCGCTCCATCAACCGCGCCCTGGCCGCCGCCCATGCGGGCGACACCGTGTTCGTGAGCGACGGCACGTACTACGAGCGCATTGTCTTCCCGCGCTCGGGAAAAGAAGGCGCACCGATAGTGCTCGCCGCCTGCCCCGGCGAATACCCCGCAATCCGCTACAGGCATTTGCCCGCCAAGGGGCGCACCGACATGATACTCATCCGCGGCTGCAGCCACATCACGGTCGAAGGCCTGTCAATAAGCTCCCTCGTCACCACCGAGCCCGGGCGCGAGGTGAACGGCATAACCGTTGAGGGCGGGGCAACCGGCATAACCCTGCGCCGCAACCACATCCACCACATTCGCAACGAGGCCCCGCGCCACACCTACCCCAGCGCGCACGCCATACTCATACTCGGCAACACGGCGCAGCCCCTGCGGCACATTACCGTCGAGGACAACTGCATACACGACTGCGTTACGGGCACCTCCGAGGCCGTAACGGTGAACGGCTACGTGGACGGGTTCAAAATCTGCGGCAACGAGATTTACCGCTGCTCCAACATCGCCATAGATGCCGCCGGAGGGTACTACGCCAACCCCGACCCCGCGCGCAACTATGCCCGCAACGGCGTTATCTGCCGCAACACCATATACGACATCGACAACGGCCACGGCCAGCTGGCAGGCAACTGCGGCGCAATAGCCATATACGCCGACGGCTCGCGCAACATAACCATAGAGCGCAACCGCATTCATGCCTGCGACCGGGGCATAGGAATAGTGAGCGAGAACGACGCCTACCCTACCACGGGGTGCACGGTGCGCAACAACATCGTAACCGCCTGCCGCCGCACGGGCATATACATGGGCGGCTACCTTGGCTACACCGGCGGCGGCACCGAGGACTGCGCCGTGGTGAACAACACGCTGTGCGGCAACAACCGCGTGCGCGGGGCGTTCGGCGAGGTGGAGGGCGAGCTGCGCCTCACCGAGAACTGCCGCGGCAACATCATTGCCTACAACCTCGTATGCACCGCCGACACTTCCAGCCTGTTCGTGCACAAATACACCGCCACGGGCAGCGGCAACCGCTTCGAGGGCAACGTGTACAGCGGCCCGGCCGGGTGGCTGTGGCAGCAGCGCGACGGCAAGCCACTGCGCGGCATGGAAGCCTGGCGCACGGCCTGCGGCGGCGACAGCAGGGGCACGCACATCGCGGACACCGTGTTCGCCCCCGTGCCAGGCCTGGAATACGACTTCACGCCTCCCGCCGCCATAGCGCCCGCCGCAAGCACGCTCCCCGACAGCCTGCACGGCCGTGCCGACTTCGCGGGCAAACCGCGCACCACGAACGGCACCATAACGCCCGGCGCGCTGCAACCCCGCACTCCCGGCGACGCACACCCCGGGGAATGAACGCCGCTACAAAGGGCGGGCAATGCAGACAAATTTTCTTTCACACGTTTTTCAGAAAACCGGAAGCCGGAAAACCACCCCCGCATACCCCGCGCGGAAGCCCCGTCGCCACGGGCTCTGAAATATGTCTGACATATTTCGAAATATGTCGGACATATTTTAAATTATGTGCCTTGCTTTTTTTCCTTTCTCCTATGCCCGGAAAACTTTCCGCCGGACGCGCTCCCGGAAGGCGTAAAAAATAAACGCCGCGTTTGTCCGTTTTTCAGTCCAAAAAAATTAAATTTGTAGTCTGTAGAAACGCCTCCCCCCGCCGGGAGGCTTACAACTAACATAAAGCACATACCAAAGCAACATGAAAACATTCAATTTCCTGGCATTCGACGTAGGCGCCACAAGCGGGCGCGGAATGCTCGCCACCGTTAGCGGCGACTCTTTCGAGATGAAAGAAATCTACCGTTTCCCCAACGCCATAATGAACATTCACGGCAAATACTACTGGGACATATTCGCCATCTACGACCACCTGAAGAAAGCCCTCGCCGCCGTGCGCGACATGGGTGTGAGCCTCGACTCGATAGGTATCGACACATGGGGCTGCGACTTCGGTTACATCGGCAGCGACGGCACTCTGCTGGGACTGCCGCGCGCCTACCGCGACCAGTACACCGCCGGAATGCCCGAAAAAACGTACCAGACCGTGCCGCGCGACGTGCTCTACGCCCGCACCGGCATTCAGATACTCAACTTCAACTCCCTGTTCCAGGTGCTGCGCGCAAAGGAAGAGGGCTTCACCCCGCGCCTCGAGGCCTCGAAAATGCTGTTCATACCCGACCTGCTGTCGTACTTCTGCACCGGCCGCATGTATGCCGAATACACCGTAGCCTCGACATCGCAAATGCTCAACGCCACCACCCGCACGTGGGACACCGAGCTGCTCGCCCGCCTCGGCATAGAGGAAAGCCTGCTGCCCGAAATAGTGCAGCCCGGCACACAGGCCGGCATGCTGCTGCCAGCCATAGCCGAAGAAATAGGCATGGAACCCGTGCCCGTAATAGCCGTTGCGGGCCACGACACCGCGGCAGCCATTGCGGCAGTGCCCGCCACCGACGAGAACTTCGCCTACCTGAGCAGCGGCACATGGAGCCTTATGGGAATTGAAACGCCCGCGCCCATACTCACAGCCGATTCGTGCAGCAAGAACTACACCAACGAGGGCGGCATAGAAGGCACAACGCGTTTCCTCAAGAACATCACCGGCATGTGGCTGCTCGAACAAAGCCGCAAGTGCTGGGCACGCGAGGGACGCAACTACACATACGCGCAAATCGAGGAAATGGCGCACAAGGAAATGGACTTCCCCTCTACCGTCGACCCCGACGACCCGCGCTTTGCCAACCCCGACAACATGGTGGAGGCCATAAAGGCATACTGCCGCGAACACGGTCTTCCCGCCCCTGCCGACGACGCGCAGCTGGTTTCGTGCATTTACCACAGCCTGGCCGCAAAATACAAGAGCGTCATCGAAGCGTTGCAGGAAATGGCGCCCTTCAGTATCGACAAACTGCACATCATAGGCGGCGGCTCGATGAACAAGACCATGAACCAGCTTACGGCCGACACCATAGGCATGCCCGTAGTGGCAGGCCCGTCGGAAGCCACAGCCATAGGCAACGCCATGATACAGGCACAGGCCGCCGGGCTGTACAAGGACCGCTGGGAAATGCGCGCCGCCGTGGCACGCACCACCGGCACACTCACCTACATGCCCAGGAAATAAACAACACACCTTGACACTCACATAACAATACCACAGAAAACAATGTTACGCAAACTGTTTTTAGCGATAACCGCATTTCTTACCCTCCTGCCGGCCGGCGCGCAGGAAATCACACGCCTCACCACCGAATATATGGACCGCCCCATGGGCATTGACGTCAAGCAGCCCGTGTTCGGCTGGCAAATGCAGAGCGACCGCTACGGAGCCGCACAAACGGCCTACCGCATAGTCACGGCCACCTCGAAAGAGAACCTCGAAAACGGCACGTACACCTACGACAGCGGCACGGTGAACTCGCCCGCCTCGGTGTGCATTAAATACAACGGCCCGGAGCTCGCGCCATGCACGCGCTACTATTGGCAGGTGCTCGTTACCGACGAGCGCGGCAAGGTGCACGAATCGCCCGCCTCGTGGTTCGAGACGGGACTCATGGGCGGCCTGTGGGGCAACGCCATGTGGATAGCTTCGAACAAAATGCAAGTGTCGCCCTACCGCTTCGACTACGCCATAGAGTACGACGTGGAGACGGCCAAGCCCGGCCCGGCCAAGTTCATCTTCGGCGCACCGCAGGAAGACTGCTACGTGTTCGTAATGCTCGACACGCGCGACTCGGCAAAGGTAATGCTCGGCAACGCATTATATAATAAGGAAACCGTGCAGCACACCCTGAACGTTTCAAACATCATTCCGAAGGCCGACGCCACGAAGAAACACCACATACGCATAGAAGTGCGCGGCGGTGGAAACTACGACATGAAAGTGAGCCTGAACGGCCGCGCCTTGTCACAAGGAAACTACATGCCCGTAAACTGCATGCGCGACAGCATAGGCCGCCCGCAGGCACGCCTGTTCAGCATAGGCTACCGCCAGCCGCAAGGGTTCGACGCAGTGTTCTCGAACATAAAATTGCTCAACTACAAGTGGGACAACCTTGTGCTCAACAGCGACCCCAAGACATACAACGCCAAAGGCGACAACAAAGCCGTGCTCTGGATGCCGGGCTCCGACGTTAACGCGCCCATAATGCGCAAGAACGTCAACGTAGCGAAAGCCGTGAAACGCGCCCGCCTTTACGCCACGGCGCGCGGCGCTTACTGGTTCTACATCAACGGGCAGCGCGTGGGCGACGGCTACCTCAACCCGGGCTGGACCGATTTCCGCCACCGCATAATGTACAACACTTACGACGTTACCCAAATGCTGCGCCAGGGCAACAACGCCTTGGGCATAGAGCTGGGGCACGGCTGGTTCTGCGACGACTTCGGCTGGGCCGGCGCGATGTGGGGCGACCAGTACGGCTACAAGCCATCGGCCTTAGCCATGATAAAGGTGGAATACACCGACGGCACGAACGAGACATTCGTAACCGACAACACATGGAAGGTGTACAACGGCGGCCCGCTCTACGTGAACAACCTGTACCACGGGGTAATCTACGACGCGCAGCGCGAAGTGGACGGCTGGAAAGAACCCGGCTTCAACGACGCCGCATGGGAAAAGGTGGCCATCCTTCCCCCGCCCCCGGCCTCTACCGAGATACAGGGCTACGTGGGCTTGGAAATAAAGAACAACATCACGCTCACGGCAAAGAAAATGACCCGCATAGGAAACCGCTTCATATACGACATGGGGCAAAACTTCGCAGGCGTGCCGCGCCTCAAGAACATGAAAGGCCGCAAAGGGCAGACCATAACGATACACTTTGCCGAAATGCTCTATCCCGAGACTGTGCCCGAAAACCCGCGCGCGCCGCTGACTCGCGAGCACTACGAGCGCAACAAGGGACAGATGTACATGGATAACTACCGCTCGGCCATATCCACCGACTACTACACTTTCCGCGGCGCACCCGAAGGCGAGACGTTCGAGCCGCCGTTCACACAGCACGGCTACCGCTATGTGTCTATTGACGGGCTCGACGAGCCGCTGCCCTTGGAAGACGTGGAGGGAATAGTACTCGAATCGGTAGGCGAGCAGATAAGCCGGTACGAGACCTCGAACGCCGACATCAACCAACTGTTCAACAACATCGTTTGGGGACAGCGCGGCAACTTCCTCGCCGTGCCCACCGACTGCCCGCAACGCGACGAACGCCTCGGCTGGACGGGAGACGCAAACGTGTTCTGCCGCACATCGACCTACAACATGATGACCGGACCGTTCTTCAACCGCTGGTTCTACACCCTGCGCGACCAAAAGAGCGACAACGGCGACGTGGGCGGCTACTACCCGTCCCTGGGCGGCACAAAGGAAGGAGCCCCGCGCAGCGGCTTTGAACGCGGCTGCGGCTGGTCGGACGTGACAATTACCGTGCCCTGGGAGATGTACCAGCAATACGGCGACCTCGGGTTCGTGGAACGCCACTACGGTGCGATGAAAGACTATATGAAGTTCCTCGAAAGCCAGGCCAAGGACTACATCTACCCCGACGCTTTCTACTGGGGCGACTGGCTCGCACCCATGCCGACAAACATCTCAATGCTCAGCACGGCTTACTTCGGCTACGACGCAAGACTAATGCGTGAAATGGCAAAAGCGCTCGGCAAAACCGACGACGCCGTTTACTACGACAAACTCTACAGGAACATAAGCCGCGCGTTCTGCAACTATTTCTTCGACAGCGAGGGCTACACCATCGAGGGCAACCACGAAGGCACGCCGCGCATGGACACGCAAACTTCCTACCTGCTGCCGCTGGCGTTCCTCGAACTGCCGGAAGATTTGCAGCAAAAGGCAGTAAAGCATTTGCTCGAGGCTATCGAACGCAGCAACTACCATTTGCAAACAGGCTTCCTCGGAACGCCTTTGCTCTGCAACGTGCTTTCAAATTTCGGGCACAACGACATCGCCTACAAGCTCTACACGCAGACGGAATACCCCTCATGGCTCTTCCCAGTAAAGCAGGGAGCCACTACCATGTGGGAACGCTGGAACTCCTACACCATAAAAGAGGGCTTCGGCGAGGTAAGCATGAACTCGTTCAACCATTATGCCTACGGCGCAATCGAAGAATGGATTATGTCGCACAACCTCGGAATACAACGCGACGAGAACCGCCCGGGATACAAGCACATCCTAATGCAGCCCAAGATAGACGACACGTTCAGCTTCGTCAAGGGCGGCTTCCGCTCGGTTTACGGCGACATAGCGAGCGCGTGGGAAATCAAGCCTTCAGGAACGGAAATAGAATTCACCATTCCCGCCAACACCACGGCCACGTTCACACTGCCGGTAAGCAGCATGGACAACCTGAAGCTCAAAAAAGGAAAGAAAGGCGTTAGCAGCAAATCCTTCGACGACGGCAAAGCCGTTTACGAACTTAAATCCGGAACATATAAATTCATACTGAAATAATTAAGCAAATCCAAAACAATAAAAACACCCAAAACCATGAAAGAAGAACTAATCACAAAAGCCTACGAAGTGGCAAAGGAACGTTACGCTGCAATCGGCGTAGATGTAGATGCTGTTATCAAACAAATGCAGGACTTCCACCTGTCGCTGCACTGCTGGCAGGCAGACGACGTTATGGGCTTCGAAAAACAGGCCGGCCCTCTCACCGGCGGAATACAAACAACCGGAAACTATCCCGGCCGTGCACGCAATATCGACGAGTTGCGCCAGGACATACTCAAGGCCTGCTCGCTCATTCCCGGCACACACCGCCTGAACCTGCACGAAATATACGGCGATTTCCAGGGCAAGATAGTAGACCGCAACGAGGTTGACGTTACCTATTTCCAAAGTTGGATAGACTGGGGCAAGGAGCACAACATGAAGCTCGACTTCAACAGCACCTCGTTCTCGCACCCGAAATCGGGCGACCTGACACTCTCTAACCCCGACGAAGGAATACGCAACTTCTGGATTGAACACACCATGCGCTGCCGCGAAATTGCCGAAGCCATGGGCAAGGCGCAGGGCGACCCCTGTATCATGAACATCTGGCTGCACGACGGAAGCAAGGACATCACCGTGTTCCGCTACAAATACCGCTCGCTGTTCAAGGATTCGCTCGACAAGATTTTCGCTGTCAAGTACGACAACATGAAGGACTGCCTCGAGTCGAAGACATTCGGTATCGGCCTGGAGAGCTTCACTTCCGGCTCGCTCGAGTTCTGCGTTGGCTACTGCGCACAGAACAACAAAATCTACACAATCGACACCGGGCACTACCACCCCACCGAAAGCGCTGCCGACAAGGTTTCCGCAATGCTGCTCTACGTGCCCGAACTAATGCTCCACGTAAGCCGCCCCATACGTTGGGACTCCGACCACGTTACAATCATGGACGACACCACCCTCGACCTGTTCAAGGAAATAGTACGCGCCGGCGCGCTCAAGAGGGTACACTACGGGCTCGACTACTTCGACGCTTCAATCAACCGCATAGGTGCTTACGTGATAGGCAGCCGCGCCGCACAGAAATCCATGCTCCAGGCTCTGCTCGAACCCCTGCCAAAACTGCAGGAATACGAATCCACCGGCCGCTGGTTCCAACGTCTCGCGCTGCTCGAAGAAGCAAAATCAATGCCTTGGAATGCAGTTTGGGATTATTTCTGCCTCAAGAACAACGTTCCCGTGGGCGAAGAATTCATTCCCGAAATCGAGAAGTACGAAGCCGAAGTTACTTCAAAACGCTAATCCCGTAAACGATGGAAATCGTAATAGGACTAATAATAATAGCGATAGGCGCGTTCTGCCAGTCGAGCTGCTACGTGCCTATCAATAAAATTAAAAACTGGAGCTGGGAAAGCTACTGGATAGTTCAGGGCGTGTTTGCCTGGCTCGTGCTTCCGCTGCTCGGCGCTCTGCTTGCCGTGCCCGCAGGCCACAGCCTCATGGAGCTTTTCAGTTCGGAAAACGCCTTTAATATCGGCATGACCATGCTGTTCGGCGTGCTGTGGGGCATAGGCGGCCTTACCTTCGGCCTGTCCATGCGTTACCTCGGCGTGGCCCTCGGCCAGTCGATTGCCTTAGGCACATGCGCCGGCCTGGGTACGATACTCGGCCCCGTCATGCTCAACGTGATATACCCCGGCATGGGATACCTCGACCAGCTCACCGCCTCGGTGATAATAGGCGTCGTCGTTACGCTTGCCGGCATAGCCGTGATAGGCATAGCAGGGAACATGAAGGCGCAGTCGCTCTCCGAAGAAGAGAAGAAAGCCGCCGTCAAGGACTTCAACTTCCCCAAAGGAATCGTCATAGCCCTTCTGGCCGGCTTCATGAGCGGATGTTTCAACGTAGGACTCTCGTTCGGCGAGAACGTGTCGTTTGCCGAATCGTCCGACATGTTCAAGACGCTCCCCGCCACGTTCCTCGTCACACTGGGCGGCTTCGTAACGAACGCCATATACTGCTTCTACCAGAACACGCGCAACAAAACGTGGTGCGACTACGGCAAAACCGCCGTATGGGGCAACAACCTTATGTTCTGCCTTCTGGCCGGCGCGCTGTGGTACAGCCAGTTCTTCGGCCTCAGCCTCGGCAAGGGCTTCCTGACCGACAGCCCCGTGCTCACAACCTTCTCGTTCTGCATACTCATGGCCCTGAACGTGGTATTCTCAAACGTATGGGGCATAATACTGAAGGAATGGAAAGGCTGCTCTGCCCGCACAATAGGCGTGCTCACCGCAGGAATAGTGATACTCATAATATCCTCGTTCCTCCCGCAACTGATTTAAACACATTAAAAAGGGACGGGCACGTACCGTCCCTTACTTTTTAACCATACAACGCAAAAAAATGAAATCATTTCTTGAACAATACCCCTCGGCCAAGACCGAGATACTCAAGGCTGCCGAAGTGGCCGGCTACCTGTGGCAAAAAGGCTGGGCCGAGCGCAACGGCGGAAACATCACAGTCAACATCACCGAACTCGTCGACACCAACAAGCTCTCCGCCGTCCCCGCCATAGGGCCCGCCACACCAATAGGCATGACGCTGCCCCACCTGAAAGGCACGTTCTTCTTCTGCAAAGGCACCAACCGCCGCATGCGCGACCTTGCCCGCAACCCCATGGACAACGGCTCCGTTATACGCATACTACCCGACTGCGCGTCCTACGAGATGATTGCCGACAACCCCGTCAAACCCACATCCGAGCTGCCCTCGCACCTCGCAATACACGACGACCTCCTGGCAAAAGGCTCCACCTACCGCGCCGTTATCCACACCCACCCCATCGACATCGTGGCAATGTCGCACAACAAGGAATTCCTCGTTCCCGGAGTACTCACCCACCTGCTCTGGTCGATGATTCCCGAAACGCGCGCCTTCTGCCCCAAAGGCCTCGGCATAATACCCTATCAAATGCCCTCGTCCGTCAAACTGGCCGAAGAAACTGTCAAGGGTCTCCAGGAACACGACGTAGTGCTGTGGGAAAAGCACGGCGTGGTAGCCATAGGCAACGACGCGCTCGAAGCGTTCGACCAGGTAGACGTGCTCTCCAAATCTGCACAAATCTACCTCCAGGCACGCTCCATGGGCTTCGTACCCGACGGCATGACCGACGAGGCTATGAACGAACTGAAAGTGGCGTTCAACCTCTGACGCCCCACCCGCGCCCCTAAAGCGCCATACATACTGTCCGCATGGAAGGCTCCGCGCCGGCCATGCGGATTTTCTTTGTCCCCGTTCCCCGCCCGGCGGTACAGCTGCCGCTCCGTCCTGCCGGCAATGCAACCCGCGCCACGCCGTTAACTCTTTCCGTACATTAATGTACGAAACGGTAACCTCGCGCAGGGGAACGCCACAACCTCAAAGCAAGCCCCGGCACCCCTCTCGGAGCAAAGAAAAAATACAAGGCACATAATTCAAAATATGTCCGAGGAATTTTAAAATTCAAGGCACATATTTTCACCCCCGCCAAACCCGCATGCCGCGGCGCTTCCGGCGTTTGTTAAAATCCTTAATCCCAATTGTTAAATCTGCCCGCACCGCCGCGAAATCCACCTGTTCGGCCGCACAATCTACCTGTTCGGCCGCACCGTCTGCCAATACAGCCGTGCCACCCGTGCGCACCGCCGCCGTTTGCCCGGCAACAGGCAAAAATTACAGCCGTTTAGAATTTTTATACTTTAAAAACATTTATTTTATTTGATTTTTACTATATTTGTGACTGAGAAAAACGAGAATTCATTAACCTGATACCTGAAAATGCGCTTCGTTCAAACTCTTTGGTGCGGGGGAAAATCCTTGTCGGACCATTCCTTTGGCTGGCTTAACCAGGAAAGCCACCTCATGTCGTGGGCATTGAGCTGCCTTAGCATAAGCAAACATTACGATGTTGCATTATACACCGACACGGAGGGGAAGCGCATGCTCGTCGACAGGCTGAAACTCCCGTACAAGGAGGTGCACGTTGTGTATGACGACCTTGCCGTTTTGCCGCACCATTGGGCCATTGCAAAGATAAAAACCTACACCTTGCATGAAGAGCCTTTTATCCACGTGGACGGCGACATATACATTCCAAACCCTCTTCCCGACGACATTTTGAAAGCCGGCTTGGTGGCGCAGAACCGCGAAATAGGCACTAAGTATTACCGCCGCATGGTTGACCGCATGTTAAGTTTCGGCACGATAAAGCTGCCGCGCTACATAGAGCAGGGGTTGGAGGAGGAATCGATTTCTTCGTACAACATGGGCATTTTCGGCGGCAACGACGTGGATTTCATCCACGAATACTGCGACGAGGCTCTGCGTTTCGTAAGGGACAACGACATCAACAATGCCTCGTTGCCGCACTCGCGCGTGGTGTGCAACATATTCTTCGAGCAGATAATTCTTGCCGCGTTTGCCGACCTGAAAAAGCGCGAAGTGGCGAGCGTCCTCGGGCGCGACGTAAAGGACGAGGGTTACTCGGGTTTCGAGTTCTGCGACCTCGCGTATTACGAGCAGCGCGCGTTCTTCCACCTCCTTGGCGGGCACAAACGCAACCCATACAACTGCGACATGCTCGGCAAGACGCTGCTACGTCTGTACCCGGAATATTACAAACGCATTATTGAAATGTTCCCCGAGCGGAACATACGTTTGGGAAAGCCACAAGACAAACAGGTATCCACGCCAAGCATAGAGCGTTGCATAGCCCGGTACGAGGACTTCCGGGGCGGGTTGGAAAACGAATGGCGCGACATGCCGGTAAGCAACCTTGTGGATTTGGAAAGGCAAACGGCGCAGTTCGTCCATTTCAACATGGCTTCCGATGAACAAAGAAAGGAACTCCGGCTTGCCGTACACCCCGAAATGCGCGCCTTCAACATACCCGAAACATGGCCGCCGCAGGCCGCAGAAATCATAAAACGCCGCTTGCGTTGCGACCCGCAGCTCCCACTCGCCGCGTTGGCGTTCATACCCGTGCTGCTTGGCGACGGAACAAAGGAAGTGCCACTTACCGAACTGCATTGCGACATCATAGACTTTATCCGGGGCGGAAGCGCAAGCTACGGGGATTTAGTGGAAAGCGGCCCGGCAAGGTTGGAGCTTACCACCGGAGAGACTGCAAAAAGCACGGCACAACTTATGATAAAGAACGAAGTGCTGTACTTGCTGAAAAACGGTATTTTAATATTAAAATAATGTATAACTCTAAAAAATCAAAAAAACTATGAGTACTAATAAAGGTTCATACGAAAACCCTTACACTTACGACGAGTACGAACTCCTTTTATTAAACGATGAATGGGAAGGTGGTTTTGTCCGTTTTCCAGACGGAATAAAATATTCTACTGGAACTGCCGACGTTTACGGCTCTTCCGGTAACGACGGCAGCGGCTCGGATTCAGGCTCGGATTCGGGTTCAGATTATTACGGTTCAGACGAACTTGGGTCTGACACAACCAACATTGAAACTCCAGGACAGCCGGGCGACAGCACAAACACCAATCCCGGCAGAGGCGGCGGAGGAGGCACAGGCGGTGTCAACTCCGGCGGCGGAATCCCAAGCGGTGGAGGCTCAAGCCACTCCGGAGGGGATGAATACCCGGATATTCCCGATGTGCTTCCAACATCTGATTTTAGAGGATTAAAAGAAGATGATGGCTGTTTCAAAAGGTGTAATGAAATGTTGAATTTAGCAGGTTACGAATTGGTACCGGATATTTCATACGAAATTCTGATGGCCAACTCCGATAGCTTAGGAAATGCCACTACAGCAGCAAGCAGCTTTGAAGAAGGCTTGGACTATATAGACGACCAACTAAAACAAGGCATACCTGTAATAGTCGGAGTAAGCTACGATAAAGGTAAAAGCGTAGGGGATGCCTGGAAAGACAAAGCCGCCGACCATTTCGTTATCATTGTCGGTGGAAGCCGTACTTCAGGTTACCATTATTTCGACCCGGCTACAGCTAACCAAGGGAGAGGAACAAGCACAGATAATAAATTTACAATGCAAGGGAATCTCTTGAAAGACGTAAATAATTGTAGAGGAGAAGGAAAAGAATATGAGAAAGACTACACATTGACAAGCATAAGAAAAAGCATTCCTAAAAAATAAATTGGAAACGTATAGTCCTAATTATAGAGAGTTTTGCTTTCAAAAAAGATGATGACATGATTTTACGTTTTTACATTTTCACTTTGCTAACTTTATTATTCCACGCCTCCTGCGCCTTGGCGCAGGAGGCTACATTCCAATCGTTCTTAAAGGGGTTCAAGGAATGCAACCGTATGGAGTTTTCATTCTACGATGAATCTATCTTTGTACATAACCCGCGTATCGACGACAGCCTGTACGCCCGGTTCATCCCCGCGCAAAGCGAAGACAAAGCAATAAGCAGCGCCACCTGGTATAAAGGATGTTGCATAAAGCATGGCGACATTACCATAGCCTTATTGGGGGAATGGTGTTATTATGATGACAAATTCACCAACTTGTTCGTTGAGTATGATGTTTGCTTCTATGTACTTGTAGTCTATTCCGCTAAAGGCGAAATATTAGACCATAAAACAATCTGTTACCGGGGCGGCGGCTCATACGGAACTACCTATTTTGCCCGTATTACGCCCTCGGACGACCCGCTCACGTTCCGCGTGGAGCAAGCCACTTTGGACGGCGACGGAAAACTAATGCTACAGTACAAGGAAGACCTTGTATATACCGTAGCCACGCACGAATACACCATAAGCCCGGAGGGAAAGATTTTAGACAAGGCCCTCGGCACGAAAAAGGAACACCGCAGGCCGAGGGGAGCAGACAGCCACAACATAA
>OIWT01003669.1_pt1 | contig 13681 bp, 22 predicted proteins | sample 1587701 | NCBI WGS metagenome assembly OIWT01 (sample SAMEA3888904, study PRJEB22519) | human gut metagenome | biome: human gut; feature: human-associated habitat; material: faeces | place: Denmark | collected 2009
GATACGATGAACCCCTGTTTGATGCATCTTTACGAGGCGTTGTCCCAGGCGCGCACGGACGCGTACACAGCCATTGCAAATGCGTTGAGAGACTTTAACCCCTCCGTCATGTCTGCGCAGCAGATCATCGACTACTTCACGCCCAAGCTCAGGAAAGTCCCCCTCCCCCCGAGCATGAAGAGACCCAATGACTTCATGGCGAGTATTCATGATACGGGACTCATTCTGGAGCTACTTGTGGTTGATTGGCGGACGCTGCGTGAAGTGCGGATGGCTCCTTTCCCTCATGGTGTAGGCGATGAAGAATCCCTCGGAGCAGGTGCTGCGAATGCTGACCTCGGTCATCGACACCCTGCGCTCCATGTACACGGAGAACCCGGAGTACAAGTACACAAGCCGCCTCATTGGCATCCTCAGCCAGCACGGTGTGGACGTGAGCATGCCCAACAGAAAGTACTGCCAGGCGTGCGTCGTTGCCGCCAACCTCATGTGCAGTTGTCTCTCCATCGTATACACAATGAGTATTCATCATCTGTAGGGATTCCTCCAGTATTTCGTGTGGGTGCCTTCTTCGGAGCCGGTTCAGCTCATCATGCTTCTGCGAACCTACATCCACACCATCGCTCCCAATATGAGCGACGTTGGCTTCAAGGCGTTCGATTCGGAGATTAACTCCATTTTCACCGTACCTCCTTTTCCTTCTTCTCATGTCCAGGAAATGCAGACCGACATGAACTGGGTGATCTGCTCCCCCGCCTACGCCCGCCAGAACCCGCTGCTGCTGAAGCAGGCACTGAACCGCGCCTTCCTGGGTCTGAAGGAGCTTCTGCAGGACACCCCCGTCTTCAAGCCCTTCCAAGCCCTGCTGGACGAGGGCCTGCACATGATGGACAACGCCGTGCCCGCCACAAAGGAGTACGTTGGCTCGAACCTCCATCCCGCGCCGCGCGACGTGGCGGAGGCGCAGGACCTGTACGACATGGTGGTGAACGAGAAGGCGTGCTTCATCGGACAGCCCACGCTGCTGATGCTGTACCGATGGGCGAAGAACCTGGGGATGGTGGTGAAGATGCTGGCTGCCTCGAAGTTGACGGGAACGGCTTTGCACGAAGACGCGTGCAACCTGTGCAACGGTGTTCTCGATCAGATTCAGGCAATGTCCAAGCCCCAATAGTCTTGTTTCTTTCACATTTCGGACAAACGCACATTAATTCTATTACGCAACAAGTCTATCAAACGCATTACAATTCCAACAAACACGCCACAACTCTAACAATCCTCTACACACCCGCTCCGCCTCTTCCCGCAACTCCACCACGCTCGCCAGTCTGGCGCACGTCATCTCCACAAGGTACCGAACTGCCTCGCTCGCACGCTCCTCCGTCGACAGTCCCTTCACCCACGTCTCAATCAGCGCGCCCACCGCCACGCGTCCCTTCTCCTCCGCCGTCGCGTCCAGCAGCCCCAGCAGCAGCGTCGGGACCTCCACACTTCTCACGCCCACCTCTGCCACGCCCACCAGCAGCGCCACCTGACTCTCACGCGGCAGGCCCAGCTGCACCAAACACGACAGAATGGTCTGCAGGGGCAGGAACGCGGGCTCCTTCACTGTCTTCATCAGAGCCACCACGCTCGCCACCACCGCCTCCGCGCACCCCAGCGAGCCGGCGCGTTCGCTGATGAAGCTCTCCCAGCAGGCACGCACCGATTCCGCCGTGCTGTCTCCACACAGCACCAAACACTCCAGCGCCAGATCGAAGCGCCGCTGTCTCACGCACTCCTCCTGCACCGCCTCCACCGGCTCGATCGCCTCGACCGCCTTCACGCCGTGAAGCTGCTGCTGCAGCTCCACCGTCTTCAGCAGGACGCGCAGCCGCGGCGCTGCCATCTCCGCGTAGGGCGCGCGCTCCAGACTGCCGCTGCGCTCCAGGTCCTCCAGGTCCCTGAGGCACATCGCCAGGCCCTCGTGGCGCTCCTGCAGCGTGAGAGAGGCGTTTGTGGTCATCTCAGCAGTCTCAGTAGGCATCTCAATAGGCATGTCAGCAGTCATGTCAGCAGGCATGGCACTCTGAACGGACATCACGCACACCTCAAACAGCAGCGTGGCAGCCTTCATCAGGTGTCCGTGCGCCACGTACACGTCGTGCAGCAGGGCGTAGTCGCCGCCTCGCAGGAACAGCTCCGCCGCCGCCTCGTCCAGCTGCAGCACCACGACGCGCTGCCCGCCGTCCACCAGCCAGCGCAGCACACGCTTCTTCAGCGCTACGGAGCCCTCGGCACACACCACGTCGCACATCTCCTTCAGACTGCCGCTCTCACGGTTCGTCTCCAGGGCCGCCATCACCGCCTCCTCCAGCGCCGCCTGCTCCGCCGCCAGCGCGCTGCGCCCGCTCTCCACGCACGTGTCCTCCACCGCTATCATGCGCGTCGTCTGCAGCAGCTTGCTCCCGCGCAGCAGCACGCGCACCAACACCACGGGCCGCGGCGCCAGCAAGGCCTCCACGCGCTGTCGCGTGACGGGCAGCTCCTCGCGCAGGCAGCTCGCGATCGCCAGCTCCAGCTTCTCCGCCGCGAAGTCCGCCTCGTTCGCCGAGAGACCACGCAGGTGCAGCAGGAACGCCGCCTCCTGCACCAACTTCTCCACCGCCGAGAAGTACCCGCCGCACCGCTCCGCCAGCCGCTCGCACAGCGCCTCGAAGCCGTCCGCGCCGTCCCACGGGCGGGAATAGGCGGGGACCAACGCCTCCTGGAGCACGTGGGCGAGCTCGGCGACAAGGTGCGGCGCGGCGACGAATTCGATGAAGGGGGTGTTAGCAAGAAGCTGGCGATGGTCTGTAGAGATGAAATCCAGGGGTGCAGAGTGAAGCTGGGAATGAGGATAGCGTGCGAAGCGAACGAATTGCGCGGCGTGAAGGACGTCGAGAACGCGTCTGGCCTCGGTGAGCAGCATAGCGGCCTGGTTCTGCACCGGAGACAGTGTTGTGAGGCTAGGAGTGAGTGGTGAGAGATGGAAGCACTCGATGGGGAGGGTCAGGTGGAAGGCAGACTGCAGGAACTGGCATAGCGTCGTCAGGGAGTGGTCCGCCTCGCTCTGGGCTCTTAACGCGGGTGACTCCTTCTCTGTTGTCAAGGCGGATGACTCCTTCTCTGTTGTCAAGGTGGGTGACGCGTCCCACACGGCACGGTCCAACAAGCTGTGCGCGCCGAAGGGTCTTGTCTTGTCGACGATCAGTCTGCGTATCATCCCACCCTCGCTCGCTCACTGGCGCACGCAGCGCAGCAGCACGGACACCTCCTGCGGGCTCTGGTAGTACTCCAACGCGCGCAACGCCTCCACGGCGCCTGTCTTGCAGTAGCCCGCCAGCACCTCGTACAGCGCGCCGCGCGGGTCCGCGTCGCCCAGCAGCTCACTTGCGCGCTGCGCGTACCGCAAGTAGTCCCTCAGCGGCAAGGCGCCCAGCGTTGCGCCGCACTCTTCTGCAGTGGTGGGTCGCACCAGCGTCAGCTGCCCCACGCCCAGCAGCAGCACGCCGTCCACGCCCACACACACCTCCTGCACGCCCAGTCCGCAGCGCTCCAGCGACTCCACCGCCTCCCTTCTCTGTCTCTGCATTCGCGTGGCGTTTCTTGTGGGAGTATCAGTAACATCACGCACAGCACTCGTGACATCACGGGCATCCACAGTAGGACTGACAGGAGTGACAGGAGTGACAGGAGTGACAGGAGTGACAGGAGTGGAAGCAGACGCAGGCAGGGGATAGACAACGCGCACGGCATCGTTGGCGGCCACCTGTACCCACGCGCCGGGCACGCGCCAGCTGCGCAGCGGCTCAGCCGTGGGACAGCCCACACGCACCTCCGTCACAGTCAGGGTCCGCGAGGCTCTGTCGAGCAGGCAGTACACACGATGCCCGGCGCGGGTGGTGACTACCGCACACACCTCGCACAGCCCAGCCGCCTCGACCACCACCTTCTCCACCTGCCAGCCGGCCGACTGCCAAACAGACGGCGCCAGACCGAGCAGGGAGCAGGCCTGCTCCGCCGCGCGCGGGAGGAAGCTCACGGGTGTGACCACCTCGTTCTGCACATCGTATGCAACCAGATCGCCGTTTTGGCAGAGGCAGAAGAGAAGGTCCGAGTCGGGCTGGTAAAGGAAGCTGATGAAGGGACTGGTGAGCCTCTCGGTAACGAGGCGTCGCAACGAGCCCGCGGCGGGGTATCCGAACAGATTCCAAACCGAGAACTACACATGAGAAAGGAAGAAGGAAATCACGGTGGGGGTGTACAGCAGCTCCTGCATCTCGCCGCTCTGCATCATCAGGAGAATGCGGCCCGATTTGGTCCCAATCACATCGATCACCTGCTCTCCATCCAGAGGAACCACGATCTTCAGATCCACAATGCGGGCTGAGGGTTCCAGCTGTTGGCAAGTTGTAGGGAATGCGAGGAGAAGCACTTCTTGCGTGGTTACAACGACGAGACCACGCGAATAGGAGCCATTGATGATGGCCTCGTTGAAATGCACAAATTGCACCTTGCAAATGGGGTGGGGAATGGAGAGACAGGGAAACCAGTGCTCCTTCAATCCCACTCTCCAGAAGAACAGCTTGTCGTTCGATGCAACGTACACCCAGTTCAGTTCCTTTATATAGCCCGTGAGAGACTTGGGGACGCACTGCAGGTCGCGAATCATCGGAGGATACGAAAGACGCGCTTCCACAGTGAACTACTTTGTGATCATTCTTTTCAATAAGAGACTCTTCGAATGCCATATGCATTCTGCAGACTACTCCACTCGTTGCAGTATTCGTTGCCGCCCCACTTTCCCTCATCCTTTCCAGCATAGCATCTTTCTTCAGATGCTGGTGATGTGTACTACACTATGAGTGCTCCAGAAAGAGTCACCTACCTCAGGAACAGAGGCGCGAGTGAAATTGAAATAACTCTCCGGCACAACCGTTTCGCGTATGATCGGCATTTCGAAATCACGCAGAAATGGACACCGCAAGAAGAATCTGCTTCCCCTCCCATTTCCCCATTCCTTCGCAGAGAGGGCGGAATAGGCAGGATTCGTCTTGGACTGAATAGTATAGCAAAACCGAGAAGCGCGGCACAGCCCACCATTCCGGTTTCCTACACATTCTTTCTGCTTCGTTCCTTCTAGGCATGAACCACAATAGCAACAGCACGCCGAAGAAGAAGACGCTATTTGATTACTTCAAATCGCCCAAGAAGAGTAGCTCCCGATTCCTCGCTCTAACCAGTAGATCCTTCACAGAGTACTCCCAAGAAGAGTGAGCGTGATTATTTCCCATTGCTACTTGATTGCATAGCGTCTCCTGTGGTCCATTCCCCTTCTCCTGCGATTCCAGAGAGAACTACGGCAGCATCGCAAACTGTAGCCTCTCCTGCAGTTGAAGAAAAGAATTTGAGTTTCGTTGGTAAGGGAATTCGTGTGTTCTGGCCCGCCGTTGCTCTTTCATACTTTTATGATATGTAGGATGCAGAGTGGTACTCGGGAACGGTAAAGGAGCAGCAGGGGGACAAGATGCGAATCGAGTAGTGTGTTTGTATGAACTATGATGCACAGATATGACGACGGAGAGACGGAGTGGATTGACAGGACAAAGGAAAAGATTGAGTTTGTGGATGCCGCATCGCAGTCTTCTTCTTGCCCTAACGCTACTCCACAGAAGTCTGTTGCATCCATCATGACTACGCCGCAGAAGGCCGCTTCAATCGCCACTCCCCAGAAGACATCAACACCAACACCTCAAAAGACATCAACACCCACACCCCAAAAGAAGACGTCCACCCCCTCAAGAAAGAGAGCGAACTCTGAAGACGCGTACATCCCGAAGGAGGAGGAGAGCAGCGATGAGCCCATTCCGATGGACGTGGAGTCGAGCGAGGACGAGCCCATCCTCAGTACCTTTCTTCCCTCTCTCCCACCGTAGACAACAAGCGGAAGCGCGTCGTGGAGGACAGCAGCGAGGACGAGCCCATCCTCCCCAAGCGCGCCAAACCCGCGCCGCAGACGCCCACCAAGCAGGCTGCCAACCCGCTGTGGAACCTGTCCTACAACGGTACTCCCGCCAAATCTCCCGCCACTTCTGCTGCCAAAACACCCTCCAAATCTCCCGCCAAAACACCCGCCAAATCCGCAACCAAATCTCCCTCCAAATCCGCAACCAAATCCGCCAGCAAGTCACAAGAAAGCATGCAGGACGACATGCAGGACGACGTACAGGAGGGCGGGGAGAAGAAGGTGCTGCTGAACGCGGGCGAGCACTTCCATGACCACACGGAGTGGATGCTGCATCCCAGAGACCGCTATGGCCACGACAGAAACAGTCCCGATTTCGACCCCACCTCGATCCAGATTCCCTCACTGTTTTTGAAGAAGTGCACGAACGCGATGAAACAGTGGTGGGCCATCAAGGAGACGGCGATGGACTGCGTGTTGCTGATGAAGGTGGGCAAGTTCTACGAGACTTACCACATGGACGCGGACGTCATGGTGAAGGAGCTGGACCTGATCTACATGAAGGGCGAGACGGCGCACGCGGGCTTCCCCGAGGCAGCCTACAGCAAGTTCAGCAACATGCTGGTGAACAAGGGCTATCGCGTGGCGCGCATCGAGCAGACGGAGACGCCGCAGCAGATGCGGGAACGCAACCGTAGCGGCGGGCAGAAGGTGCTGGATGAGGAGCGGAGTGAGGCGTAGTCGCAAGTGGTGAAGCGTGAGATCTGCTCGATGGTCACGCCGGGCGTGGCGGGCCACGGCTCCATCGACAAGCTCTACTACCAGAAGGACCACCGCGTGCTCTGCTGCGTGGTCGAGCAGTCCCTCCAGCAGGAGGACATCCCCGCGGGAGATGAAATCGGGAGGAAAATGGTCCGCAGCGGGCACACAGACGCGGTGCGCGTGGGTTTGTGCATCGTCAACACGGGTGGGCGAGGCGGCGGATTCTGACGTGCAGCGATGGGCAAGTTCTGGGTGGGCCAGTTCGTGGACGACGACCAGCGCACGGCGCTCCGCACGCAGCTGTTGCGCTTCGAGCCGACGGAGATCCTGGTGCACAAGAAGGCAGTGTCCGCGGCGACGCAGCAGCTGTTGCACCAAGAGTGTCCACAGGCGCTTATTACGCCGATCGACCCCAACTCCACCTTCTCCGCCGCGGCGCTGGTGGCGCTGGTGCAGGCGGCGGGGCTGTTCGACAACCCGTCAGACCCGCAGCACAGCGGCACGTGGCCGGAGGCGCTGGCGGTGCTGATGGATGACGGCAAGTCATTCCGTGCGGAGTTCGAGTGCTGCGTGTCGGCGCTGTACCTATGCGTGAAGTACCTGCAGCGGTGCTGCGTGGCGAACCTGCTGATGACGGAGCGGACCTTCTTCTTCGTGGACTCCATTGACGAGGGTGTGTGAGGTGTGTATGTGTGAGGGGTAGAGAGAGATTGTCTGCGTGGTGCGAGTGAGCAACTGCGTGCGAAGCAGAATGCAACTCAACATGCGAAACAAGAAACAACCGAAAACGCAACTCAAGAAACAAACAAAACTGCAAATCAAACCCCCAGTCACCTTACTCCCCATATGTAACGCACAGACAACCCATCGCAGCCCCCGCCCATCATGATCCTGGACGCCATCACGCTCAAGAACCTGGAGATCCTGCCCGAGTCCTCTCCTCACTCCCTCTTCCATTACATCGACCACACCGTCACGCCTTGCGGCAAGCGCCTCCTCACTGCCTGGCTCTGCCAACCGCTCTTCGACATCGCCGCCATCAACACGTCCCCTCCGCCTCCTCCGCTCACGCCTAGCCGTCTGGATGCTGTGGCGGAGCTGATCGCCACGCCCGCACTGCTGTCCTCCATCCGCTCCTCCTTCAAGGGCCTGCTGGACATCGAGCGCGTGCTGTCGCGCCTGCACGACTACTGTGGAGCGCTCATCAACCCGAAGCACCCCGACAACCGCGCGCTGTACTACGAGGACAAGAAGTACAACTCCAGGAAGATCAAGGACTTCGTGGAGCTGATGGACGCCATGAAGCGCGTTCTCTCCTTCGGGCAGTCTGTCAACACGCCCGTGTCCTCCGCCCTGCTGCAGAAGCTCCTGACCGTCGTGCCCGTGGAGGCCGCCACGAATGAAATCGCCTTCCCCGACATGACCGAAATCCTGGAGTTTTTCGACACGTCGTTCCAGCACGACAAGGCGATCGAGGAGGGCATCATCATGCCGCAAGAAGGCATGAACCGCGAGCTGGACGCCGTGAACGCTTCACTGACCGCCACGCATCAGGAGCTGGAGGACTACCTTCACCAGACACAAGCACGCTTCGGCTGCCCGTGGAGACGACAAGTGCGTGTGACATGTAGACAGATTACTTTCTTCGGGAGCAACAAGGACCGTTTCCAGCTGCAGTTCCCGGAGAGTGTGTGCCAGCGGCTCGGCGCGATGCCGAAGGAGTTTCTGCTCAAGTCGCAGCGTAAGGGCGTGAAGCGCTTCTGGACGCCGTTCATCCAGGAGCGATTTGCGACGCTGCAGAAGCTGGAGGAGGAGAAGCAGGCGCTGCTGAAGACCGTGACGGCCTCTGTGTTCGCCAAGTTCTATGAAGTACGCTCCTTCGCTTATGTTGACCCCTAGCACGACGCCAACTGGTCCCGGCTGGTCCGCTGCGTCGCCACGCTCGACGCGCTCGGCTCGCTCGCCATCACCTCCATGGAGGGCGATAACCGCGGGGAATGCGTCCGCCCCGAGTTCGTGCCGCGCACCGCCGACGAGCCGGTGTTGGAACTGCGCGACTCGCGTCACCCCTGCATTCTCACGACGTTCAACCATGGCAGTTTCATTGCGAATGACATTTCTCTCGGCGGATCGTCCTGTTGTGCTTCCCCCCGTTTTTCATCGTAGCGCTGATCAAGATCATCACGGGCCCCAACATGGGCGGCAAGAGCACCCTCCTTCGGCAGGTCGCTGTAACCATCATCCTCGCGCAGATCGGCTGCTACGTGCCCGCCTCCTTCATGCGTCTGTCGCCCGTGGATCGCATCTTCACACGCATCGGCGCGCAGTGAGGGCTGTTGGGTGATGTGAGGTGCAGAGACCGCATCCTGGCGAACCAGTCGACGTTCTACGTGGAGCTGATCGAGACCTCGCTGATCCTCGCCAACTGCACCAAAGACTCCTTCCTGATCATCGACGAGTTGGGTAGAGGCGAGTGAGGGTGGTGAGAAGCAGGCCGTGGCACGAGCACGTACGACGGGTCGGCGATCGTGTTCGCGGTGCTGAACTACTTGTCGACGACGAAGCATTGTCGCATGCTCTTCTCCACACACTACAACTTCATCATCCAGTCGTTCCTCCACCACCCGACCATCAGCACGGGCTACATGAGTTATCTGCTGGACAGCAACACCGAGTCCGTCACCTTCCTGTACAAGCTGGTGGAGGGCGTGTGCCCGGACAGCTTCGGCATCAATGTGGCGCGGCTGGCCGGCATTCCGGAGCCCATTTTGCAGCGAGCGAAGGTGGTCGCGGACAAGTTCAACATTGACATGAATTTGAAGACGCCGGATGTGACGATGTATATGATGCGGGAGCTGAAGGAGCGGCTGGAGAAGGTGGATTACAAGAAGGAGAAGTGGGGCGAGATTGTGAAGGGCCTTTTGGAAAATGTGCTGTAGCCCTTTTCTTTTGCGTTTGGTGTGTTTTCTAATGACAGAATTGTAATTTGGTTGTTGTTATCTAATCACTTCTGTTTGTGATTATGTGCATGGCCATTCTTTAGCAAAGACAATTCTTGTTATCATAATTGAGTTGCTATGCAATTCAACGAGTGATTTGCACATTCAACGGCAACACACCATATACTTATCAATTTCCATCAAAACAAACACGCACAATGATAGCTTACATGAATGTTACGCACTTTCCCCGCTTTTGACATGATCCTCGCAATGCGACTGTATCCGCTCTTTGAAGTCAGCACCAGCATCTTGGACTGAACCAGTAGGTACAGATCCACCAGCGACCTCTTAAAGGACAAATCAGTTACACGCTTGCTGTTCGTGTGTCCGCGCTTGTAGCCAGAGAAGGAGATCGTCTTGGCGTCTCCCATTCCCTTCTTGAAGTGGTTCTCCGCGTATGTCGAATCCGTTGTCAGGAATACATATCTCTGTTTAGAAGCAATGGACTTAAGCATCTGTTTCGCAAAGAAACGGAACTGCGGAATTTGCTCCACTGTAACCATACGCACACTCTCCTTATAATCCGAAAGCTTTCCCGCACATCGGACGTGGACGCCCACCTGGTGCTCTGCGGGGCCGATACGCTTCCGCTCCTGGAGGATCACTTGGGTCAATTCATCCGAGGGATTCAACACCACTCGAAGAATCTTCCTCTTCAGCGACATCCACGAATCGGCAGGGCTAGCAATGCCGATATTACGCAGCATTCGCAGCTCCCACGTTGTTTCCAATTCATTGTGGTAGAACCGGACATCCTGAAATAGAACGTTCTGACGCTTCAATGACGTTGGATTCTGCTTCTGCTTAAAGCAAAGCAAGTTGCCCTTGCAGATCCGCAGCTTGTCCGTGTTTCCCTCCCATTTCAAAGGCCGCAAACACGAGTTGGTGTTGTTCCAAAACTCGTCACTCGTTATAACTACGCGAAACCACCATCCCAAAGAGATACAGTAAAAGCGTCTTCCCGTGAGTAGGGCAACGAACAGCGCGTATAGTAGGGAGATAGACATGTGCCCCAGACCTCCGCGTCTTCCATCAGCCACGATCATGTAGCCGGACGACTTGGACACACGCGAAATGATACGGCTGCAAAATGCGTTGTAGTCTAAAGCATGAAAGGGGGATAGAAAGCACCACCAAACCCATCATTCCACGGAAACGAATGAAACGCTCTCCGGTTCTGGACACTCGTTGTTACTGCTTGTTTTACCGGTTGAATGGGTTTCGTTTGATTCATGACGCGATTCGAAGGCAACGGAGTCGTTTCCTTCCTTGTCGCATTGATTGACTGATGAGAAATGCATGGCGTTGGTTTGATGACGATTCGCCTGGGTGGATGGCACAACGCTTCTCCCATGCTTCCATTTCCATTGTGCAGCACGAGAATGCTGTTCGGAGCATTCCAGGTGCCTTCTTGGAGAAAAATGGAAATGAAGGAGAGAAGGAGAAGAAGGCTTACTCCATAGAGCAGATGGTACGCCATTGATTGAGGAGAATCGATTGCGTGAGTTTGTGGAGAAGATAAAATGGATTAGTGTAATCTACCTGAATGGACTTGTGAGTGTTGCAGTATGTGTATTTGATTTTGAATAAGCTTAGAAACGAGGTTTCTTGTGGTTGGCGTACGTAGTCGTTTCATCGGCATCATCGAGTGTGCATTTGCGTCTTAGAGCAAACCCTTTCTGTTTTTCTATTTGGAAAGCACTCCCCGCACTTTGCTTAGCAATAAACCAAGTCTGAAAGGTGATTCAGGTTCGCACAATTCTCTTCATGAAGAGGAAACCAAGAAGTGCAGAAGTACAATGAACACTCTTTATCGTTGCTAATCCACAGCCCACTTCCATCCAGTGCACGGTCCATCATACACCCCTCCATTCAAACAAACAAGCCACTTCATGAAAAAGCGATGAGGTACTTTACAAGACACGTCCTTACACTCCTGAATGTGCATTCCCGCGATCCTTCGCACTTCGCCGCACAGCTCGCACTTCTCCTTCCCGCACTTCACATAGTGATGCAACGCAGACTTCATCAGCGCGCACAGCGGCACGCCGCACATGCTCACATCACACACAAAGCAATGCACCAATGCGTACAACTGCACGGCGCACGGTACGTTCGCCAGTCTCTACGCCTCACTCCTCACCTCCTCCTCCACCTCCAGCGTCTCCTTCTCCTCGTGCGTTCGTGCCGCGATGTCGAACGGGACCAACTCGTGCTGGTGGCTGAACTTCATCCGGCACTTGTCGCACAGGTCGAAATCGGGACAGATGGGACAGTGCCAGCGCTTGCCGCTCACGATGAAGTCATTGCACTCGTTGCAGGAGTGGTTGCAAATCGGAATCGTGGGGTTGAAACAGTGATACAAAACCATCATCGTACTGAAGATGGCACGTCTCAACTAACCCTCATTCTCTCTCTCCGCACGCACCTGATCGAATTGGTAATGGTACGATTGGCACACCGTTAAGAACACCTGACGGTTCTCGAACACGCGCGACAGGATCGGACTGTTGAAATCCTCCCGAATTAGGGACTCGTGCGGAACAAAAGACACCGTCTGCGCGGGGCTCAGATCCGCGGTTATCAGGCACTTTTGGCAGAGGAAATGCGGCATCTCGATGGTTCTTCGCTGCGACGGCAGTTTCATTTCATAGGGCAGGGTTTCAACACTGAAGTGGTCCTCGTCCGCCAGAAAACAGCCGCAATTCCGGCACTGGTGCTGGAGTTTCACCACAAGGAGGCGGTTTCGATAGTTCTATTTCTCACCTCGAATGCATCCAATCACCTTCATCACCTCGAACACCTCGCTCAGCAGTCTGCCTCGCTTTCGCACTCTCCTTCTTCCCGGGTGCCCTCCTTCTTCTGTCCGTCGACTCGCCTCGTCCGTCTCGCCCTCCGCCACGAATCCCTGCTTCACCAACTCCTTGCACTTCTCATTCGACTCCTGAATCCAGATGTCGCCCGAGAAGTGTGGGATGCGCAACAAATCGCGATCGTCGCACCTACATCACACACCTCACTCACCGCTCACTTGTGATTGTACTTCCCACACATGTACTCGTCCACCATGTTCGTCACCTCGAACACGCTCCCGCGGGAATGCGCCGTTGTCAGGATGTCTTGGTACCAGCGCTGTAGCCGGTCCGCCAGCGGTGTCTTCTGCTCCTGAGGGTGCGAGAATCTATCACTGAGGGGGCCCCAACAATTCGACATGATGTAATCGTCACCCCGCTTGGGCGGACATACCCAGATGTGTGCCGTGTTGAAGCCGTGATCGTGAGCGTAACTCAAATACGAGGCGACCACTTCTTGGTAGATGGGTTTGCGATACGAAGGAGGCGTGAGGAAGCGAACGCTAGGCGTCATGGGCTTGTCCGACGCACACCTGTCCAGATAGGAGATGTATGTCGTCCTCTCGTTGGAGATGGAGGATTCTGGGCATTCGTAGACATACATGATGAAGAGGAGAACATCGAGGTTGTGAATGCGCTACGCATTGAGAAGAGAAGGAGAAAGAACTTGAAAAACGCAAACGCACTTCTCGTGATAGGGAATTGTTTTGGGGAAATTGCTGCTTTTGAAGTACTCCAAGAAGGAAGCATAAACAGGAAGGTTTTGCGTCTATCAGTGAGTGGGTGTGATAAAGGAAACGGTATTCAGGACGAGGCGGACGCTGATTCCGTTGGGCGTGGGAATGTCCTCGTCGCTGGTGTTGCGATTCTGCGCGGTCGTGTGCTGGATGGTGTGAATGAGCGTGCGAATGGAGTTCTCGATGTAGTCGGAGAGGTCCGTTCGCATGAGGTCTGCCGTGTGTGAGTCGTCTCATCAGGGATGTCACATCACACTCATCACAGTTGTTTCATCACATCACTGTTTTCACATCACATCACTCATCACTCATCACTCATCACTCATCACATCACTCATCACA
>OIWT01003677.1_pt1 | contig 13650 bp, 12 predicted proteins | sample 1587701 | NCBI WGS metagenome assembly OIWT01 (sample SAMEA3888904, study PRJEB22519) | human gut metagenome | biome: human gut; feature: human-associated habitat; material: faeces | place: Denmark | collected 2009
GTAGATAACCGAAGCCATTGTAGCCGGCAACAAGGTTGCCCCTGTGGGGACTTGCTTATCTCAATTCCCCCGACCCCCTTTTCAAGGGGGCGATCAGGGCCTACGGGCTTTCCATCGCCGCTGGGCCTTCCCTGCTCGCCAGCTCCGGCCCGGCATCTGATGATGCCCTGTTACACCTTCGGGCATGCCTCCTCGTTCTGTCATGTCCCAACCAATGATGCTCCGCGCGGCCTTTGCGTCCTCCACGTATTTGCTGTCGCAAATACCCGGACCAGCTTGTCTCAATCCCCCTAACCCCCTTTTTAAGGGGGCACATCAGGCCTCCGTGCGCACCTGAACGCAGGGCCACCGCTTCGCTGTTCTTCGGCCGGCATCTGATGATGCCTTGGTTCCCTAAAGAATTCCGTTAGACGGCCAGCTGCACTAAATTAAATATAGATAACCGAAGCCATTGTAGCCGGCAACAAGGTTGCCCCTGTGGGGACTTACCGCCCTCGGTACTAGAGGGAGGGACCCGCGAAGCGGGAGGGCCTGGTCCTCACAGGGGCTTCTTGTTGCCGTACACACCTGGAGTTCAGCGACACTAAGCGCAACCTGTAAGTTACTGAGTGATAGTTGTTTAGGCATTTTCAGAGTTGGTGTTTTTGCAACTCTGAAAATGCCTAAAGTAGTGATAATTAGCGATTTGCGCGTTGCGCCGGGTGTCCAACATTGGTAAACTTTTTTCGGGACTGGACAGCTCGGCTTTGCTCTGTTTATCTTTGTGCACCAGCGTGGGCGGGAAACCTCAACCTAAAGGTACCAGAGGCTACGACGTTGTAAATTATATTTATCGTGCGGCCACGCGTTGCCATAAGAATCAGTAGCTCCTTTAAATTTGAAATAAAGATGGAAAGGCTTTTCTGTGCTTTTATTCGAAAAACCTTTATACGCAATGCTATTCGCGACCTCTTTACCAGTTATTCCATGAAAAATCAAATAATCATATATTGACGACCTTGGCTGGTAACATTTGGATTCGATAGCCACAACATCGCCCATTGTCTCTGTCGAGTAAGCTAAGTCACGCAGACCAGCATTGAAAACCCAATCTCCGTCGGCATCCTTCGTCAGATTAGATGTGTGAGCGAACATGATATTGTAGTTAGCTTTATTTGTGTACGCACAAAGAATCGATACATCTCCATTTTTCATAAGCCTGCCGGCACTACTGCCGCTGAAGTATTCGAAAAAGGCATAATTCTCTAGATTTTTCACATCAATCGTACTGTAGAACGGAACTTTTCTGACGATATTGCCATCAGTGAATCTGATATTGAATGCCCCGGCAGCTGTTTTCCAAGTCAATTTATAGTGATAATAATACTGCTGAAACACCACCCTATTATTCTGTCTGAGGGCTGAACCATTGCTCAGATACTCAATATCTATTTTCAGTCGACCGGAATTTATCTTCTGGTCTGCACCGGAAAGCTGCCAAGGATTAATCTTTATATTACCATCGGAGTAATACAGATAGAGGGTTATCTCATTATTGGTGGATGTTCCTGTCCACGGAATATAATTTGTCGCAGATACGCCATCCGTCATACTATTAGGCCCCTTATCAGATATTGAGAACCTACAGTCTTCCAAAGAATACTTGTGCTTCAAGTTATATTCTAATTTCTTCAAGCCGGATTTGTCTGTAACTGTAAGTTTGGAAGACCCCGAATAGCTGTACGCTGTAGGGCGATAAGATATAGAACTATAGTACTCTGGGTTGTCCTGATCCCATACACCAGAGTACTTTGCATCTTCAACTGTCCATTTGCCTCTATAATCGGAATTCGAGAGCTTTAAATTATAGTCATGACCGATAAGAAGTTCATCACCATCTTTGAGTCGCGTGCCGTCTTCATACATCACATAGATGTCGTCAGGGAAAACCTGCTCCGTTACATTGACCGTAAATGACATTGACTTGCCTGTCTGGTCCGTCACTTTTATGGTAACCGGGCCGGTCTTGTCAGCGGTCGTCGCTTTTGCATATTGTGACCAATATACATCTCCCGAGTGCTCCAACGTGAGAGCATTTCCGCTTTCGACAGTCCACTTGACCTGATATCCGTCATCCACGTAGAAATACGCGCTGGTGTTCTTGTCCATTCTGTAGGTGTCGCCGTTTCTTATAGTAGTAGATTTCGGTCCGCGCACAATCAGTTCGCCAGGGAAGCCTTTAGCCTCTCTTGTCAATTTGAACTGTAATTTCCTCTCCGTATCGAACTTTTGGTCGTATGCAGTGACAGTTACGTCCGCAGTGCCGAAGCCGTCGCCGTTGTACATTGTATAAGCCGCACGCTTGTCTGTGGTCCCTATAGCCAGAGGCCGGAACTCCTTGCAGATGGACTCATTTGAGCAGGAAATGGTAACATCGTTGGATATGCTGATGTCCGGTCCGACAAGGACAGTAATATCAGGATAATAAGCCGGATCGTACGAATCGTCAGAAGGATAGATCTGGTCCCAGATGACTTCATCTCCATCCTTCAGTATGATGGTCTTATAACTACCGGCGGTGCGCTTATTATAACCGACAACCAGGCGGGACTCTATATCCCTGATGGCGACCTGGACAGTTTTGGTGCCGGCTTTCTCAGATTTGACGGTTATAGTCGTATTCCCTTTTTTCAGACCGGTAAAGACCGCCTTCCCTTCATTGAAAGACATCGACAGATATTCCGAATCGTATTCCCAGTCAAGGGATGATGCATTGGCCTTTTCCGGCTCAATGGTCATTTCCAATACAGTTTCATACCCTGTGTACAGGAACAATGTTTCCGGCACGGTAAAGGATGTTACCGGAACAGGCTTCACCGAGACGGTGACAGTCGTTTCAGCGTTTCCGCATTTGGCCGTGATGGTGGCATTGCCCGGTGCGTAGGCCGTGACATATCCGTTCATCACGGTCGCCACGCTCTCATTGTCACTGCTCCATTCGAGTACAGCCGTGGTGAGTGCTTCTGAAGGTACTACATCGTACTGGATCAAGGCGCCGTCGCCCTGCGTCATGTCCAGATATCTGCTGTTCGGGTCAACGATTATGATCTCGGTTACCGTGAGGTCATTCTTTTCGTTTTTGCGGCATCCCGGTATCAGTAATGCTGCAGCGGTGATGGCTGCGCCCAAGCGTATGAGTGTTCTGCTGATTCTGTGGAAGTTCATAGTATAAGTACGTATTGGAGTTCTACTTCAAATGAAATTTTAGTGTTGTTGCACAATGGCATCGCTGCAAATATAGCCAAACAACGCAGAAAAATATATACGTAATTTTACGTATATTTTGCGTTTACAGGGCGAAAATCGCCAATATTTGTCGTGATTTGCTGCTCCGTTTACTTGAACGGGATGATTTTTACTGTGCCGGGAATCTCATCGTCTTCTTCAGGCGTGAGATGAATGATCCGCTGGTTTGAGCTGCCGCGGAAATGGAGTTGAGGGTCTTTCAATGCCTCGATGAACGGGCCGTCCACGAGAACGTCAATGTATGGAAGGAGCATGGAAAGCCGCTCGTCCGCACGGATTTCTTCTATGGTGAATCCGGTCCAGCACCAGATGGTCTTATTGGTTTCGGCCTTGATTCTCTTGGCCAATGCCGTGAATCCCTCCACCTGATAGAACGGGTCGCCTCCGCTGAACGAAACATTGCTGAATTCGTCGTCGGTTATCACCTTCATCAGGTCATCGACGCTCATCTTGTGTCCGTTCTCGAATTTCCATGACTGCGGGTTATGGCAGCCGGGACAATGATGTCTGCATCCGGCACAATAAATGGAGGTGCGCAGGCCCGGGCCGTCAGCCATGGTCTGCTCCATCACCTCCATTATATACAGTTCCTCCATATTATTGTCTGGCGTACTGGTACGTAAATAACGCGTTCAGCGAGACCCCCGGCTTCAGCCCGCTCCGGAGGAGCGAAATCGCCCCCGGGGGCAGTCAAGCATCTGCTTGACGGGGGACCACCGGACGTACTGGTACGTAAATAACGCGTTCAGCGAGCCCCCGGCTCCAGCCCGCTCCAGAGGAGCGAAATCGCCCCCGGGGGCAGTCAAGCGGTTGCTTGACGGGGGACCACTGAACGTACTGGTACGTAAATAACGCGTTCAGCGTTATTTATGTACCACGCGATCTTTCAGCTCCGCGAGCTTCGCGCTGTTCCAGCGGTTCGTCGTACCTACCAGGTAGCCCGTAATCCTCTGGAGCGTGTCGATGTTATGTCCGTGACAATGAGGACATTCCGTCAAGTTCTCACTCGCATCCTCATATCCGCAGTCAAGACACCTGTTGCGGTTATGGTTTACGCTGCCGTAACCGATATTGTACTTGTCCATAAGGTCCACGATATTCATGATGGCCTCAGGATTGTGCGTCGCATCCCCGTCAATCTCCACATAGAATATATGTCCGCCCCTCTCAAGCTCATGATAAGGCCCTTCGATCTCCGCCTTATGCTTCGGAGTGCAATGGAAATAAACCGGAACGTGACTTGAATTAGTATAATAGTCCTTGTCCGTAACTCCCTTTATGATACCGAACTTCTTCTTGTCCATCTTCGTAAACCTTCCGGATAGACCTTCAGCAGGCGTTCCGAGCACACTGAAATTATGCTGGAACTTCTCGGAATAGCTATTGGCCTTGTCCCTGAAATAGGTGACAATCCTGAGTCCGAGATTCTGCGCCTCGTCAGACTCTCCGTGGTGCTTGCCGACAAGCGCGATAAGACACTCTGCCAATCCGATGAAGCCGATGCCGAGAGTTCCCTGGTTTATCACTGATTCCACGGTGTCGTCCGGCGACAGGTTTTCGCTTCCGATCCACAATTTGCCCATCAGCAGCGGGAACTGCTTCTTCAGCGCAGTCTTCTGGAAATCAAATCTCTCGCACAACTGCTGAGCAGTGATATCCAGCACTTTGTCCAGTTTGTTGAAGAACTCCTTGATCCTCTCGTCCTTGTCGCTGATACCCATACACTCGATAGCCAGACGGACAATATTGACAGTCGTGAAACTCAGATTGCCTCGACCGATAGACGTCTTGGGGCCGAACCTGTTTTCGAAAACTCTTGTGCGACATCCCATTGTCGCCACCTCATGATGGAACCTGTACGGGTCATCCGCTTTCCAGTCGGGATCCTGGTTGAACGTGGCGTCAAGGTTCAGGAAATTAGGGAAGAAACGTCTCGCGGAAACCTTGCAGGCGAACTTGTAGAGGTCATAGTTAGGGTCTTCCGGAAGATAGCTGACGCCCCTTTTCTTTTTCCATATCTGGATAGGGAAGATGGCTGTGCTGCCGTTTCCAACACCCTCGTAAGTGGTGTTCAGAATCTCCCTGATGATGCAACGTCCTTCAGCGGAAACATCGGTTCCATAGTTTATCGAGCTGAATACCACCTGGTTACCTCCACGTGAGTGAATAGTGTTCATGTTGTGCACGAATGCCTCCATAGCCTGGTGTACGCGGCTGACAGTCATATTGATGGCATGCTGTTTCAGCCTCTCGTCTCCCTTTATTCCTACCAGACCGCGCTTGATGTAGTCATCGATCGGAGCATCCTTCAGATGGTCGAGGTCAATGCCTTCGAACGCGGCGAGCTTGTCGATTTCCTCCTTGTAGGTCTTCCTTACGTAAGGAGCCAGATAGAAGTCGAATGCCGGAATCGCCTGACCGCCATGCATTTCATTCTGGACAGTCTCCATTGAAATACATGCAAGCACTGCTGCGGTCTCGATTCTCTTGGCCGGCCGTGACTCGCCGTGACCCGCGTGGAAGCCCTCGTCCAGGACCTTGTCGAGCGGGTGCTGGAGACAGGTCAGACTCTTGGTCGGGTAATAATCCTTGTCGTGAATATGGATATATCCTTTATAGACAGCCTCTTTTACATCCTCAGAAAGCAGACACTCGTCCACATAGGTCTTCGTGGCCTCGGACGCGAACTTCATCATCATTCCCGCAGGCGTGTCAGCATTCATGTTGGCATTCTCACGAGTAATGTCATTGGCCTGAGCGTCAATGATTTCCTTGAAAATCTCGCAGGTCTTGGCCTTGCGCGCGAGATTTCGCTGGTTCCTGTATGCAATGTATTTCTTCGCGACCTCCTTGCGCGGACTTTTCATCAGCTCGAATTCTACGCAGTCCTGAATTTCCTCGACACCCATCTTTTCGGTGTCCTTCTTGGAGATGGCATCAGCAATCTTTGCGGCAAGGACAATGTCTTCGCCGTTTTCGGTCACATTCATGGCCTTGAGAATGGCCGCAACGATTTTCTGGTTGTTGAAGTCAACGAGACGTCCGTCCCGTTTGATTACATACTTGACCATAATATTAGAGGTTTGTGTTATTTGTCGGTTTGCACTGTCTTGCAGGCTTCATAGGTCGGAGTGCAAGGCGGTTCTTACAAAGATAGGAGATTTAACAAAGCGATATCCGGTGCTGAAAGGAAAGTTTTCAACACCGGACAGTGAATAAATATCGTTATGGTTTTGGTAATCAGCCTACGACCCATACGAGCACGTGGCGGTCGAATGTGGTGTATTCCAGTTCGAACTCATCCTCGTATCCGTCTTTGTGGATAAATGTGGCCTCGAGTTCGCCTTCGCCCTTCGGACGGAAGCGCTCGATCTCGATCTGCTCCGCGAAATCCACATTGTATATGGACAGTCTCTTGAAAATCGCCTCCTTGGCGCACCAGTAGATGGCGAGCTGCTCATTCCTCTTGTCGTCGTCGAGGTCGTCGATTTCGTCTTCGGACAATGCCTTCAGCTCCACTGCGGAGAAGTCGCGGTCCAATGACTCTATGTCAATGCCGACATCCTCGCTTTCGTGCAGGATGACAGCAACATATTTGTCTGTATGTGTGATGCTTATATTGGTGACTCTGTTCTCGAGGAACGGTTTTCCGTTATCGTGATGGCTCAGATAGACCTTTTCGTCGAACAGTTCGTTCAGGAGAGCTCTTACTGCGAGTCTCTGTTTGCGGAGTGATTCGCTTTTGATCCAGGAAATCTCTTCCATTTCATCGGATGGAGTGGAACTCAATGCCTTGAGTTCTTCTTCACTTTCGGTTATCTGCCATACTGCGATTTCCGCTTTGTTTTCAAGTACTTTTTTAAGATATAGTCCCATAATTTTTTCTGCTTCAGGATTTGATGGATGTTCTTGTAGTTCCGAAATACGAAATGCCCGTGCACGGTGAATAACCGCACACGACATAATGGTCTCCGTCGTCATCTGCGGACGGGAGACTGTTTACTACAATGTATGATTCTGTCGTAGAGAAGCACGACAGGGGGTCGTCAACTGGCGATCCTGCTGTCATTTTTTGATTATCGTTTACAGAACTGGGAGGTTCCATATAAAACCTTAAGCGTTTTTGTTATCGGTGCAAAGATAATGCATTTTTCTGATTTTGCATAAAATTTGTCGGAATCAGGAATTCTGGCTGAAAATTTGCAGGCGAATTGAGTTAAAAACAGTAGCGAAGTAGGCAATCTATTGATTGAAATTGTTATCTTTGCGGTGGAAATGTAAATAAAGTATAACTAAATAATAAAACATTTACTATGAAGTATTTGACTAATGAGAAGTTGACCATCGTTGGTGCCGGCGGAATGATTGGTTCCAATATGGCTCAGACAGCGCTTATGCTTGGTCTTACCCCTAACATCTGCCTCTATGATATTTTTGAGCCGGGTGTTCACGGTGTTGCTGAAGAAATGTACCACTGCGGTTTCGAAGGTGCAAACATCACTTGGACAGTAGATCCTGAGGTTGCATTCAAGGACGCAAAATACATCATCTCTTCAGGTGGAGCTCCTCGTAAAGAGGGTATGACCCGTGAGGATCTTCTCAAAGGAAACTGCCAGATCGCAGCTCAGTTCGGTGACTACATCAAGAAGTATTGCCCTGATGTAAAGCACGTTGTCGTTATCTTCAACCCTGCTGACGTTACCGCTCTTACAGCATTGATCCATTCAGGTCTGAAACCTGAGCAGCTCACCTCTCTCGCAGCTCTCGACTCTACACGTCTCCAGAGCAATCTCGCAAAAGAGTTCGGTGTTCCTCAGAGCTCAGTTACCGGCGCACACACTTATGGCGGACACGGTGAGCAGATGGCAGTATTCGCTTCACAGGTTAAGGTTGAGGGCAAACCTCTCTCAGAGATGGGTCTTTCAGCTGAAAGAATGGCAGAGATCAAGCAGAACACCATCCAGGGTGGTTCAGCTATCATCAAACTCCGTGGTCGTTCTTCATTCCAGAGCCCTGCTTACAATGCAGTGAAGATGATCGAGGCTGCTATGGGCGGCGCACCGTTCACGCTGCCTGCAGGTACTTATGTGAACAATGAGAAGTACAAGAACGTGATGATGGCCATGCCTACAACTATCGATGCTACAGGCTGCCACTACGTGATGCCTCAGGGAACTGCTGACGAGCTTGCTGCTCTCGACGCTTCTTATGCACACCTTTGCAAGATGCGTGACGAGATCGTTGCTCTCGGAATCGTTCCTGCAGTCGCTGACTGGAAGAAGGACAATGCTAATCTGTAATCGCTGAGCGATACGATATAAAAATTAGGGGAGACCGATCAGGCCTCCCCTAATTGTTTGTATCCGCTTGGCGTTCTACAATGCGTCGAATGCGAAAACGTGAGCTTTTTCTGCACCCCAGGTGGAATCCACCACGAGTCTCAATGCATTGGCCTTTACAGGTGCTACGAATTCGACTTTGCGGAGCCTCAGATAATTGCCCTTACCCTCATAGACGGTCTTCCATTGACCTTTGACCTGAGCCTCGACCCTGAAATCCTTGGCCATCATCTTCGGCATTTCCACCCTCTCGGTAGTCGCCTCGAATTTTCTCATTCTCTTGCTTCTGTATTTGAACTCGGAATCGAAGATGATCCTGGCACCTGTCAGAGTGACAGGCTTCTTCCATGTATAGACGATGCTTTCTTCGCCAGGAGCTACCCAGACGCCATTGTCGGCACCATCCCATTGACGGTCAATGCCGTTGCGGAGAATCATGTTCTCCTCGGAGGTGGTGGAACTCATTGTCAATGCTGATGGCTTTCTCCATCTGTATGGGAGCATGCTGTCGTCATCTTCCAACATGTTCTGAAGTTCGGCAATGTGATCTTTGCGCACGCCAGCCGGTGTTGTGTCGTATTTTATTGCCAGCGCGGCTCCTGTTCCTGCAGCCTGTCCGAGCAATGCGCAAGTGGCCATCACTCGTGTCGATGACAGTCCCATGTGTGTGGCGGAGATGTCCCTTCCGGCAAACATGAGGTTTGGAACATTGACAGAATACAGGCAGTCGAAAGGTATTCCGAAGCGTGTAGGAGTCGTATATTCGACGGACATTTTGCCCTTGCTGTGGAATGCCTCAGGGTTGTGGTTGTCCAGTGTCCAGCCGCCGTAGGCGATGACGTCTTCGAAGTGTCCTCCTGACATGACGTCGTTCTGGGTAAGGATGTGCGGGCCAACATAACGTGTCGATTCACGTTTGCCCGGAAGTGAGCCTATCCAGTCGAGGTCGTAGTTCTTGCATCTGCCGTCAGGATGGTTCTTCATATATTCCCATACACCGTAGGCAATGCGTTTGAGTTCGAACTGGATGTCGTTGGCGTCCTTGATGGTGTTGATCGTGCCGCCGTATTCTATCCACCAGTAGTTGTTGTCCTTAGGGAAAGGCTTCTTGTAGTTGAACTTGACGCCGGGAATCGTGGATTTCGGCTTGTCATAGTTGAAGTCGTCATCGGTAAAATGGTATGCCCAGTCAGGAGCTGTGAACGGATGGTCCTCATCTGTCTTTCTGAGCTGGAGCAGGATGGAATTGCCCATTGTCTTGGAATCGCCTCCGTTTTCTCCTACGAATGACTCATTGAACTCATCTGCAAACTCTCTTCCGTGGCGGTATTTAGCGCCTGAGAGTCTGAGGATGCCGTCGCCGGTGCAGTCGAGGAATACGGTGCCTTTTATGAGATATTTGGTGTAAGCATTTGTGTTCCATGCTTTTACTGCGGCGATTCTGTCTCCGTCCATAACCACGTCTTCCACTGATGTGTTAAGGAGAAGCGTGATATTCTTCTCGCAGATTACTGTAGAATAGAAGGCGTCATCCCAGAGGGTGTATCTCATAAGCGGATTGTATCGGAAGTTCCTCAGCTGGATTTCTTCCAGGAGTCCTGCTTCGGCGTTCTGGTCGCCTTTTGCTCCGACGATGCCCATGCGGATTTCGCTGGATGCATTGCCTCCAAGTACCGGGCGGTCCTGGACCAGGATGACCGTGCTGCCGTGTCTTGCTGCTGAAACTGCAGCGCAAACGCCTGCGATTCCGCCTCCGGCCACGACGACGTCAGCCTTGAGTTCCTTGTTGTAGATGGTCTGTGAATTCTTTTCCGTGAGAAGTCCGTCTGCTTCTTTTCTTGTGTTTTGTGCGGTCATTCCTGTGATGCTTGTCGCAAGAAGTGCTGCCGCAATGATGGTTTTTCTAAAGATGCGCATCGTTATTATATGTGTATTATGCAAAGATACACATAATTTTCCGATTACGGAACCGGCTGTGTCTGGATTCTGGGACTCGGCTGTTCGATGTGGCTGATTACGGAGTCGGGAGTGTATGGCTTCCGGGCCCGGGCTGTCCGATGTGTCTGATTACGGAACCGGGTCGTATCCTGAGCCACCCCACGGATGGCATCTGAGTATGCGTCGCACAGTGAGGTATAGCCCCTTGAACGGTCCCCATTTGCGGAAAGCCTGAAGTGCATATTCTGAACACGTAGGCGTGAACCTGCAAGCCGGCGGTGTATAAGGCGATATGCAGGTCCGGTAAAATTTGATGAGGACAATGAACGGGAAGATCGAAACCTTCTTCAGTGTCTCGACAAATCTGTTCTTCGGTTTCGTGTCAATGCTGTTCATCGCTCTCAGGTGTTTCTTCCGGTGCCACTTTTTGTACTGCCTCCGGTGCATCTTTTATGGTTTCTTCCCGTGTCGATTTCGGTGTAGCAGCAATCGCAGTAACTTTTGCCGCGAGATTCTCAAGGATGTTTCTGACGGAGAGGACTATAGTGTTGAAGTCGAGAATGTCCTTGGAGCTGTAGATGAAAAGTATGTCTGTGCCGCCTTTCTCTGCATTGACAGGAAGAAGATTCTTGTTCAGCCGGTAGGCTTCGCGGATGCGGCGTTTCAGGAGGTTGCGCTTGACGGCGCGGCGGAAGCATTTTTTAGGGACAGATACGACTATCCTGTTGAAAGGCAATTCGTTGCCTATGCGGTAGCAGTATCTGAATCCATCAGTGAAGCCATAACGTCCGGACGCGAAAAGCCTGGAAAGGTCTGTCCCGACTGACAGCCTCTCCTTCTTTTTCAATGTTTTCCGGAAGTCATTGTCCATAAATTCAGTGATTCTTCTCGAGATAAAGTTCCAGTGCGCGTGCCACAGATGGTGCTTCAGACGTTGGCGCCTTTATCTCAATCGGCAGTCCGGCCTCTTCCATGGCCTTGACAATCAGTTTGCCGAAGGTTACGAATTTGGTGTTTTCCGGCTTGTAGTCCGGGTAGTTCTCGAACAGTGATTTCAAGTCTGCCGGATTGTAAACCACTATCATATCATAGGACTTCAGGTCCACACCTTTCAGGTCCTGCGGCACTGATTTGACGAAAACTGCTGTGTTGTAGTCCAGCTTGTGCTCCTCGAACAGTCCGCGCAGCGCATCATTGCTGCTTGTGTCTGAGGTGGTTATGAGGAATTTCTCATCCTTGTGTTTTGTACCGATCTGCTCAATGACTGATGCCGGGGTGCCGTTTCCGTAGAAAATCTTGCGTTTGCGGAATACAATGTGTTTCTGAAGGTACATTGCGACTGCTTCGGTGGTGCAGAAGTACTTCATTGTCTCCGGTACTTTCACTCTGAGTTCTTCGCAAAGCTTGAAGAATGCGTCGATAGTATGTCGAGCGGAAAAAACAATCGCAGTGTAATCCAAAATGTTAAGTCGCTGACCTCTGAATTCTCGTGATGTGAGCGGTTCAATCAGAAAAAACGGCATAAAATCTATCTGAACGCCGAATTTTTCTTTGAGAGTCTCGTAAGGAGCGACATTCATAGGCGTCTCCTGCGAGATCAAAATCTTCTTTGTTGCCATACCAATCCTATCCTACAAATATACCATCGGAATCACCAGCAGCACTGCCGGTAATATTTCGACACTGCAAAGGTACGAAATTGCTGTGAAAAATCCGCAATCTTGAGTGATAATCTGATATCTGCGTATGAGATTGACAGTAAAAAGCAGGCCTGTGAAGATATAGGCCGCCGTTTTTATGTGAGGAAGGCAACTGCTTGATATTGCGAGGATTGTGATGCCGATGGCGAGGAAGAATGTTTCCAGGATGAAGAAGTTCGCCCCGCCATGTCCGGAAATCTTGGCTGTATCGGATCTGATTTTGCCGGTAGGGGTTACGGTTCCCGCTATCCATCTCACAAGCAGGTATGCGCACAGGATCCCGATGATGGCCAATGTCTGGAGGCCGGGGGACAGCGCCGAAAGGAACTTGTTGTGGAACAGTCCGAGTCTGGAGATGCAGAGGCTGCAGATGAATATCGATGCCAATGCCACAGAGTCCCGTTCCCTGCTCAGTCGCATGTTCCCTTCGATTGACACTATTTCTCTCCATCTGAAAAGTGTGCTCCATATGTACGGCAGTACTGAAATGAATCGCCTCATGCTGATTAACAGTAGGACAATGCAGAGGGCCATGAGTGCCCAGTTCAGCGGTGATGTGCCCCAAAGGTCTGTCGTCGGGATGCTCTGCTCTGTAGTCGTGTGCATGAACAGCTGTCCCTGAGCGAATGCTTCAGAGACAGGCCTGATCTGCAATGTGTCCACAGATGTTATTTCTGATGATATAATCGGCATTTGTCAGTTTCCGCGCTTGGCGCGATATCCCATGGCGCAAAGCAGCGCAGTGACCTTGTCCCGGAGATCCCCCTGAATCGTGATTTCCCCGTCTTTAGCCGTGCCGCCCACTCCGCACTTGACTTTCAGCGTTTTTCCTAGCTCCTTGAGGTCGGACTCGCTGCCTACAAAGCCGCTTACCAATGTCACCTGCTTGCCGGCCCTGCATCTTCTGTCGATGCTTACCGTCAGTTTCTGCTTCTCCGGAGCCAATGTCTCGTCCTCCGTTACGCTTTCCTGCTCATATTTAAAATCAGGATTCGTGGAATAAACCACGCCCAATCGCTGTTTCCAATCGTTCTCTGCCATCTTTTGTCTTCTTTATTCTGGTATATTCTGGTCGTTGGCCATCGGCTGGCGTACTCAGAGGCTCTCCTTAAGCTTAGTAACCTCCTCCAAGGACAATCCGGTCGCCTTCGCCACGATCTCGCATGACGTCCCCAACTGAAGCAGGTTAATCGCTACCTCCAGATTACGTTCCTCACGTCCTTTTGAAAGTCCTTCCTCAAGTCCCTCCGCGCGACCTATTACACGCCCTTTCGCGAGTCCTTTCGCGAGCCCTTCTTCAAGGCCGGTCTCCTTGGCGTATTCAATCTGATTATGGGTGTCACGTGCTGTTGTCATGGCCTTTACGTAATTTTGTTTGTCAATGTTGT
>OIWT01003679.1_pt1 | contig 13636 bp, 9 predicted proteins | sample 1587701 | NCBI WGS metagenome assembly OIWT01 (sample SAMEA3888904, study PRJEB22519) | human gut metagenome | biome: human gut; feature: human-associated habitat; material: faeces | place: Denmark | collected 2009
TCGATATATGATTGACGAATAATAGTTGCCATATTTTTATCACTTATAAATGAAACTTTTTGCAAATATACGAAAAGTTTCATTTATAAGTGATAAAACTTGTCTATTTTTAGTTTTTATAACTTATAGATGGTATCATTTCAATGATATTATCACCAAGAAAATAAAAATATGGAGATTTGCTAATTCTCATCTTGATGATGATAAATCCATCCTTCCCTTATTTATGCTTCTGGTAATAAGCAATGCCACGCTTTACATTTTCCTTCACGGCTTTGCTGGAGAAGGTGGCACCCGTAACGCCATCTACCTGGACTGTAGCAGCCTTGCTGGCTTTCATGCCATTCCATTTGTTGAGCAAACCCTGTTTTACCTTATTGAAGAAGTTGGGAGTCTCTTTGTTGGCAAGCGGTTTGATCTCAACAATCTTTCCTCCCTTGATATAGATGGAAAGAGGTGTGTTGCCACGAAATCCCTTAACGTCTTTGCCCAAAGTGGTGGTATTGATGATGTAAGTACCATCAGCTTCCTTGGTCATTACCTCAGAATGTGAGCTTTTGGTTGTTGCAATCATGCTGCTAACCATTCCTAAACTTAATATTGCTGCTAAAATCAATGTTCTTTTCTTCATAATTGTATTTTTATATCTTTGATAATATTGCGCAAAATTACAAAATAATTCAGTAACAGACAAAGCCGCTTTCAAAAATCATCATTTTTAGGTATTCCCTAGTTCGGTATTCCGTAGGTAATCTTCTTGGTATCCCACTTATCCTTTGGCTGCTCCGGCTCGTCAGGATAACCGATGATGATGCCATTCAGCGGAATCAGATTGCCTGGCAAATTCAATATTCTGGAAATGCCATTCACTTTCTTCTGGATAGGATAGATGGTTGTCCAGCAGGCTCCCAATCCCATGGCATGGGCTGCCAGGAGAATATTCTCGGAAACGGCCGACAAATCCTGTACCCAGAGTTCCTTGCCCTGTCCCTCTGCCATACGGGTGGTATCAGCGCAGACAAAGATGAAGAGAGGTGTCTTCTTGATATCCTCTGCATGATACTTATTGGATTCTGCATATTTCTCAATATCCTGCTTGTCCTTCAGAACCACGAAATGCCATGGTTGCATATCGTTCGCAGTAGGTGCAGCCATACCGGCACGGAGCAAGGCTTCTATCTTGACATCCTCCACTGGCTGCTGCTTGAACTTTCTTACGCTTGTACGGGTCATGATGTTCTCCATCACAGCCTTTGCGCTTACATTTTCCTTCACTGCTTCCTGGATGCTTCCAGGAAGAGTAGTCTGTGCTTTTGCCGAAGCAAAGCCCATAGCCGCCAAGGCGACTATGAGCATTTTATTAAGTTTGTGCATACAATTTGAAAAATACATTATAATAATTTATTGTTTAAGAATTGTTATAGCCTTGAGCAAGTCGCCATTTCCGAAGGTCATGAATGGACTTGCTACACCTGTAGTTGCATCTATCTTGTAGATGGTTGGGGTAACGGTAGAACCGCTGCCTGAACCACCACTCATGCTTGTAGGAGCAGCCACTGGCAGATAGTAGGCATCAGCATAGCCGTCGCCCCAGCCAAATGATACGGTAGAGGCATCAGGCAGTCCGGTTACCCATGTCAGGGTCTTGGCATCCATATCCACTACAGCCATCTTGCCGGAAGCATCCCTGTTTCCATACTTGTTCTTGTCGAGATAGAATTCCAGCAGGAACTTGCTGCCACTGATGTGGAATGCCTTGCGGAAACGGTAACCATCTGATGCGGCAAAGATGTTGAACTGATAGTTCTGGTCAAACTCAGTCTCACCCTTCTTGATGCGCAGGGCACCCACCTTGCTGTCTGTAGCGCTGGAACCTGAGAATACATAGATGTTGCCATTATCATCGGCACCACTCTGGGTGTAACGCACAGAACGCATGGCTCCCACTGATGTGCCGATGCGATCGTCGTAAATCATCTTCTTGATATTCAGACTATAATCGCAGATGGCAACAGCGGCAGAATCACGATTGCTGTAATTCACAACCATTGCCACCTGGTTGTCGCCCATATCAACGATATTAGAGATGTTAGGGTTTACTTCGTCAATGGCATACTGGGTAAGACCTAGCGCAATGTTGTTGCCAGCACCAGTCTTATCCACTACCATGGCGTATGGCTGACTGATCTGTGCGGCGTAGGAATAAGTGCCAAATGTACCTGTGTTACCGAAAGCGGAAACCAGGACTGGTGACCCCACTTCTGTCATCTTGCCATTCTCTACCTGATAGCTGCGGAGACCTGCCTTCAGACTGCCGATACCTTCAGCAGAAGCGCCACGGGCATAGATATAGCCCGTAAAAATGCCGCTAGCCTTATTGTAAGTTACCTGAGTAAAACTGTCATAGCATTTTACGGCATCTGATGCGCCATACACTGTCTCATCATTCTTGGCAGTAGAAAGATCATTGTAAACCTTCATATAGACACCACCGGTAAGGTCGGTATTAGGGTCGCCGGAAGTTACTATAAAGCTAACCTCTTTTGGATCGATGGCGGATGCACCGCCACCATTTTCGTTGTTGTCATCTTCTGAGCATGATGTGAATGTCATGCAGGATGCAAGCGCCATGAGCGCTGCTGAAAAGAATAATTTTTTCATGTTTTTTAATTTCTATTTATGTATGAATGATATGAATTTATCTGTTTAATTTTCCGAGTGTTCTGATTTCCGTTACGCCCTTGATACTGATGCCCTTGGTTGCTACACCCGTTTCAGGATTTACCTGATAGATGGCTGCATCCTGACCAAACTGGGTGATAGGGAGATAGAGAATTCCGTCAGCATACATCGGAACGCCTCCGGTCTCCGTACCCGATGTGATGAGATTCTTTGTAGGGATGCCGCTGAGCCAGGTGAACTTCTTGCTCGCCATATCTACGATGGCAAACTGATGGCCGACTGTCATGGTGTTGATATTCTTCTCGTTGTAGATTTCGAGCAGGAACTTACTGTCTGTTATGTACCATACACGTCGGAACTTGTAGCCATCGGCAGGAGTCTGAATGTCGAAATAATAATCTTTATCAAATTCCTCTGCTCCCTTGTTGATGCGCAGAGCACCAGCCTTGCGGGTGGTTGCGGTATTGAATGCATTGGAGAAGACATACACCGTACCATCGTTGGTCTTGAATACTTCGTGGAGAACCTGAGAGCGATACTGGCCGGCAGCATAGCTGATACGGTCGTCATGATAAACCTTCAGTACGTTCAGTTCCTTATCCATCTTTGCCACCCATACACTATCGGGGAATTTCACATCACCTATGCTGGATCCATCACCGGTTCCCGTCTGGTGGAATGCAGACTGAACCATCGCTGTAAGAAAAGTACCATCGCCATTGTCGATGATGCTTGAGAAGGTAACCTGCTGACCATTGCCTGTGATGTCTTCCGTCCAGATGGTCTTGGTATGATCGAGTTTCACCCCATCATTCGTGATGTTCCAGAAGGCGAAGGTTGCTCCGTCGTTTCGCTTGCCGTCGGCAGAAACCTGACCTCCAACACTGGTCAGCAACTGACCATTGAAGAAGCCATAGTTGGAGAAGCGGGTATCGATGCGGAACTCACCCAGCTTGGAAAACTGAGAATCATCCGATGTCCAGCGCAATCCATATCCAAGACCGGCAAACTGCTGCTGATAAACCATGCCGATGGCATCGTGGTTGTTGAACACCCAGGTATATTCCGTCTGCGGCAATTCCATGATGTTGTTTCTGATGTCAAGATTGCCTGCCGTCAGACTATTGGTCTGCATGATGTATTCTGTACCATTGTCGGTCTTTACGGCAATGAAGTAAGAACCCTTGCCGTTCTTTACTGTTTCATCAGAACTCGATGAGGAACCGTCTCCGTTTTCATTTCCCGAGCCACTGTCTGCACCCGAAATATCATCGCTGCTGCTACAGCTTGTAAGCCCGGGTGTGATTCCGAAAAGGCACAAGAATAGCCCTGTCACTGCCATTCTTGACAGTGATAAATAAGTCTTTTTCATTCTTTTAAACGTATGTTACTGATTAATTATAATGTATTCTGAATCAATATTTTCCTAAGATAATACCCTTACTATTGCTTGTAAAACACATAGCGGAACTTGATGCTGAAACTGCGCCCCGGCTTTTGCAAGCTATAGTTGTCGTAGAGTAGGGCATTGGTGAAGTTGTTCGCCTCTATCGATACGTTGTATCTGCCGCCTTGTATCGCATACACCAGGTTGGCATCATGGCTCCACTGCTCTGGCACATAGAGTTTAGCCCCCTCGCTTGCCCATGAGCGGAAGAACCGGTGTACGTATCTCATGTTCCAGCCTATGGTAAGTCGGTTTGCCTTGCCCAACACATGCTTGAAAGTATAGCTTGCATCAGCACCGCCAAAGGTATAAGGCAAGTTAGGCACACGGTCGCCATAGGTTACCGATTCTGCCCCGATACTGTTGAGTCGCTCTCTGTCGCGGGTGTTCTGCATGGAGAAGTTGCCACCGACACTTGCCACATCCTTGTAATAGTAGTGCAAGCCCAGGTCCATTCCCAGTCCCAGCACCTTGCCGTGGTTGGTGCTCACGGCTACTCCCTTCTGTCCGATGGTTCGGATGATGTAATCCGCTACGTGGCGATAGTTGAAGCCTGCATCTGCACTCAGGGTATGCGCATCATTGAAAGTATGCTGATAGCCCAGGTTCAGATTCACGTTGTCGCTCTTTTCCGGGCGAAGGGTGGCATTGCCATCCTCATAATCGCCATCACCAAAGAGCTCACGGTCGGTAGGCAGACGATAGGTTCGCTCATACGACAGCTTTATCTGTAAGTCTTTGTTCTGCAGAAAGTAAGTTCCTGCTGCACCATATCCCAAGGCATCGGTAGAACGTTCCTGCTCCTGATAGTCGGCACGCCCAGATGAAGCGATGTTCACAGGTCCTCTAACATGTGAGTCGTAGTACTTCAGGAAGGCCACCATGTTCCAATGCTGGTTGGGGATAAACTTGTACGACAGTCCCAAGGTGTTTTTGGCATTGATGCGGCGCATGAAGGTGGCTGCTGAACTCTGAACGCTATTGGATGCCGCATTGGTGGTACGGCGGCGATAATGGGTATAAGTATCGTTGAGCGTAAAGAAATGCTGGTCGCCAAGATGATAGGTCAGGTTGGCAACAGTAGCCAGGGTGTAACCCTTGAATTCGGCAAGCGTTGGAACTCCCTCGCCCTGATAGGCATTCACCCTATACTCACCCGTCCAGCTATAGGTACGGCTGAGCGTATCCACATTATTGGTCTTCACCATGTCGTAGCGTGCCGACAATCGGAAGTTCAAACCTGGGATAGCAAGATTTCGCTTCTCATAGAGCATAGAGGGAGTCCATCCTTGCGCTGTGCGATATTTGCCGCCAAACACGATTTTCATCAGATTGGCGTTCTGTATCTGTGCATATTCATGGCTATAGTTCAAGCCGAAGACGAGCTTGTCGGCCCATGTCTTATCTACCACCCCCAGCTGGAAGATGACTGCCTCGTTGTGGTATCTGTCGTGAAACCGGCGGAACCACGCCTCTTTGTTGCTCACCGCATTGGTCTCAAGATTAGTCCATTGCGTCTTTACCTTATAATCGTTGTCTGAATAGTTCTGATAGGCGTTCAAGCGGAGCATAAGTCCCGAACTGCCCGTCCATCCTAGAGAGAGATTACTGCGATGGGTATTGAAAGAACCATAGCTATAGCTGGCATCAACGTATGTATGCGGAGAGTGGTCGGTCACGATATTGATGGCACCTCCCAGGGCATCTCCACCGAAATCTACGGGTACGACACCCTTATATACCTCGATGCGGTTGGCAAAGCTCGCAGGTATATTGTTGATGCTGAAACTGGATGATGCACCATCCATCGGCACACCATCGATAAAAAGTTTCACGTGCTTGCCCGTAAAGCCATTCAGGTTGATGCTTGCGCCAGAGCCAAGACCTCCGTCCTCACGCACTTTCACGCCCGATACGCGGTCGAGAACATGCGCCAGGTCGAGGTTGGTGTTGCGCAGGCGACGTGTATCTACCGCCATGACATTGAATGCCGACGAGTTGACACGCTTTACCTGGTTGCCACGAACCACTACTTCGCCCAGATGCTGGGTTTGTTTAAACTTGTCACCATGCAGATTCTTTCTATAGTTATCCTGCTGATGATGCTTACTGAAATCATTTTTGAGGGAGTCTGAATCGTGCTGTGCCCATGCTGTCATCGTCATGATGAGCATGCATAGAGCCAATACGCCCCTACGTATATAGTTGCTTCTTATCATATCAAAGTTATTTCCGTTTTGCTGGAAAATAATTTGTGGTACCATAAGGAGTAATTATACGTCGGGCCTAGCACATTCTTCAGGGATATAAATATAAGAAGGTATTTTCACCTTATTATATAATATGTAAGGAATGATATGGGCAATGACTGTTTCTCGCTTATCCGTTGCTTTTATTCCATGCTTTCCGGCTGAGGCTGGAATATATGCCATTCCTGCCTCGGTCTTGTTTGCGGGTGCAAAGGTACTGACTTTTCTGGAAATATACAATACCTAGAAATAATGATTTTGACTTTCCCATGTTTATACCAAATAAAAACCGGCCGTCAGAATGCATCGTTTATCATGCGTTCTAATGACCGGTTTGTTTTTATTTCTTTTTCTTTAAAATAGAGAATTGGCTGTATTTAATGAGTGATCCCGTAGGACAGACAAAGCGACAGTATGGTCGCATAATTACCGTAGAGAGTGCCACGAAGGTTATGGCAATGGCAATGACAATCCATGATGCTGATTGGAATACAAAGGCAGAGAAGGGTTCATAATCAATCCAGTCGAACCATATACCCGTCCACAAACACAGCATGAGCATTGCCCACAGTATCTGGCGAAACATATCTAGGCGCTTGGCTGTCGTTGGTTTCATTCTGACTTTATATCCTACGCATTTCCCTGCAAGTTCCTGCAAAGAACCGAAGGGACACACATGCGTACAATAGTATGATTTCTTGCCGAAGAGAGGATATACGAATGCCGTGATTAGCATGATTACCGGCACTATCAATGCCACTACGTTCATGCCATTCGACATATAGCTGATGATTGATGTATAGTTCAGAAAAGAACCGCACCAGAATCCAAGCACTATAACATTCAGGATTTGCTGACCTATCCTATATCGTCTGTTCTTAATGAAAAGCGGTACGATGGCTGCCATGAGCACAACAATCAGTCCGGCTATAGCCTTGGCAGAGAAATCAAACTCTGACCATACTGAAGTCTTTACAGGATTCTTGGCTGCATATTGGAGTCCTCGCTGCACGTTTCCGATGATAGCCTTTGATGAGAACGTTGCACCAGACACGGCGTCCACCTTCATCTTCTGAGCGTCTTCTATCGTCTTGCCATTCCATTTAGTAAGAAGGGCAGAAGCCTCAGTAAAGAAATCGGGAGACTCTGAGTTGGCAAGTGCTCTGATACTCTTTACCCTGCCATCCTGCAAGGTAATCTCCAATGGAACGATGCCTCCGTAGCCTACAATGTCTTTTCCAAGTTCTGTAGTATTCAATCGTACAGAACCATCTTCAAGCACAGCCATTGGCTCTGTCTTTGGCGCTACTGTCTGTTGCTGATTCACATAGCGTCCAGCCACCTTACCATCTCTACGGATACTGACGACCACTACCATCAGCACACATATCAGCAAACAAAGCAGTTGTTGTAGCTTTCCTGAATAATTACCCATCATTTTTTTCATCGGATTATCTTCTGTTATTCTTATTATTAATTTATATACCCAACAAGTATGACACTAAAATGGAGTTAATTCGACACGAAGAGAGTCATGGTTTCTACCAAAACCATCATTTGGACTTCTAAAATTCGAGATGGTTTATTGTATTAACGGTATTTAACAAGTTTACCTTATTAATTATCCCGGCAAGAGAATAGCTGTATGCCATCTCCTGCCGGGATTTCCTGAAAACTTACAGTCTTGTATCTATCATTGCATGTTCATTTGCTTTTGGCACTAGTTCTTAACAATAAGATTCTGGGTCTTTACCTCTTTACTGTTTCCTCCCACCATAATCTGGAAGTCGCCAGGTTCAATCACATGCTTTAATTCTGCGTTATAGAATTTGAGCATTTCAGGAGTGATGTCGAAGCTGATTTCCCTGCTTTCTCCTGCAGCCAGATGGATGCGCTGGAAACCTTTCAGTTCCTTGATAGGGCGAGAGATGCTGGCAACCATATCACGGATATAGAGCTGAACTACCTCGTCGGCATCACGGTTGCCCGTATTCTTTACGTTGATGGTGGCGGTAATCTTCCAGTCATCCATATTGACTTCATGGCTGCTCAGCTTCAAGTCGCCATACTCAAAAGTGGTGTAGCTCAATCCATAGCCGAATGGATAGAGAGGACCATTGCTTACATCCAGACAATTGCTGGCAAACTTGGCAAATTTCTGATTGTCATCAGGTACTGGTCTTCCCGTATTCTGATGATTGTAGTAGAGAGGCTCCTGTCCGGTTGTCTTTGGCATGGAAGTGGTGAGCTTACCTGATGGAACCTTGTCGCCGAAGATGACGTCGCAAAGTGCATCTCCCACTTCAGAACCACCAAACCATACGTTCATGATGGCAGGAATGTGTTCATTCTCCCATGACAAAACCGTAGGGCGACCGGCAAAGTTGAGCAATACGACAGGTTTTCCCGACTTTGCGAGTTCTGCCAGAAGTTCTTGCTGCACATCAGGCATTTCCAGATTAGTACGGCTTGCGCATTCACCGCTCATGTCGGCAGTTTCGCCCATGGCGCATACTATCACGTCTGCTTCCTTTGCTATCTGCATTGCCTCGTTCTTCATCTTTACTTCATCTCCCCAGGCGATAGACTTGCCCTGTTCGCCGTTCTTCTGAAGTTCCCTATCGCGCCAGATATTGCTGCCCTGTGCATATAATAAGGTGGCTTTGCCATTGAGCGCTTTCTCCATGGCTTCCTTGATAGTAGTATATTTCTCTGGAGCCTGAGCTACACTCCATGTGCCGGCAATATTGTTGCGGGTATCTGCAAGAGGACCAATCAGCGCTATCTTTCCCTGTTTCTTCAGAGGAAGAAGATTTCCTTCATTTTTCAGAAGCACGAAGGTCTCGGCTGCTACGTCGCGAGCTATCTGTCGGTTTTCGGCAGAGTAGATGTCGGTCTTGTTTCGCTTGGCGTTGCAATAACGGTAAGGATTGCTGAACAATCCCAGTTTGTATTTTGCCTCGAGGATGCGGCGGCAGGCAGTGTTGATGTCTTCCTCTGTCACCTTGCCCTCTGCCACGCTTTGTGCCAGATGCTTGACGAAGGCATTGGAGCACATATCCATATCCGTACCTGCCAGGAGTGCCTGTTCTGATGCCTCTTTCAGATCCTTGGCAGTGCCGTGGTTCAGAATCTCGGCGATAGATGCATAATCGGTTACCACGAATCCCTTGAATCCCCATTGTTTTCTCAAGACATCGGTCATCATCCAGTGGTTGGCGGTGGCAGGGGTATAATCTATCAGGTTGAACGAAGACATTACGCTGCCTACGCCAGCCTTTACCACGGCTTCGTAAGGAGGCAGGTATTGGTTCATCATGCGTATGCGACTCATATCCACGGTGTTGTATTCCTTTCCGCTCTCCACGGCTCCGTAGAGGGCAAAGTGCTTGAGGCACGCCATGATTCTATCTGCTCTCAAAATCTCCTCTGTGCGCATGTCGGCACCTTGGTAACCCTGTGTGAGTGCGGCACCCATCACGCCGCTCAGGTAAGGATCCTCTCCGTTACCCTCGCTGATTCGTCCCCATCGGGCATCGAGTGCAATATCTACCATGGGCGAGTAAGTCCAGTTGATTCCTGCAGCACTGGCTTCCTTAGCCGATACTTCGCCTACCTTCTTCATCGCTTCTGTATCCCAGGAGCAGGAGAGGGCGAGAGGGATAGGGAACATCGTCTCGTAACCATGGATTACGTCCATGCCCACCAGCAGCGGAATGCCCAGACGGCTGTTCTTGATGGCGATGTCCTGGAGAGCCTTGATTTTGTCGAGTCCCTTGATGTTGAATACGCCGCCCATGTTGCCTTTTGCAATGTCGCCACCCACCTGGGTGTCCAGGGCTCCACCGGTAGTGATATCGCCAGCCACCATCAGGTTGAGCTGACCGATTTTCTCCTGCAGAGTCATCTTTGCCATCAGCTGGTCGATATACTCCTTCATCGGCAGGATTTTACCTTTTTGAGTTGTTGTTGCAACTTTCTTCTTGCTGGCGGGTGTATGGGCGATGGCAGGAACCATCAGCGAGCCAGCCAGCAGAAATGATAGTGATATGAATGCTGTTCTCATGTTTATAATGTTAGTATGGTTATTATGCAACTTATATTATTGCTAGTATTGTTTTGCAAAAGTAATAAAAAAACTGGAGCCCACATAGGATAAAGGGCGAAAATGTGGATTGTTTTTTCTATTAAAGAAGAAAATGTTTTGATAATGAGGTGGTTGTGATTTAGTGTAGGAGATGAAAAAGTGGATATAAAATAGTAGGAAAAGGCAAAAAAATATCCTTATGTTTTGGCATTATCTGAAAAAATGATTATATTTGCATCGGCATTCTGCAAAGGAAGTCAAAAAGTTGAAAATGATTTAAAAAAAATCAAACCTATATACAATTTCTTAAAGTGTAACAAATAATGAAGAATAGATGGTTCTTACTGATATGCTTGTTGCTGTTGACGCATATAGCCAATGCTGCAAAGTATAATTTAGATTCTCTTTATCAATGTCTGGATGAAGCCATTCTGCAGTCGCCTCGTTATGTGGCAGTGCGTGAGGGACGTATAGCCAAACTTGCAAGTCAACTGAATGCTTGCAAGAATGATGGAGCAAGGTACCAAATGAGTTTTGCTCTTTTTCAGGAGTATCAGGCTTATAAAAACGATTCAGCCGTGAGTTATCTGAATCGTTGCATTGCCTTGGCTGAGCGTATGGGCGATCAGGCAAAAAAGGGCAATGCTATATCGCTGCTTGCTTTTCAGAGTTCTACTATAGGTGATTATGTGGAATCGTATAGTCTGCTGAACAAGATGGATACTACTAAGCTTGATGCAGAAGGGTATCGCAACTATCTTTGGGCTGGTCAGCATCTTTATGGAGAGCTGGCTTTTTATAGCAATGTGCCGTCATTGAAAGAGCATTATGCACAAAAGGCTCAGGTGATGAAGAAACAGATAGCCAGGATTTTTTCGCATACAGACGATAGATACCTGCAGATGATGGAGGAAGACTGTCGTAGTGCTAACGACCTGAAGGGTGCTTTGTATTATAGCAATTTGCGTATGAAGCAGGTAAAGCCTGGAACGCATGAATATGCTATCGTGGCTTACTATAGGGCGGTGATCTGCAAGCAGCTCAATAAGGATGAGGATGCCATCTATTACCTCCTTGTCTCGGCTCTTTGTGATGTCCGTACGGCGGTGATGGATCAGGGCTCAATGTGGGAACTTGCCAATCTTCTGAATCAAAAACAAAAGGAGTTTGCCCATACCTATACTTACATCAAGTTTGCATGGAATGCAGCCCGCATTTTCAATACCGCTCTTCGAAGTCGCCAAATCATGCCGTTGCTCTCTGCCGTTGAGGGTACATATCAGAAGGAAATTACGCAGAGTAACCGGCAGCTTAAACTGATGATAGCAGTATCTGTAGTACTTTTAGTATTAGTATGTACCCTGCTTCTGTATGTAAACAAGCAGCGCCGTCGTCTTGCCTTGGCTCATAAGGAATTGGAAAAGGCGAATAAGAATCTGGAACAAACCAATAGGGAATTGCAGCAAACCAACAGAAACTTAGAGCAGGCTTATGGCTGCTTGAACGAGAGTAATAAGATGAAAGAGGTTTATATTGGTCGATTCTTGCGTTTATGTGCTATCTATGTCGATAAGATAGAAACCATGCGCAAGCGCGTGGTGAAGTTGGTCAAGCAGCGTGAGTTGACCAAATTGATAGATATGATGCAAGCCGATCATGAATATATCGGCGAGTTATACGATTACTTTGATGCTGCGTTTCTGAAACTCTTCCCTGATTTTGTAGAGGAATTCAATGCTCTTTTGAAGCCTGAGGAGCGTATCGTCTTGGAGGATGACGGTAAACTTTCTACCACCATTCGCATCTTTGCTCTTATTCGCCTGGGTATCGAAGATAGTTCTAAAATCGCCGAATTTCTGCATTATTCGGTAAATACCATTTATAATTATCGTGCCAAGGTAAAGAATGGAGCCATCTGTGAAAGAGATGAATTTGAAACAAAGGTAAAGCAGATTGGAATGAGATGATATTCGATATAAGTTTAGTGCAAACTTATACCGGGTACAAAAATAAAAGGTTCCTTGATGGAGTTTGAAAATCTCCAAAGGAACCTTTTTTTGTTTTATTTCAGTTCAAACGCCTTTTTGAGTTTCAGCTGATCGGAAGCATTTCCGACGAGCGCCTCAAACTTGCCTGCTTCTGCCTTCCAGGATGCAGCTGTTTCATCATAGAAGCTGAGTGCCTGCTTATTGATGGTGATGTTTACATCCTTGCTCTCTCCCGGCTGCAGGTAAACCTTCTGGAATCCCTTCAGCTCCTTGTAAGGGCGATCAACCGAAGCCTTTACATCATGGATATAGAGCTGGATGGTTTCTGCACCGGCACGTTTGCCAGTGTTCTTTACATTCACGGTAAAGGTGATAGAGTCATTCTGATTCATCAGATTCTTATCACTGCGAAGATTAGAGATGGCAAACTGAGTGTAGCTCAATCCGTGTCCAAAGGCGAATGCTGGCTTGATGTTTTTCTTATCAGTCCAACGGTAACCTACGTAGATGCCTTCCTTATACTCCTCATCAATGATGTTGCCCTCAGTCTTGGCTCCACCTTCCTTGCGCCAGGTGCCCGGATAGGCATTTAATGCGTGGGCACCCACTTCCTGCAATGAGTTTACCCATGTGAATGGTAATTTGCCGCTAGGATTCTTGTCGCCGGTGAGGATAGAAGCCAGAGCTTCACCGCTTTCGCTACCGATATACCATCCCTGTACGATACCTGCTACCTTCTCTTTCCAAGGCATAGCCACAGCATTACCCGAGATATTCACATAGATGAAGTTCTTATTGGTTTTAGCCAAAGCCTCGATGAGCTTGTCTTGAGCATATGGCAATTCAAGCTGTTTGCGGTCGTGACCTTCGCAATCCTGATAATCACTCTTGTTCAAGCCGCCAAACATCACCACGTAATCAGCATGCTTGGCTTTTTCTACGGCTTCGGCTATCAGCTCAGCCTCGCTGCGTTTGTCATCCAGATTCTGTCCGGTAGTTACGCCATTGTAATTTCCGCTTACATCGCCTACATAACCTCGTGCAAACTCCACTTCCACATTATCTTTTTCCAGTCGAGATTTTAATCCGTCGAGCGGCGAAATCTCCCGCTGTACCTTGAGAGAAGAGCTGCCTCCACCCACGGTCATCATCTTCACGGCATTTTCTCCTACTACCAAAACAC
>OIWT01003685.1_pt1 | contig 13623 bp, 12 predicted proteins | sample 1587701 | NCBI WGS metagenome assembly OIWT01 (sample SAMEA3888904, study PRJEB22519) | human gut metagenome | biome: human gut; feature: human-associated habitat; material: faeces | place: Denmark | collected 2009
CATTATATGAAGTCTGCGCCTGGCTTGCGCGGCTTATATCCCCACCCTGAACGACAGGACTTTACGCCGCTGTCGGTAAGAGCGGAAAAAGAAAAATCCCCTACCGATACCGATTGCAAGAAAAAGACCGGTCAGGCGTGATGAGCGGCGGCGTTTTCAAAGGCTTGCGCCAAAAAGAGCTTTAAGCGGTTATCGACATTGGTTTCCGAGGTTCCCGGTTCAAAGTCGATCGCGCACAAATTCGCATCGGCATAAAGCTCACGGAGCTTACGGATAACGCCTTTCCCGGTGACGTGGTTCGGCAGACACCCGAAAGGCTGCAAGCAAAGGACATTGGGGATGCCGTTCTTGATAAATTCGGTCATCTCGGCAGTTAAAAGCCATCCTTCGCCGGCTTGCTGCCCGAGGCTCACGAGATGATTCATCGTATCGACGAGTTCTTGCGTCGTACTGACTGCGCCGACATCAAGCCCGCAAAGTGCCTCGCGGAAAATCGCTCGATAGCTTTCAAAGTACCTTAAAAGAGCCGTACACATCAGACCCTTGGCAAACGGCCCTCCCATTTGCTTGGCTCTCCAAATGTAGTCGGTAAGACAATAGTGAAAGAACATCGCCAAGTCGCCCAAAACCGGGACAGCCCCTTCGGCAAGAATCCGATTGACGATTTGACGATTGGCCCGCGGGTGATACTTTAAAAGAATCTCGCCGACGATACCGACACGAGGCTTGATCACAACGGATAGCTCAATGGCTTCAAAGTCGCGACGCGCTTCAAGCAGTGCCGCCCTCAAGGCACGGCCCCCGGAAGGCAATTTCTCGGAAAACCGCTTTTGCCACAGGGCCAGGAACTCCTCGCAGCTTCCGGGTTTAACTTCGTAAGCGCGTCCGTAAAACGTCAGGCGCTGCAAAAAGTCACCGCAGATGACGGCCGTCATCAAACGGCGTACGCCGAGAAACCCGAGGTTGAGTGACTCGGTACCGATCTGACCGGCAGAAAGCGAAACAACAGGAACATTTCCGCATCCGACATCTTCCAATGCCCAGCGCATGAGCGTCGTGTAGTTGCTCGCGCGACACGGGCCGCAGGTTTGCGCAAGAAGTACCGCATCGCGGTCTTTATTAAAGTCCGGGTCGTAAAGAACGGCGTTTAAAAGCTGCCCGATAACAACAAGTGCCGGATAGCACGCATCGTTATTGACGTGTTTTAACCCGAGTTCCAGAGCCTGCTCGTTTGTCTCATCAAGGAGCTTGACGTTCCAACCGAGGCTTTTGAGGGTTGCGGCCAATATCGGGAAATGAATCGGCGCCATTTGCGGAGCAAAGAGCGTGTGAGGGCCTCCCTTTCGAGTGGCCTCATGTTCGTTTTTCTTTAAAGCACTCGAGCGCACGAAGTGAATCGGCTTTTCGGCAATACGGCGGGCCGAACTGACCGCATGCCGATTTCTCTCCCCGAGCGCAGCCAAAAGAGAACGAATACGAATGCGCGCCGAGCCCAAAGTGTCGCCTTCATCGATTTTTAGCTGCGTGTAAAGCTTTCCGGCCCTCGCGAGAATGCGGCAAACCTCTTCGCTGGTAATGGCGTCGAGGCCGCACCCGAAACTGACAAGTTGCACAAGTTCCGTGTTCTCCCGTTCGGTTGCAAGTTTTGCGGCCCGATACAGGCGACTGTGGAAGGTCCACTGGTTCACGACATCGGTCACGGGAGGAGTTCCGACCAGGGAACTGACGGCATCTTCCGTGACGATATCCGCTCCCATCGATTCTATGAGGGCCGGAATGCCGTTGGAAATCACCGGATCCATGTGGTACGGGTGACCGGCCAAAATCACCAAGGGACGTTGAGTGAGGGAATTTTCACGAAGAACGGACTGACCGAGTACCGTGAGATCGGCCTCGTAGCTCTCCTGAGCGGACTTTGCAAGCGCAACGGCCCTCTTAATGTCCGAAGAGCCGATGGTCGGAAATGCCTTACCGACGGCGCGCTCGACTGTGGCATCTTTTGTTAAATCCAAAAAAGGGGTCAAAAGGCGAACGTCGGGAAAAGCACCCTCCGTATTCAGGCGCAACGCCTCGGGGTATCCGGCCACAATCGGGCAAGCATAGCGCTCGCAGGCCTCGGGAAATGCCTGTCCTTCGCGCGGAATACACGGGAGCCAAACGGTTTTAACGCCCTGCTCGGCAAGACGCACGACGTGCCCGTGCGCAAGTTTTGCCGGAAAACAAAGACTCTGCGACGGAATCGTTCCCATTGCCGCCGCCAGCGTCCCCTTGTCTGTCGGGTCCGAGAGCACAACGGCAAAGCCGAGTGCCGTAAAAAGCGCATTCCAATACGGATAGTGTTCGTAAATATTTAAAACACGCGCAATGCCGATCGTTCCTCGTTTTGCTTCGCTTGCTTGCAAAACCGGACGGTTAAAAAGGAGATTAAGCTTACGGGTGACATACCCTTGACTGAGCTTCTTACGGCCCCCGAGCGAGTGAACGGCAAAGTCGCAACGATTGCCCGATATGTGCTTGGCACCGTTCGGAAAACGATTAAGTTCCAAGGCGCAATGGTTCGAGCACCCGCGACAACGAAAAGCCCGGCGAATGATGCCTTGACACGTTAAATTTTTCGTAACGAGCTGCATGGCCTTATCGGTCTGCGCGCTGCGCTCCCTGGCAATGAGAGCGGCCCCATAGGCCCCCATGAGACCGGCAATCGAGGGACGCGTGACATTAAGACCCGTCTCCTCTTCAAACGAACGCAAAACTGCGTTGTTTAAAAACGTTCCTCCCTGCACGACTACGTTGTCTCCGAGCTCTTCGGGACTATGCATGCGAAGGACTTTGTAAAGCGCATTGCGCACGACGGAGCGACAAAGACCGGCCGCAATGTCTTCGAGCGGCGCCCCGGCTCTTTGGGCTTGGCGCACCATCGAGGTCATGAAAACCGTGCAACGCGTCCCGAGGTCACACGGGCGGCGCGAACGCTCGGCAGCAGCAACGAATTCGGGGAGCGTCAACTTTAATTGCCCGGCAAAGGTCTGCAAAAAGGATCCGCACCCCGAAGAGCACGCCTCATTGAGTTTGACTGACGTAATGCGGCCGTTGCTTACGGCCATGCACTTCATGTCCTGACCGCCGATGTCGATGACATAGGAGACCGCAGGATTAAAGGCAGCCGCCGCTCTTACGTGGGCCAGCGTTTCTACTTCGGTAAAAGGCGCGGCAAGCGCCGCTTGTGCAAGGTCCGCCCCGTACCCTGTCGTACAGGCACTTTTAATGAAGGCGTCCTCGGGAAGCGCCTCCAAAAGGGCGTGCATTTGCGTGAAAAGCCGCTCTAACGGATGGCCTTCGTTATTTTCGTACCATTGAAAGACAAGACGTACTTTTTCATCGATGACAACGCCTTTGACGGTGGTACTGCCTAAGTCGACACCGAGGTAAAGGGGACCGGAAGCCTGACCGATCTCGCGTTCGGCCACCGTATCTGCGGCGTGCCGGGCTTTAAAGGCTTCTTTTTGAGTCTGATCGGCAAAAAGCGGAGAGAGCGTCGGAACCGATTGTTTGACCGGATTGGCTTTAAGTTGCTCGACAAACGCGTGAAGTGTCGGAAAATCGACCGCTTGGCGCCTTACAGCTTCACGGGCCGCCCCGGTTGCCACAGCGTACTGCGTATCGGTTAACTCGACAAACACCGTTCCCGGAGCCCTTAAGCGCCGTTTGAAAGCCTCCCGCAGCTCGGAAAGAAAGGCCAAGGGGCCGCCGAGGAAAGCCACATGCCCGGTTACGGGGCGCCCGCACGCAAGGCCGCTTAACGTTTGCTCGGCAACGGCATCGAAAACCGACCGAGCGATGTCCTCACGGGGAACTCCGGAATTGAGTAACGAGACCAAATCGGTTTTGGCAAAAACACCGCAACGCGAGGCAATCGGGTGGCTTGCCCCAGCTTGTGCGGCCAAGTCATTCATGCCGGCTGCATCGGTATTAAGGAGCACGGCCATCTGATCGATAAAGGCACCAGTACCGCCTGCACAGGCCTCGTTCATCCTAAGCTCGATACCGTCTGTCAGATAAAGAAGCTTGGCATCTTCACCGCCGAGTTCGACGGCAACGTCCGTCTCGGGAGCAACGGACTTTAAATAGAGTCTGTCGGAAACGACTTCCTGAATAAAGCCGATGCCGAGCGCTTTAGCCAGTCCCAAAGCACCGGAACCGGAGAAAACCACGCGAAGCGCGCCGGGAATCTCAGCAATCGGCCGGAGAATATCAATCAGGGTTCCCAGCACATTGCTCCGATGGCGCGTGTAACGACGCGAAAGCAACTTGCCCTCTTGATCAAGTAGGACAAATTTCACTGTTGTCGACCCCAAGTCAACGCCAAGATTTAGCATGCGTGCCCTCGTCGTAACAATCAGTAAATTTTATCTGAAGTCGACCCGTTTACACCTGCGTATTTACGCAAGTTGACACATAGAAATCCGCAAAGAAAACCATAGAAAAAGAATAAAAATATTTAATAAAAACAGAGAGGATCGCTTCGGGATAAAACGAAGCGGCGAAGTGCTCGAGTTCGGAGGACCGAGCTCACATTTTTAATTCGTAAAAACCTTTTTGAGTTCCGAAAAAGCCTGTAGACCAGAAAACGCTTTTTTTGACTTCGAACCCACTAGATATTTCTGCTAATACCTGTTTTATATAGATTTTTTCTGATTCTTGTGATAAAATTGACTTTTAGTAACAGCGACTAATGTTTTGCCTATGAGTATTACGTCACAAGTTCTTCTTTTAATCGTCATTATTCTCATCAGCGGCTTTCTTTCCATGTCGGAAATTTCACTTGCCGCCTCCACAAAAGTGCGCCTTCAGGTTCTTGCCGAGCACGGCGACAAACGCGCACGCACCGTTTTGCAATTTAAAGAGCACCCCGGGCATTTTGTCACCGTCGTCCAAATCGGCATCAACATGTGTGCGATTATCAGCGGCTTTATCGGTGAAGACTTATTCTCTCCGTACATTGCCTGGCCGCTGAAAAGTCTCGGCCTTACGCCCGACACTGCCGACACGATCGGCTCGTGCACCTCGTTTATCCTGGTCACGTTTGCTCTCGTTGTTTTCTCGGACCTTATCCCCAAGCGCCTTTCGTTTGCGCACCCGGAAAAAATCATTCTCGTTTGCCAGGCGCCGATGCGCCTCTTACTCGTTGTATTAAGTCCCTTTGTTTGGGTCTTGGAAAATGCCTCTCTCGTTGTGATTCGCCTGTTCGGACTGAATATCGAACGCGATGACAAAATCACCAGTGAAGACATCATGGCAAGCATCGTGGCCGGTACCGAAGAAGGCGTCATTGCCCCGGAAGAACAAGCCGTCATCCAGAATGTGTTCAGTCTTGAAAACCGCCTCGTGCCGGCCGCAATGACCGCACGTGAGTCGGTTGTGTACTTCACACTCGATTCGACTAAAGAAACAATCTTAAAGGTCGTCTCCGAATCGCCCTTAAATCACTTCCTCGTTTGCGACAAGAACTTGGACCACGTCATCGGGTATGTGGAAAGTGCGACCCTTTTGCGCTATCTACTTGAAGACAAAGCTATCTCGTTTACCGATAAGGCGCTTTTAAAGCCCGTACAGGTTATTCCCGATACCCTGTCGCTCTCGGAAGTCTTGGAACTATTCCAACGCACGCGTTCGGACTTTGCCGTTGTCTTAAACGAATATGCCCTTGTTGTCGGCGTCATTACGTTAAGCGACGTGATGAGTTCGGTGATGGGCGACTTGGTGGCCATCCCCGATGAGCAACAGATCGTCAAGCGCGATGCTACAAGTTGGCTTGTTGACGGCGCAACGCCCATTGTCGACATGATGGCGGAACTGAATCTGCAAAAGATGCCCGAAAGCACGAGTTATGAAACCATGGCCGGCTTCATGATGTACATGCTTCGCAAGATTCCCAAGCGCACGGACAAAGTCGACTGGGGCGGCTATCGCTTTGAAGTCGTCAATGTCGAAGCCAATCGAATTGATCAAATTCTCGTGACAAAACTCTAGCGGTTTGTTTATAATCCGCCATCTCGCGTCGGGCGAAAGCCTGAAACGAAGGAAGCGAAAGAACCTTATCTTCCTTTGTCAAACGAGGCCCTTAAACGGAAGGGTGGCAGAGTGGTTTAATGTACCGCCCTGGAAAGGCGGCGTATCCAATCGGGTACCGAGAGTTCGAATCTCTCCCCTTCCGCCATTGATTAAGCCTCGCAAGATATTGATCTTGTGAGGTTTTTTGTTATCTTTGGCTCCTAATCCACTGTTTCATAAACCAATTTCGGCATTTCGCCGAAGTTAAACGCCTTTTTTAAACAGCCTTCCTTTTAACCTCGAGGTCAGGGTATTTCAAAACAAAGGGGGGAAGAAAGGGGGAAAGAACGCCGTCACCGGCGGCCACTCTGAAAATCCCCGGATCTTCTTTCCCTCATAAAGGAAGACGCGTATGAGACAGCAGGATGTTTTTTTATTGCCGGACGGAAGACACGGTTGCGGCCGCGGACTGCAGCTTGTCGTAAAGAACAACGGGGAATACCGCAGCTGGATTCTTCGAGTGGCCCACGGCGGCCGTCGTTATGAGTTTGGCCTGGGTGCGGCAAAAACCCTGTCACTGAAAGCTGCCCAGGTTAAAGCCGACCAATACCGGGGATGGGTCGCGTGCGGTTACGACCCCAGAACAGCCGCCTCTCAGGCTCCGGAGTCTGCCGATCTGCCGGCCGAGCCGCCTCTGCCGGATGAAGAGCCTGTCCGCAGATCAGAAAGTACGGCGGCGGAAAAAGAAAAGGCCCCGGAACAGCTGGTGCACCGATTTGAGGATGTGGCCGACGAAACCATTCGCGTCTGTGCTGAAGTGCGTCAGTGGCGTAATGCCAAGCATGAAATGCAATGGACGAGTACGCTGAAGACCTATGTCTTTCCAAAACTCGGCAAAAAGGATGTGGCCGAGATTACGCGCGACGATGTGCTCTCCGTCTTAAAACCCATCTGGAAAGAAAAGACAGAGACTGCCAAGCGTGTCAGAGGCCGCATGGAAATCGTCTTTGACTACGCTGCCCGTCGCGGGTGGCGAAAGACCGAGAATCCGGCCAAGTGGTCCGGATACCTGGAGTTTGACCTCCCGAATCCTGAAAAAATCACGGTGAAATCCCATCATGAAGCACCGACCATCCCGGAATTACAGGCCGCTGCTATTGAGCTCTACCGTACCGGCTCCCGCGGCACACTCTGCACGCTCTTCGGAATCCTAACGGCGACGCGTTGCCAGGAATGGTGTGTGTAGATTTTTGTGTCTAGCGCGGGTTTACGGTTGAGCTTGTTGGCTCGCTAACAGGGGTATTTAACCCCAGGTGCTTTGCGGGTGACAACCCTACTTTTCAGATGCATGGTGACTGGGCTACTGTGAAGAAATGTATCCCTCAAGGTTGCGTTTGGCAAGCAGCCACAACAGGCGGTTCCGAGTCTTCAGGTATGTTGTTTTTAGTGACTTATTTTCCAAACGGAAAATACGATTTCTCGATGCAGATAAAAAATGTTCCGTTACGAAACATACGCACTTGGGATGATACGAACATAGACTACATGCAGGCCAAGGTTCGGATTGACAATCAACCGTTTGTTGAAACAACTTTAGAGCGTGAACTCAACCGTGAGGACAGAATTCTCTTCTTCTCATTCTCTGAGAAACAGTTTGGCGATGATTTTCTTCGTAAGTTAAAGAAAGGCAATGCCCTGAGAGTTCGTCTGTATACCGATGACGGCAACTACACACTTAAATTCCCTTTAAATGGCGCGACAGCTACTATCAACCGAATTCAGAGTGCCATGGCACGAGAGAGGGATGACGAAGGTTGGGGAGATAAGCCTTCTTCCACCAATCAAGAAATTCAACGGTATTAATCAATAAAATTACGCACTAATCGCACGAAAGTGTTGGGTGCTTTATTTTTTATTGAATCGTCTTCAACCTCGGCGGCGAATCGTTTGTCGCCAAGGGGAACGTGATACCGGTGAGAGGCTGGAAAGCCCTATTCTCTGCCAAAGAAACGAACGACGACAAGCCGGAAGACCGTGCCGATGACCAACAGCTGCCTTCCCTTGTCGAGGGAGACTATGCGAACGTCTCCGGTGTTTCCGGAAAGGAACTGCAGACGAAACCGCCGGTGGACGGCATTTTTTGTTGCGTTTTTTAGATTGCATTGATTAACCCAGCAGTACAAATAGGCTACCTATTCTGAAAGTCTGGCAAAACTATCGCAACCATAGCTATCACCCAGATCACAAGCGATCCCGTAATATTTTTTGGCTATTTCCATGTTTTTCCTAATCCCTTTTCCTAATTCACTGTTTCTTGCGTATATAGAACAGGCTTCACCGCTCAAATGCTCACAACCAAACTTAGCCAACTTTGTAGAATGAAAATATTCATTATTGCTTTCTAGTTCTTTACAAATGTCAACCATAAGTTCCGAAGAACAATTTACGTCTTTATAGCAGTTTTCTTCTGCTTTTATTGCAAAATCAGCACTTTTATCCAACGGTGCAACATAACACGAAGAAGCATCCCCTTTCTTACACGCTTCGACTAATAACGCATAACCTTCTTTGCTTTTGTTTTCTTTAAAAAACATAAGAGCCTTATTTCGACAACCAAACCCATAATTACCATTACACGCCTTGTCAAAAAGTTCTAATGCAGTTTTTAAATCGCCATTTCTACGCGCGTCAATACCTCGATTGGCCATAACCCGATATTCTTCTCCTAGTTTTTTTGCTTTATCGTAATATCTATCAGCTTCTTTTTTATTCTTGCTCTTTATTCTTATAGCCACAGAATTACATCCGCGTCCATAATTAAGCTCGCAACTTTTAACAAAATAGCTGATAGCCTTTTCCCGGATTTTCTGACGCTCGTCTTCGGTTTTTACACCGGCGCCAGCTCTCTCATCCAGAATCATTCCTAAAGACCAACAAGCCTTTCCATCAGGCCGAAAGAACTTATTACATTGATCTAAATACTCATCATACTTTGCTTGGCTCGGTTGTTCCTCTGCGTGCAATATTGAGCATGAACAAACTGATACAAATGCAATAAGCAAAGCAGCAATAGCTTTATCTTTATTAAACATATTTTTCTCCTTTCTCAACCATTTTTTAAGCACAAAAAAGCCCGCAGGACACAACATCCCACGGGCATTTTAAGCGAACTGATTCGCAGTTATGCGTTCACCGCATCCTTAAACGCCGCTCCAGCCGTGAACTTCGGCGCCTTGCAGGCCGCAATCTTCACGACTTCGCCGGTACGAGGGTTACGCCCTTCGCGAGCCGCACGCTCGGTGCGTTCAAACGTTCCGAAGCCCACCAACTGCACCTTGCCGCCCTTCGCAACCGTTTCCGTGACGACTTCTGTAACAGCCTTCAGAACCTTGTCGGCGTCGGCCTTGGTGACGCCCGTCTTATCTGCCACAGCGGCAATGAGTTCCTGACGATTCATAGTTCTTTCTCCTATGGTGAAAAATAAAAATTACGGCCGCCCGATTATTTCTCGGAAGGCATTGCAGTGGTTGAGGTTGTGCGTTGTTTCCCCGGCAACGCCAGAATCACAAAGTTCAGGAGTGCCAAGAACTGTCCGAAGTATATGACGGCGAATTCCGTCATAAACCCCGTTTCAAGCATCGTATCCGGATCTGCTGGGAAGGCTGTATAAAAGCCGTCTGCCAACAGCCAAATCCGAAAACCGACAAATACAAAGCACGCCGGCACCGCAATCAGCAGTGCGCCCAATACATATCCCGACACCCCGACATCGTGGTAGCGCCGCACCATCAGCGACAAACTTGGAATGATCGAAATGATGAGAAACACCGCATAGGCCGCTATCCCGCAGGCAAAAACTACTGACAGCAACGACGTGGCCGTCCATCCAACGCCACCGCTAATGCCGCATTGGTAAGCTCGTTCCACTCATAATACATCCCGAGCGAAATCAGCGACGTACACAACACATTGATGATCATGTGTCCCAAATGGTAATACCAAAAATCCTCTCGCGACGCCGTACCGGCGAAGGTGGCAAAACGCCCCCGACGGTAAGCGTCAAGGAAACAGCTGAAAATACGCTTCATAACGCCCCCCTTGGTTACTTAATACCGGACGATGCATCGTCTTCCGTCTTCGGCGAAGTATCCTTGTAGTTCGGATCCGTGCCGCCCTCATCATCCTTGGTGCAGACCTGGGTAATGATTGCCGTCTTCACGACTTCGCCCGTCTTCAGATTTTCTTTGTGCTTGGAACCCACCGTCGTACACGTCGGTTCAACGTCGATAATCCAGTCCGAAATATCGGCGTTCGGATCATCAGGATCTTCCGGCGTCGTATCTACGCAGGTATAACCGTTGTCCGGAACATCCGGATTCGTGTTGCCGCTGTCGAGTTCTTCGCAATACGCCCCATCCGTCGGCACGTCGGGATCAACGTCCGGCGTATTGTCAGGATCCAGTTCTTCGCAGTAAGCGCCTTCGTTCGGAACTTGTTCATCCTTCTCACAGATGTAGCCTTCCTTATCGTTGGCCTCCTTTTCGCATACATCCGGGCACTTCACATCACCGTCCACGGGAAGCGTCGCGCAATCCACGATGGAACTCCCCTTACGGCAAACAAACTGCCCCGGAAGATTCGTGCAACCGCAGTGAGCCTTCGTAATAGCGTGTTCGCAGATTTCCGTGGTGTAAGCACCGGACGAATCCGTGCAGACGTACTTGTCCTTGTAGGTCGTGCCGCCGATGATCTTGGCATAGTCCTTCAAGACTTCTTCAATCTGCTTTTCGTCCCAGAGGGAACCGCATTCAACGGGCGTGCCGTTGCGGTAGCAGACGTACCCGTCGTCTTCCGGATCCTGCTTCGATGAATCGCCGCCGTTGTTTATGAGATCGTCCAACATATTGTCATACGAAATCTGATCGCAGGACACCAAGTGACCATTCTTACGGCAGGACACGGAGTCTTGCGTCACTTTATGGCATTCGCCGCCCACGTACACAAAGTTGCCAAGGTTCATATTGAAACACCGTGCCGCCTGAATACGCAGCTGATCCACGTCGGAACCGTAAAGCTGTTTATCCAAACGCGTCTGAACGTTCTGGCGTTCAACCCCGGCCATACCGTTGGCGAAGTAATTTCCCTTGCCCGTAATGTTTTCAATCGAATAAGGATCGTAAGTCGCTGCACGGGCACTGACGCGGGCGCGACTGCGAGCGGGAGAACGACTGGAAGCCGAACGCGCATGCGTAAACGGCGCACTGCAGCAAGTCCACCGCGCGCCGTAGCGAACATCTTCGCGGTCATACGGAGTCGGACCTTTCCTATCCGTGCCAGCGCATTGTAGAGACGTCATACGCGGTGTTGTAGCCCACATCTTTGTGGTCCCAAAAAAACTCGGGGGAAATCGCCGAAGGCGGAGGGGGCAGAGCCCCTCAGAACTCACACATATAAAAATTTGTAAATTAGCGGAAAGAAGACTTGACATCTATCGGATGTAGTGGAGAGTAGTCAGCTATCTGAGGGTACCCTTGCAGTTTCCGCGGCGAACGACCAAAATACCGGCAGAGGTCACTGCCTCGTATCGTCATGTTTTCTCTGACAATACGGGCTGTTTCCCCCTTGCCGTTAGGCCACGGCCGCACTATAGTTGCGCTGTGCCCCCTGACTTGTGGGGAAGACGTTTTGGAAGCGTTTTCTCAAGATTAATCTGTGAGAAATCAATCGTATCGGGACATCTCCCCTTCCGCCAAAAGAGTTTCCCAGATAGTCTGACGACGTTTGGGTTTCTTTTTTTCTGAAGTATGAAATACGCCCTCACTAAGTCGTGTTGGTCGAAAAGGTCGCTTTCTGTTTTTCCAAAGCCAACAGCATCAAGCGCCTTGCTTCATCGACCATGAAGAGCGGTATGTTGAGGAAGTCGCCATTAAGACTGAGATTCTGCATGGAAAACCGCACACGCAAAGGTATCTGCTCGCTATATTTGTCCATAAATAAGCGCAAAGTCGGCGATTTAACATTTGTAGAGGCTTTGACTTCGATCGGAACAACAATGCCGCCGAGCGAGGCCAGGAAATCAACATCAGCCTGCGGTTTAGGATTCGACCAGTAACAAAGGGATTCCTCAAACTGAGCGCTCAGACCTTGCAGAACAAGATTCTCTGCCATGGATCCCTTCATTTCACGGAAAAGCATCGGTTGATCCTGCAAAACAGAGGGCTCAATACCGGAAAGTCTGGAGAAAAGCCCAATATCTTCAAAATAAACCTTGAATGTACTAGGGTCTTCGTAGGCGGACAACGGAATGCCTGGGCACGAAACGCGGTGAACGCAGCGAGCCATTCGAGCATCGACCAACCATTGGAGAGCACCACCGTACTTGCGCGCATTTGAGCGTGGTTCGACTTCGCTGAACTTGAAACGATTGTTTTCACGAGAAAGCTGTCGGGGAAGCGATTGCCATACTTTTTGAATTTTCGGTGCGTCAATGGCACTTGCATGGCTAAAAACGTCCTGCCGATAGGCTTCTATTACAGACTGCTGAACCTGCCGCGCCAAAGCCAAATCTTGCTTTCCGCACCATGCACAAACAGCTTCCGGCATCCCGCCGACGGTTTGATAGTGAAGAAGTTTGGTGCCGAGCGGTTCAAACAAATACTCTGGAAACGGTTCAAATTCGGAAGATTCTCTCAGAGAGTCGACCAGGCCGCTTTCTCCTTGAGCAAGGAGAAATTCACTGAAAGTCATCGGCTCTAGCGTAAAAAAATCGACCTTGCCGACGGGATACGACTGTGGTTGTGCGAGTTGCAGACCAAGCAGTGACCCCGCTAAAAGCACAAAGAGGTCGCTACGGAATTCGCAGAAATATTTCAGCGCATGAATGGCTTCAGGACAAGCTTGCGCCTCGTCGAAAATGATCAAGTCGCCGGGGACGACAGGACGGCCACTACGGTACGCCAGCGCTTCCTAAATGGTCTTTGGAGGTCGCGATGTGTTGAAGAGCTTGCACAAAGCGGGATCCATATCAAAGTTCAGATAATGGTAATGTCCCTCAAAGTGCTTTTGTGCAAACTGCGTCATCAACCAGGTTTTTCCAACCTGACGGACACCGCGGATGATGAGAGGTTTTCGATGCGGAGACAGTTTCCATACCTCAAGTTTATCCATGGCCATTCGATGCATCCTTCTTTCTCCTGCTATAGAGGTTGAGGACCTTGAGTGTACGGAATTTGATGCGAAATTGCATCAAATTCCACGAAATCTGATGCTTGTATGCATCAAATTCGGAGACTGTATGAATTTTGTGTCCATGGGATAATCGGAGCCCGCTATACGGGTACACCCCATGAACACGACTACCAAGAAACGAACCTATCGTAGGAAATCTTCCGACCCGCCGGACCTCCATGTCGAGCACAGCTTCGCGAATCCGGGAAATCTCTGGGGCCTGAAACCTTTTCCACTGCTGTTCAGGCCTTCTCTAAGCGCTTTATTGAGGCAATGCTTCAGGGGGAGAGGGATGTCCTCTACGCCACGGTTTTTCAATTCCGTAAATACCGACGTCCAGAAAGC
>OIWT01003695.1_pt1 | contig 13599 bp, 12 predicted proteins | sample 1587701 | NCBI WGS metagenome assembly OIWT01 (sample SAMEA3888904, study PRJEB22519) | human gut metagenome | biome: human gut; feature: human-associated habitat; material: faeces | place: Denmark | collected 2009
AGGCTTATGATATATATAATATTATATATAAAGAAAATATTTTAACTAGTAAAGATAATAATAATTCTAGTACTTTATATATTTATATAGATAAAGATTTAGGACTAGTATACAAAATAGATAGTACTATTGATAATTTAAATAATACTAGTTATGATGCTAATAAATTAGAATATAAAATAGAAATAATAAATACTAAACTTAATAATAATAAAGCAATTAATTTACCTTTTAATGAAAATAATTAGTAAAAAGTGCAATTTATAGGCACTTTTTTTATTTTTTATCATAAATTAAAGTAGAGGAGTGATGAAATGTCTAATTATAAGGAAATTATAACTAAAGCTGTAATAGGTAAAGGGAAGAAGTATTTTAAAAATAAGTATTCAGTAACAAGTGATGTATTACCATCAACTATATTAGGATGCTGGATCATTAATAATAAATTCAAAGGTAGTGTTCAAGGTGATGATGTTTTAGTTAATGGATCTTTTGATATAAATATATGGTATTCATATGATAATGATACAAAAACTAATGTTATCAATCAAAACATTAAATATAATGAAGTTATTGCAGTAAAAACTAAGCTTGATGTAGATTTTAATGATTCTGAAATAATAGTAAGAGCACTAAAACAACCAACTTGTGGTAATGTTCAAATAAATGGTAATACAATAGATTTTGAAATTGAAAAAGAATTAGGAATTGAGGTAGTAGGAGATACAAAAGTTAAAATAATGGTAGAAGATGATGAGGATAAATGGGAAGTTTTTGATGATGAAGCAACTGATGATACAATGAAAGAAATAGATGAAGAAGTAAATGAAGACTTTTTAGAATAGTGTCAACAAAAAATAGTTGACACTATTGCTTTTTTATAGTATTATTGTATTAGTAATTTTATTAAAAGGAGGCAAGTATTATGGCAGTTAAATTAAGACTTAAAAGAATGGGTGCTAAAAAGAAACCATTTTATAGAGTAGTAGCAGCTGATTCAAGAAGTCCAAGAGATGGAAGATTTATTGAATCTGTTGGTTATTATAATCCAATGAATGGTGAAATTAAAATTAATGAAGAAGAAGCTTTAAAATGGCTTCGTACAGGAGCAACTCCAACTGATACTGCAAAAGATGTATTATCAAAAGCAGGAATTATGACTAAATTCCATAACGAAAAGAGTGGTAAATAGTAATGTCATTAGTAGAGTTAACTAAAATGATAGTAGAATCATTAGTATCTGATCCTGAATCAATTTCTGTAAAAGAATTTCCTAGTGATGAAGAAATAGTTATTGAAGTAATGGTAAGAGAAAGTGATATGGGAATCGTAATTGGTAGAGAAGGTAAAATTGCTAATGCTATTAGAACAGTAGTTCAAGCAAGTTCCTATTTAAAAGATAATAAAAAAGTAAGAATTAATATTAATTCATTTTAAGAATTGGTATAATTCTTTTTTTTAAAGAAAAATTTGCAAAATATTTAGTTTTGATATATAATAGGGGCATTTAAAAAGAGGGGGATTATATGAAGAAAGTATTTAAATATTTATTTATCAGTTCCATTATGTTTGCCGTCACTTCGTGCGGAAATGACTGGCTAGATCTAGCCCCCTCCACACAAGTGGATACAGAAACCAGTATCAATGTTTTGTCAGATATTGAATTCACATTGAACGGAATCTACAGCACAATGCAAAGTTCAGATGCATACTCCGGCCGTCTGGTATATTATGGAGATGTAACTGGAGATGACATGCAGGCTGTAAGTTCAACGAAACGAACCGGTAATTATTACCGTTTCAATTTTACTAAAGACAATGGTCCCAGCAGTCATTGGTCATATCTGTACTCTATTATCCAGAACTGTAATTTGATTCTAATGAATGTTGATAAACTATCTATAGATGAAGATGAAACCGAATATAAAAATGATTTGAAAGGCCAAGCATTAGCCATCCGTGGTATGGCACTATTCGACCTGACACGTATTTTTGGTTATCCCTACCTAAAAGATAACGGAGCTTCATTAGGCGTGCCCATTGTGAAAGAGTTATCAACTATAGACAGTAAACCCGCACGAAATACAGTAGCCGAATGTTATACGGAAATTATTTCCGACCTCAAAAACAGTACAGAGCTGCTGAGCGGTGATTTTAATAAAGGAAAAGTAAACAGATGGGCTGCTATGACATTGTTGAGCCGAGTATATTTATATAAAGGAGAATACAATGAAGCATTGACCATGGCTGAAAATGCAATAAAGGGTGCAGAAAAAGAAGGCTACGCTCTTTGGACAAACGAAGAATATCCAACCGCATGGGGCAATGACGCATCAGCATCCAATCCTGGTGAAATATTATTCGAAATTGTCAATCTGACTACAGACAGTCCGGGCAAAGAAAGCATGGGATATCTGAACTCATACAACGGTTATGACGATATGTGTATTACTTGCTCTTTTTATCAATTATTAAAGAAAGATCCCAAAGACGTCCGGTTGAAAATCTTGAGTTTTGACAAAAAGTACTACGCATACGTCAATAAATACCAACCTCAGCAAGGAGAAAACATAACCGATGCCAATATTCCGCTTATACGCCTTTCAGAAGCCTATCTGAATGCTGCTGAAGCGGCCGTACAGACAGGAGATAATGCCAAAGCAGTGAAATATTTGAATTCCATAGTACAACGAGCTAATCCGGAAAATTCAGTGGAAGGAAAAACATTAACATTAGAAAATGTATTAGACGAACGTCGTAAAGAATTGGTAGCAGAAGGACATCGTATGTACGATGTTATCAGAAATGGAATGACTGTCAAACGAATCGATGTGAAAGACAGTGATATAAACAAAACCAAACATAATACTGCTTACATGGAATATGACTGGAATTTCCATAAAATTCTACTTCCTATTCCCAAAAAAGAAATGGACGCAAATCCTAATATGAAACAGAATCCAGGATATGTCGATTAAATAATTCAAATACCAAATCGATGACAAGCAAGACTAATTTTATCAACTACTTTCTTCTTGCATTTACCCTCGCATTCATCAGTTCCGGCCTTAGTGCCGGAACTCTTGATTTCAAAGACAAGAAGAAAGACAAAGAGAAAAAAGAAGAATTAACAGCCGACGGTCCATACGTATTGTATCAGCCTGACGGCCAAATCAGAGTAATCAATGTAGATAAGAAAGGGAATATCATTGATACCACTTATACCACATTACCTCAAAACTTTACCCTGCATGTGACAGACCACAAAGGCAGGTTTCCATTTGATGTAAAACTACACCCGGTAAAACGTCCCGGATGGAATTATCCCCAGGCAGACAAAGTTTTTGTCATGTCCGACCCTCATGGAAGGTTGGACTGTGTAATCAGCCTGTTACAAGGCAATCATATCATCGATAAAGACTACAAATGGAGCTTCGGGAAAAACCATCTGATGATTATCGGTGATATTTTTGACAGAGGAAAAGATGTACCGCAAATCTTCTGGCTATTTTACAAACTGGAAGAGGAAGCAGCCAAAGCCGGAGGACACGTATCGTTCATACTGGGAAATCATGAACCGATGGTGCTGGCCAATGACCTCCGATACACCAAAGAAAAATATAAAATATTAGCAGAAAAACTAAAGATGGAGTACCCCCGGCTATTCGGTCCCGATACCGAACTGGGCAGATGGTTGGGAACCCGTAACACCATGCAAATGATAGGTAACGACCTATATGTACATGCCGGACTGGGCAAAGACTTCTATGACAAGAACTTGAGCATTCCCACTGTCAATGAAGAAATGAGTAAAGGGCTATTTATGACGAAAAAAGAACGCAAAGCGCTTTCTCCACTCACAGCCTTCCTGTATGGAAACAGCGGTCCCATCTGGTATCGCGGACTGGTACGCACTGATGGCAAATACAATCCGCTGGCAAAAGACTCCCTAGAAATGATTATGGACCGTTATAAGGCAAAACATATTATTGTGGGACATACCATTTTCAAAGATATTTCCACTTTCTATAACGGCAAGGTTATCGGAGTAAATGTGGACAATAAAGAAAACCGGGAAAAAAAGCGCGGACGTGCCATGCTGATTGAAAATAATCAGTATTTTGTCGTCGGTGACAAAGGTATACAAAGACAATTAGAATAAAGACAATACACCAAATCCTACCGGTGGTTTTCCAAACTCTCCTGACAACTTTCCTATTTGTCAAGAGAGTTTTTCTTTTCCTTTTTTGCTACTTTCCCCCTTTTATTTTATACCTTTGTTCCTCATAATAACTAACCTTATAAAACGAAATGAAATCTATCCGAGAACTATACCGCATCGGCACCGGTCCGTCCAGCAGTCATACTATGGGACCGCGCAAGGCTGCTGAAATCTTCTTAGGAAAACATCCCGAAGCCAAAGCTTTTCAAGTTACTCTTTATGGAAGCCTCGCCGCTACCGGTAAAGGACACATGACCGATGTAGCCATTTTAGATACATTGCAACCGCATGCGCCTACAGAAATTATCTGGAAAGCCCATGTCTTCTATCCGTTTCATCCCAATGGAATGACTTTCAAATCTTTGAATGAAAAAGGAAAGGTGACAGATGAATGGACTGTTTTCAGTGTAGGCGGAGGTGCTCTAGCTGAAGAAGGGCACGACAAAGGCTCAACTCCGGAAATCTATGATATGAACCGTATGAGTGAAATCCTCTACTGGTGTGAACGTACCGGGCGCAATTACTGGGAATACGTCCAGCAATGTGAAGACGAAGACATTTGGGACTATCTGGCAGAAGTATGGAAAACCATGAGAGAAGCCATTGAGCGTGGTTTGGATCAAGAAGGCGTATTACCCGGGCCACTCAATCTGCGCAGAAAAGCCTCCACTTACTATATTAAGGCAAAAGGTTATAAGGACAATCTGCGTTCCCGCGGGTTAGTATTCTCATACGCTCTGGCAGTCAGTGAAGAAAACGCCTCAGGTGGCAAAATCGTCACAGCCCCTACTTGCGGATCATGCGGAGTGGTTCCGGCTGTACTTTATCACTTGCAAAAAAGCCGTGACTTCAGCGATATGCGGATTTTAAGAGCACTGGCTACTGCCGGATTGATAGGAAATATAGTAAAACACAACGCCTCCATTTCCGGAGCCGAAGCCGGTTGCCAGGCAGAAGTAGGAGTGGCCTGTTCAATGGCATCCGCCGCTGCCAGCCAATTATTCGGAGGTAGCCCGGCCCAGATAGAGTATGCAGCCGAAATGGGCTTGGAGCATCACTTGGGAATGACTTGCGATCCGGTATGCGGATTGGTACAAATCCCTTGTATCGAAAGAAATGCCTATGCAGCGGCCCGAGCTCTTGATGCCAATATCTATTCTGCCTTTACAGACGGTAATCACCGTGTATCCTTTGACAAAGTGGTGGAAGTAATGAAACAGACCGGTCATGACCTTCCTTCCTTATATAAGGAAACCAGCGAAGGCGGTCTGGCAAAGGATTACGAGCCGATGGATTAATAACAGGGCAAAGACCGAGAACTGTATTTATAATACATAAGAGGGTGAATCAAAATTGGTTGCGACTATCTTTTTCAACGCTGATAATAAAAAGATAGTTCAATTTATTTCTGATACACCCTCTTATGGCATCATTACTATAAGGAGAGATAGTTCCCCTATTACAGAAAAAATCTTTTTTAATCGCTCAACTTCAAGAATCCTCCAAACTGATCGAAGTCTACTTCCAATCCATTTTCCAATGTCAGTTCATATCCCTTGCGGTTACGTTCTATCTTCACCGTTTTATGCCCGTTATAATTAGCTTTCATATACTTGGAAATAGCCTGAGGGATAAAAGTAGAAGGAACCGACTTGTTCTTGCAATCTATCTCAAGCCACTCTCCCTTTGAATTGAACTCCAATTCAATGCCATCGGCCAATTTCACATCATAGGAAGTGGTCTGAAACAAGTCCTTTTCAATCTTGATATACGCAACTTTAGTCTGGGAGAAATGTTTGCCGATCATTTCACGTGCGGCAACAGGAAGCTTATTCACATCGCGGGTCACAACATCGCCTGCCATGGCGAACTGAAGAGAGCATACCAGCATAGCCATTAAAAATAAAATCTTTCTCATAATCTAATTTATTCTTTAGTTAGTTAATGCCATACCAACAACTAACCGCCTAAAAAGATTATGACGCGAAAAATTATTCCTGTATTTTAGATTTAATTAAGGCTGTCTCCCAACATGGGAGGAAGCTCCTCCATATCCTCATTTTTAGATATGCTCATTTTTCCTTCAGGAGTAATAGTGATGGAGAAAGGAATATACAAATCTGTCTGAGGATAACTCACACTGGCAGCCAATATGATATTTTTTCCCTCACGGGTCTTCTCTTCATCAAATACCACGCCCTCCAATATAAAATGACGGAGATGATCAGCACTTACGAATCCAGAGAAACTTTGCTTGGTAAAAGTTTTGGCAAAGACCCGGCTCCCATTTTCACGGGAAATTCTAACGATGATACGATTGTCGGCAAAAATCCCCAAGTCACTTTTGACTGAAGGCAGAGAATCACTGGGAGCACGCTCTATAAACAAATTATATTTTTTTCCGCCACTGACAATATGCTGGTCAATACGTGAAACCTGCATACGCTGCAAACCTGTCACATGATCCACACTGTCTATTTGGAACATCAATTGTTCTGCATCAACGGAAGCCTCTTTCTTACCTCCGCAAGCGGTCATTACAACCAGCAAAACGACAAATAAAAAATATATCTGTTTCATCTAAATCTCGATTTCTAGGTGACAAAGTAACAAAAAGTAACGGACACTCACAAGAAAACCTCCATAAAAAGCGAAAACCGGGCAATATCACATTGGCCGGCCTTCAGAGAAAACTAAAAACTAAACTAAATTATTTATTAAGTTAGACTAAACCCAAAAGAAAAGGTTTAATCTCACTTAGAAAAAAATATTCTTTCTTTGAAAGGCATTCCTGCTACAACGCCTTCCAAAAATCCATAAAATTCTTATAAAGCCCATAGCAGACCAACTGATCTTCCTCCTCCAACTCATAATTTTCCTCAAAATGATTCTCCACCTGATGCTCCAATATCGAAATACCCAAACCGTTCAGCACTTTCTCCCCTTTTATCAATGCAATGATTTTTATATTGAATTCCGTTTCTAATGACAGATCACTCACCTTATAGCCTACAAAACAAGAAGGAAGTTTGAACTTCATCACATAATGTTCCTCGTCAATCTGAAAAGACTCCACATTGACGTGTAAATCCAACAACTGAACCAAGCTCCGTGCCGCTTCTTTCTCCGGTGTCAGAATACTATCTAAATTAAAAGCCTCAAGCACGGTCTTATGCACATCATCTACCGCACGGGCATAGATATGTTTCACTCCTTTCTTTTTCAGCAGTGCCACCACACGCACAGAAGCACCAAAATTCTCGCCGATAGCAACAATAACCACATCCACATCTTTCAGTGGCAGCACACTGAGCGATTGTTCGTCCGTAGCATCAATAATAAAAGAAGTCGCGATTTTGTCCTTCAACACATCCACACGATGCTCGTTTGTATCCACTCCTATCACCTCATGTCCCAATACGGAAAGCTCTTCAGCCAACACTCCGCCGTAATTTCCTAAACCAATAATAATGTATTTCATAACTAGTTGATTATGATGTTATCACTCGGATATTTATATTTTGTTATTTTTTTCTGTTTAATAAGGCTGGATATCAAAGTAAGCACCCCTACTCGTCCGATAAACATCAGAACAATGACAATCAGTTTGCTGTCACTTCCCAAAGTAGGTGTCAGATCCAGGCTTGAACCTACCGTACTGAGTGCCGAAGTACACTCGAAAACCAACGCCATCACTGAAGCCTGCGGCTCTAGAATGCTTAAACCGAAGATACCCGCGAAAACAATCAGCAGATAAAGAATCAATGTGGCATTAGAACGCCGGATGGAATCATGAGATAACTCCCTGTTGAAAATATTGACTTTATCGGCACCTATAAGAATAGCACGCAAGTTCAACATGACTACAGCAAACACATTCACCTTCACACCACCGGCCGTAGACTGCGTACCGCCGCCAATCATCATCAGCACCACCATCAGCAGCAACGTCTGCACACTGAAAGTAGTCATGCCCACACTTGAAAATCCTGCCGTACGGGGACAAGTTGCGTTAAAGAAGCCCTGCACCCATTTCTCTGTAGCCGTCATTCCCGCAAAAGCATGATTCCATTCGAAAACAACAATGGCCACAGTACCCGTCACTAGCAAGATAGCCGTCATAATCAATACGATACGGGTATTCAGGTTATATAAATGTATTTTACGGATTGTCCTCTTATTCTTTTTGACATAACGGTGATACAAGCGCTTGCTTTCATAAGAAACCGTTTCATACAGATTTACCAGAATCGGGAAACCTATACCTCCCAAAATAACCAGGAAAGAGATAGTGATATATAGCAAGTTATGATTATGAAGTACCAGTTCGTTACCTAAGTTTCCATACAAAGTAGAGAATCCGGCATTGCAAAAGGCAGAGATGGAATGGAAAGCAGAAAAAGCCAGTTCTTCCTCAATATCCATGCCCATAGTGCCATGTATACTTAAAAAAATAACCCCCATCCCAGCAGCCTCTATCACCAAGGTAAACCCTAATATATATAATAAGGTGGAAAGCAGCGAACTGAGCGACTGCGAGCTTACCATATCACGGACCACCAACTGATTGTAGAGCGAAGTATTCCCCATAAAAAACATGGCAAAGAAACTGGTCAGGGTCATGACTCCCAAACCGCCGATTTGTATCAGCATGATAATGATGAACAACCCCTCGGGCGTGAATGTAGAAGAGACATCGACCGAAACCAACCCCGTGACACAAATGGCACTGGTAGCGGTAAACAGAGCATCGATAAAGGAAATGCCATGATAAGTGGCACGCGGAAGCATCAGTAACGCTGCCCCTATCAGAATAAATATGAGAAAACTGGATGCAAAGATCAAAGACGGGTTGGTGCGCCTGCCCAGCAGCCGGACTATCCCATTAGACAATTGCAGCAGCGAAAGCAAAGTGAGCAGCACCACATGATATAAACGACTGTGGAAAAAAGACCAGAAATCATGAATTCCCCCTTGCACCTCCGGTTCATGGAAAATAACCGGAATCAAAGTCAGATAAAGCATCAGACTCAGTATCCATGCCAGTCCCCGGTACTTCCGCTTGGTATCCGAGTAATTTAATAAAAGATGCAGGGAAATATCAACCAGAAAAACAATCCAGACAAAATAATACAGCGTGTTTATCATCTCCATCTCTTCAAAAGAAATAAGAAATCCATGCTCATAAACCAATGTAAGGATGAACAAGGCCGACATCATATAAGTTATCCCGTCCATCCATTTCAGCAATCGCTCTATGTACGGTTTTACTAACTTCTTACGATAGATAAATAGTTTGTGTAAAGGTTCCATGTCGATATCATCTTGCATTAACAGAAAACAAACTTAATCAAAATATTCACATCTCTGCCTATAATAACAAATAACTTCGCATTTTTACTCTGACAGCCCCTTTTTTTATTGTTCCCGACAAAAAAGCAGTTGAAAATTAGTAAGGAATACTTTTTTTACCTAATTTTGACCGCAAAACTATTAAATTGAAAGATTATGAGCACAAAACAGAAACGTTTTATCTTACCAGAGGATGAAATTCCTAAATACTGGTACAACATACAGGCAGACATGAAGACCAAACCCATGCCGCCGTTGAACCCTAAAACCAAAGAAGCGCTGAAACCGGAAGACCTCTACCCCATTTTTGCCAAAGAACTTTGCAAACAGGAATTAAACCAGACAGACGCATGGATTGAAATTCCCGAAGCAGTGCGTGAAATGTACAAATACTATCGCAGCACACCATTGGTACGTGCCTACGGACTGGAAAAAGCACTAGGGACTCCCGCACATATTTATTTCAAAAATGAAAGTGTCAGCCCCATCGGCTCCCACAAACTGAACTCGGCTCTGGCCCAGGCATATTATTGCAAGGAAGAAGGCGTAACCAATGTCACTACAGAAACCGGTGCCGGACAATGGGGCGCCGCTCTATCGTATGCCGCAAAGGTATTCGGGCTGGAAGCTGCCGTTTATCAAGTAAAGATCAGCTATAATCAGAAGCCCTATCGCCGCAGCATCATGCAGACATTCGGAGCAACGGTCACCGCCTCTCCATCCATGTCTACCCGTGCCGGCAAGGATATCATTACCCGTAATCCCAATTATCAAGGTTCACTGGGAACAGCCATCTCCGAAGCTATCGAACTGGCAATGAGCACTCCCAACTGTAAATATACACTAGGGTCGGTATTAAGCCATGTCACACTGCATCAAACGGTTATCGGTCTGGAAGCCGAAAAGCAAATGGAAATGGCAGGCGAATATCCCGACATGATTATCGGTTGCTTTGGTGGCGGTTCCAATTTTGGAGGAATCTGCTTTCCCTTTATGCGCCACACTATCCTGAATGGGAAACAAACCCGATACATTGCTGCCGAACCGGCTTCGTGTCCGAAACTGACCCGTGGTAAATTCCAGTATGACTTTGGCGACGAAGCCGGATATACCCCGTTGCTGCCCATGTTTACACTGGGGCATAATTTCTCTCCGGCCAATATCCATGCGGGAGGTCTCCGTTATCACGGTGCAGGTGTCATCGTTTCACAATTATTGAAAGACAATCTGATGGAAGCGGTTGATATCCAGCAATTAGAATCCTTCCAGGCTGGTTGTTTGTTCGCACAAGCAGAAGGAATCATTCCGGCTCCCGAATCGTGCCATGCCATCGCCGCCGCTGTACGCGAGGCGAACAAGTGCAAAGAATCCGGTGAAGAGAAAGTGATCCTGTTCAACCTTTCAGGTCACGGGCTGATTGATATGGCCTCATACGACCAATACCTGGCAGGTAACTTGATGAATTATGAGTTAAAAGACGAAGATATCCAGAAGAACTTGGATGAAATAAAAGACATGTAATCAGGACATAAAATAAACGAAGGATACGGAAAGGATATATTATCCTATAAACTACGGCAAGCTAAGCGGTTGTATCCTTCAGGTTAAGGGTTCTTTTACTGACAACTTCTATCTCCCAAACTTGCGGAGTTAACTCCATAGCCTTTGGAGTTATCTCCATAAGCTTGGGAGTTAACTCCAAAGGCTATGGAGATAGAAAGGATACGTTCGTTTAAGCTTAGGGATAGGATAGAAAAGGCTTAACCATACGCATGAAAACACACATCATTCCCACCTACAGGTTTACTATGAAAAGCAACTCACTCAAAGCACAGGCTATAATTCAAAGCTGCGAAGCATTTTAATTTCATCCCTCCAAATGGTGTCATCGGGAGTTTCAAGAATAACGGGCATATCGTCAAAACGGGAATCCTGCATAAAGCGGCGGAAGAAATCAATACCAATCAGCCCCTTTCCGATACTGTCATGACGGTCTACCCGGCTGCCCAATGGTTTCTTTGAGTCATTCAAGTGAATGGCACACAAATAGTTTCTCCCCACTACCTCATCAAACTCGGTAAAGACCCGGTCATACTCATTCACAATATCATAACCGGCGGTATAGGTATGGCAAGTATCCAGGCAAACTCCCACACGAGATTTATCCTCTACCTTATCTATAATATATCTCAAATGCCAGAATTCATTTCCCACATTACTTCCCTGTCCGGCCGTATTCTCAATCACAGCAGTCACACCGGTCGTTTTATCCAAAGTCATATTGACAGACTCGGCAATCCTGTCCAGACACTTCTCTATGGATATCTTGTTCAAATGACTTCCGGGATGAAAATTCAGCATTTTCAATCTTAAAAGCTCGCAACGCTGCATTTCGTCCAAAAATGCTGCACGACTCTTCTCCAGCCCTTCCTCGTCAGGATGTCCCAAATTTATCAGATAACTATCATGGGGAAGAACATACCGGGCATCAAAACCTTCTTTCTCACAGTTTTCTTTAAACAGAGTAACACTCTCGACAGACAAAGGTTTTGCAACCCATTGCCTCTGATTCTTTGTAAAAAGAGCGAATGCGTCCGCTCCTATCCCTAATGCATTAACGGGGGCCATTTCCACGCCCCCGCTTACGGATACATGTGCACCTATTTTTTTCATTCTCTTTCCATTATTGATAGACACAAAGATAGGAAAAATAAGTTAGAAATTATATTGTGCACTCAAGTTTATACGGTTTGCTTCACGGTTCACATCATTAAAATTCTCTCTCCAACCATGAAGATATTCCGCACCTACCTGCAAGTTATGACTTACATTCCAGAATACATTTGCAACCAGGTACTGACCTTTTTTATACTGAGTTTCATTAAAGTGAGCATAGCAATCTTCTGTAAACAGACGTGACTGGCTATACGTAGCCGATGCGAATACCCGTTTCGAGAAATTATACTGTAATCCGGCATACCATCCTTTCATGGGCAGTACCTGCATACGTCCGGACTCATCGGCCAAAGGAACGATATCTACATTCAAGTTGCTGATATCATTCAAATATTGAGCAATACCTTTACCATAAGTATATTGTCCGTAAAGCTGGAAACCACCCAGTCTTGCTGTCCCCGATGCCTGTATCCCCCAACCGGTCAATGACTTTGCCTTATTATTCACTTGATCCTCATAAGTCATACTTCTCAAGATTCCTCCCACACGTATATGACTAGCCTTTGCCCAAGAATACTGTACATAGGCAGGAATATCCGGCATCCGCTGCTTACCGATTCTCACATCTTTTGCCGGAGTTCCGTCTACTGAAGGCATTTCCACACCGACACCCACTTTCAAACCTTTAATCAAATTAGCTTCATAACGCAACTGGGTGGCGCGATAGAAAGTCATCCCGTCAGGTCCTTGAAAATCAATAGTCGGAGGAGCTGCGGCAAGATCCATAAACAATCCGGTATCATACCCCATAGTAAAGCCCAGGAAGGATAAATAAGCATTCTGCAATTCAAAAGTCTTTCCACTTCCACGGAAGTTTCCGGCTGTATAAACGATGAAGTTACCCAAATGCTTGGTTCTCCCCACCAACTTTAAAAAGATAGTGGAAGTGCTTGCATCCATCTGGAACTGATTACGGACAGACGTGGATCCCGGTTGCGGAATGAGTGCAGGGATAAAGTCAACGTCATCCACTATCCCATTAAAATCATATTCCATTGTAGTTTTCAAATAACCACCGATACCCAATGCAAACTTTCCCTGTTGGTCAGTAAGTAAAAAACGAGGAGCACGGGGATCATGGAAATGCGGACGTTGCGTTTCTTCAAATACATTGATTAATTCTTCCTTGCCATTTTTATCTTTTGAGATAATAACAACAGGTCCCGGTCCTTCCAGCTCCGGATAAAGTTTTTTTTGTTGCGCAAACATCGGCGTAACAATCATTGCGCCCAATACAAGGCAACTCATTGATTTAAAGATACTTTTCATAAAAGTTAAGTTTAGGTAAA
>OIWT01003697.1_pt1 | contig 13593 bp, 15 predicted proteins | sample 1587701 | NCBI WGS metagenome assembly OIWT01 (sample SAMEA3888904, study PRJEB22519) | human gut metagenome | biome: human gut; feature: human-associated habitat; material: faeces | place: Denmark | collected 2009
AAATAAGCGTGTTCGCTAATTCCTAACACTATTATATGCAACGATGTAGAGAAAGTCAACAGCTATTTTTGAGAACTTTTTCAAAAGACCACATCAGCACTTTCATTTTTTGATGTCTTGTTATATAATTAAATCAGAAATCTAATTTTTAGATATTTGATTTATTCGGGAAGGGAGACAGACATGGCTGTATCGTATAAAAAGCTTTGGAAACTGTTGATTGACAGGGATATGACGAAAACGATGCTCCGTAAAGAAGCTGGAATTACAACCGCAGCACTTGCGAAACTTGGTAAGAATGAAAATGTCAACACTGAGGTGCTTGTGAAGATCTGCAACACTCTGAAGTGCGACATCTCCGATATTATGGAACTTACGAATGAAAGGACAGAACAATAATGGAAAAAGCAAACTTTGGTCAGATCGTTTCCTTTTTGTTTGGAATCGCAAATGACTGTCTCGTAGATACATATGATGTAGGCGACTACAGAAAGATTATTCTGCCTATGATGGTTATCCGCCGTTTTGATGCGGTTTTGGAACCCACTAAGGAGAAAGTTTTGAAAATGAAGGAGCAGCTGGATGCTGCTGGTATTACCGATCAGGACGAAGCCCTGTGCAGCGTAGCGGGAGAAGCTTTTTGTAATAGTTCCCCCTATACCCTGTCAGATCTGAAATCCCGTACTAATCAGCAACAGCTGAAATCCGACTTTATCCTTTACCTGAACGGTTTTTCTCAGAATGTGCAGGATATTATCAAGCGCTTTGAATTCAGAAATCAGATTGACAAACTCTCTGAGCATGACATTCTGGGCCTGCTGATCAGCAAGTTTACGGATTCCTCTGTGAACCTGTCTAATCGCCCGATTTATGATGCCAAGGGTAATCTTGTGCAGCCCGCACTGGACAATCACACTATGGGAACGGTGTTTGAAGAGGTCATCCGCAAGTTTAATGAGGAAACCAACATTACCGATGCAGGACGTCACTTCACTCCTCGTGATATCGTGGAACTGATTACCGATCTGGCATTTGTTCCTGTAAAAGGCAAAATTCAGAGCACAACCTACCGTATCTATGACGGAGCCTGCGGTACAGGCGGCATGCTGACGGTTGCCGAAGGTAGAATGCAAGAAATGGCTAAGGAATTCGGAAAGAATGTTTCTATCCATCTGTACGGTCAGGAGAACTCCGACGAAACCTATGCTATCGCTCGAAGTGATATGCTGGTTAAGGGCGAGGGTGTACAGGCAAACAATATCTTCTTCGGATCTACCATCTCCAACGATGGTTTCTCTGGCGAAACCTTTGACTTTATGCTTTCCAATCCTCCGTTCGGTACACCTTGGAAAACAGATCTAAAGGCATGGGGCGATATTAAAAAGGATGAAATTACCGATACCCGTTTCCGTGTGAACTATAAGGGTGAAGACTTCTCACTGATTCCCGATATTGGAGATCCTCAGATGCTGTTTCTTGCCAATAACATTAGCAAAATGAAGAAGAATACCGTTCTGGGTAGCCGCATCGTGGAAGTACATAACAGTTCTTCGTTATCTACTGGCAAAGCAGGTTCTGGACCAAGTAATTTGCGTCAATATATTATTGAACAAGATATGTTGGAAGCGATTGTGGCACTTCCAGAAGAAATGTTTTACAACACACCAATCACTACTTATATTTGGGTTCTCACCAATAAGAAAGATGTGAAGCGCAAAGGAAAGGTTCAGCTGATTGATGCAACGAAGATTAAGACAAGTCTTCGAAAGAATCTTGGCAATAAGAAATTTGAGATTTCTAAAGAGTTAAGGAGTAAAATTCTTGATATATATATGGGCTTTGATCAGGCTGATAGTAAATTAAGTAAAATTGTTGACAATAGTGACTTCGGCTACTGGGAAGTGCCCATAATGCACCCTTTGTACGACGAAAATGGCAAAATTGTAGTTGAGACGAAGGGGAAAAACAAAGGAAAACCAAAGGCAGATAAGGATTTGACAGATAAGAACAGAGTACAGTTCTCTTACGCGGGAGGCGTTGAAGCATTTTATTCTGAAGAAGTTAAGCCGTATTCTCCAGATGCATGGATTGATTGGGACAACATAAAAATTGGCTATGATATCAGCTTTACTAAGTATTTCTATGATCCGGAGGATTTGAGAGATGCGCTTGATATTGTTTCCGACCTAAACAACATTCATAGTGAATCAACCCAAACTCTCGAAAAAATAATTGAACACGCAAAAGGAAATGCTGTTCTTCAAACAACTAATATGAAGGATAGTGGAAATAAATGGTTAGGGAAAATTCCTGCTCATTGGGATTTGGTTTACTTATGGCAAATTTGTGCGGAGCAGAAAAATAAAAATAGTCAAAATCAAGAGAACAATGTGTTATCTTTGAGTCACGGAAATATTATTAGGAAAAAAGATTTGAATTATGGTTTAGTTCCTAAAGATTATGTGGGGTATCAGATTGTTGAGCCTGGTAACATAATTTTAAGACTAACAGACTTACAAAATGATCAAAAGAGCTTGCGAACAGCATTAGTTAGGGAAAAAGGGATAATCACCTCTGCTTATGTGTGTTTGAAAACCACTCAAAATCCACGATTTATCCAACTAATTTTGCATGTATACGACATAAACAAATACTTCTACGGCCTGGGTGGTGGAGTTAGGCAATCTATCGGATACCAAGAACTTAAAAATATGGTGATTCCGATTCCACCAGAGGAAGAACAGAAGAAAATAGTTGATTTCGTGGATACAAAATGTGCTTCAGTAGGCTTTGAAATTGATCGGATGATCGAACAATTAAAACAAAAAATCGCTTTGCTTGGGCAATACAAAACGCAAATGGCAGCAGACATCATTACTGGAAGAACGAATCTTTCTGAAATTGATTACGCTCTTATATCTGATGTTCCAACAGATCATACGGAGGAGGTGGCAGAGGATGCCGAGTAATACAAAGGAAAATGGTTTTGAAACCTTGATTGTGGATACTCTGGTAAACAGCAATGGCTATGAACAAGGGATCACAACCGAGTACAACAAGCAATATGCCATCGATGAGGACAGACTGTTCCGTTTTCTGATGTCTACCCAGAAAAAAGCAATGGATGAGCTGCACATTCTGGACAGTGATTTGGAAAAAGACCGCTTCTTCAAGCAGCTGGATAAGAAGCTGAAAAGCGATGGTGTTATAGAGCTGCTTCGCAAAGGATTGCGTTATAAGCATCTGCGTTTGGACTTGTTCTATGTTCGCCCTTCTGTTCATAATCCAGAAGCCGCTGCATTGTACGAAAAGAATATTTTTAGCGTTACCCGGCAACTGCAATATTCCAGCTTTAATCCCCGTCTGGCTCTGGATGTGTGCGCTTTTATCAATGGTCTGCCAGTAATCACTATGGAGCTAAAAAATCAGCTTACCAAACAGAATGTGTTTGATGCGGTAGAACAGTATAAAAATGACCGTACTCCAGATGAGGTGCTGTTTAGTTTCAAGCGTTGTATTGTTCACTTTGCTGTCGATGATAACGAGATAAGAATGTGTACGGAGCTGAAAGGAAAAAAGTCTTGGTTCCTACCATTTAACAAAGGATTTAATAACGGTGCAGGCAACCCGCCAAATCCAAACGGTATCAAAACCGATTACCTTTGGAAAGAGATTTTGACCAAGGATGAGCTGTCCAATATTATTGAAAACTATGCTCAAGTCATTGCTGAAAAAGATGAGGATACTGGCGTCACCAAGTATAAGCAGGTGTTCCCTCGCTATCATCAGCTTTCGGTGGTGAAGTCTCTGCTCAGTGATGCAAAGCGTGACGGTGTTGGTGGGCGCTATTTGATTCAGCACAGCGCCGGTTCCGGTAAGTCCAATTCTATTGCATGGCTGGCACATCAGCTCGTTACGCTGAAAAACGACAGCGGAAAAGAAATTTTTGATACGGTTATCGTCGTGACTGACCGTATCAATCTGGACAAGCAGATCAAGGATACCATCAAACAGTTTATGCAGGTATCTGCAACCGTTGGTTGGGCAAAGAGTGCCGGTGAGCTGAAGCAGCTCCTGAACGAAGGCAAGAAAATCATTATTACCATCGTCCATAAGTTCCAGTTCATTCTGGATGATATTGGCGAGGTACATAAGGATAAAAACTTTGCTATTCTGATTGACGAAGCCCATTCCAGCCAGAACGGAAGTCTGTCTGCAAAGATGAACATGGTGCTCTCTGGTAGCGTCTATGATGATGAAGATGATCTGGAAGACAAGATCAATACAATCATCGAGGGTCGCAAGATGGTAAAGAATGCAAGCTATTTTGCGTTTACCGCAACACCGAAGAATAAAACTTTGGAAATGTTCGGCAAGAAGGAACGCTTGCCTGATGGAACAACGAAGCCAGAGCCGCATTATGTATACACGATGAAGCAAGCCATTGAGGAAGGTTTCATCATGGACGTACTGCGCCATTTTACCCCGGTACAGAGCTACTATAAGTTGGCAAAAACCATTGAGGATGATCCGAAGTTCGATAAGAAACGAGCACAGCGTTTGCTTCGTTACTATGTGGAATCCAACCAGTATGCTATCCATGAAAAAGCTAACATTATGGTAGAGCATTTCCATACGGAAGTGATTGCCAAAGGAAAAGTCGGTGGTAAGGCCAGGGCTATGGTTATCACCAGTTCCATTAAACGTGCTATTGAGTATTACAAAGCGGTTTCCAAGCTGTTGGAAGAACGCAAGAGCCCGTTTAAGGCGATTGTGGCATTCTCCGGTTCTGTTGAGTATGAGGGCAAACATGTTACAGAAGCAGATCTGAATGGATTCCCGAGTGCCAAGATTGAGAAAACCTTTAAAGGCAATCCGTATCGCATTCTCATTGTCGCTAACAAATTCCAAACCGGTTTTGACGAGCCACTGCTACATACGATGTATGTGGACAAGGGATTGGCGGATATTAAGGCGGTCCAGACATTGTCTCGTCTGAACAGAAGTCATCCTGACAAGAAAGACACATTTATTCTGGACTTTGTAAACGAGCCCGGGGTCATCAAAGAAGCCTTTGACAGATACTATAAAACCACGATTCTTTCTGGCGAGACCGATGTGAATAAGCTGAATGATTTGATTGATACCATGGAATCTATTCAGGTTTACAGCGATGCTGACGTTGATACCTTTGTGGAACGTTATCTGGCAGATGAACCTCGTGATCGCCTTGACCCCATCCTGGATCACTGCGTCGAAGTCTATGAGGGATTGATTATTGAGGATCAGATTGAATTTAAGAGTTGCGCTAAGACTTTTGTACGAACCTATAATTTCCTCTCTGCGATTCTGCCATATGGTAGTGTTCAGTGGGAAAAACTTTCCATCTTCCTTAATTTGTTAATTCCGAAGCTTCCTAAACCGGAAGGGGAGGATTATACGGAAGGATTGTTGGAAGATGTGGATTTGGAAAGTTACCGTGCGGAAGCACAGCAGACTATGAGAATTCAGCTTGAAAATGAAAACGGAGAAATTGATCCCATTCCCGTTAGTACCAGTGTGGGTGTTGATGTACCGGAACTCGATACGCTGACAAACATCTTGAAGGAATTCCATGATATCTTCGGTAATATCGAGTGGACAGATGAAGATAAAATCAAAAAGCAGATCAACGATATTATCGAAAGTGTCCGCAGAGATGAGAAGTACAATACCCTCTAATTCCTCTATGCCAGTATGAAAGCGAATGAAAAGGCTGTTGCCGAATGCGCGGCTTTGCAGCATACGGTTTATCTTGGTTTCAGACACGTTCGGATTGTTGCAGAGCATGACCCTGTTGCCGTCCTTGTCTCGCTTCATCGTGCGCTTGGTTTTGCAGGCGTATGTCCGCACTCTGCCGCCAGCGGACTTGACATAATCGCTGCCAGATGAAAAGTAGTGTGCGCCGCAGCAGCCGCATACCAATTTACCCGCAAAGTCTGTCTTGCCTGTATAGATACCCTTGCGCTCTTGGTGCTGCACCTTGCTTTCAAGTACGCTCTGCGCTTTCTCAAAGGTTTCCATATCAATAATGGCAGGTACTTTGTCCGTTTCAAATATCACGGCATTTCCTGTTTCTCTGACAGGGTGCTTTTCAAATACCAAGCCTGTTGTGAAGCGGTTGCGTACCCCTCGCCCTGTATAGGTGATATTCCGCAGTATGATTAAAAGGCTTCTGCCGCTGAACGGCTTGCCCTGTCTTGTGAATATGCCGTGTTCGGTCAAATACTCGCCGATGCGCTGAACGCCCATATTCTTGTTTGCATACAGGTCAAATATCAGCCGCACGACCTCCGCTTCGTCCTCCCGCACTTCCAGCCTATTTTCAGGCTTCGGATAGTATTTGTAGCCATACAGGTTGCCGTGCGTATGGATATTACCCCGCTTGATGCCCTCCTGTATGCCAAACAGCACCTTGCGGCTCTTGTCGCGGCTTTCGTTTTCGTCCAAAACCTGTAATAGCTGCAACGTCATAATGTCATTGTCACGCTCGGTAGACAAGTTCGTGTCTACGAAATCTACATATACGCCATTTTTACGCAGCGTTTTCAAAAGCATATCGGCGCTGACATTTCGTGCAAAACGGCTCGTGTTCTTTATCAGTATGCGGCTGAACTTCGGTTTGCCGACAATGCGGAACAAATCACCGTTCATATGGTTTTTATCCACACCTGCGTCTGCAATCATCTTATCGAACGCCGGACGCTTCAAACTTGTGCCGCTACGCCCGCAGTCCGCATACAGTTGAACAAGGTTATAGTTCTCGTTCTCACCGAACTCACGCTGAAAATAGCTCATCTGATTTTCAAACGAACTCAACTGCTCCTTGTCCTTGGTGCTGACACGCACATAGGCGCAAATATCCGTTCTCGCCACGACCTCGCCCCTCTCGTCAGCAAGCCGCCGCCCGCTGGTGCAGCGCATTATACAGCGTTCCAGACGAGATACCGCAAATCTCGCAAATCTCGGCTATGCTGTGCGCCTTTGCGTCATACAGCTTCAAAGCCTTTTCCATCGTCTTTGCGTCCTTCGGCGGTCTGCCGCCCTTGCGCCCTCTCGCTCTGGCAGAGGTCAAGCCCTCGTTTGTCCGCTGCACGGTCAAATCACGCTCGAACTGGCACAGGGCAGAGAGGACAGTCACAAGCAGCTTGCCAGTCGGTGTGCTGATGTCAATGCTCTCTTTCAGACTGATAAGCACAACCCCCTGTTTTTCAAAATGCTCGACCAGTGCGAGCAAGTCCTTTGTGGAACGTCCTAACCGAGACAGGCTTTCGATAACAACGGTGTCACCGTTACGCAGCTTGTCCAGCAGCCTATCCAGTTCGGGTCGGTTGCGCTTCGTGCCTGTCATTTTTTCGGTCAGCAGTTCGTCCACGCCATAGCTGTTGAGTGCGTCAATCTGACGGTCAAGGCTCTGCTCCTCGGTGCTTACTCTTGCATATCCAAACTTCATTGTTGCGCCCTCCTTTTTTGTAATAAACTATTTGCATAATTACAATAACATCTATACGTTAATTTTGCAAGTACTTTTTTATTATTATTTTGTCTGTATATATCTTTGCTAATTTGATGTAGAATGTTTATAGAAAATGGGAGGGTGATGATTATGTTTATCGTTCAGAAAAATGAAGCGTCCAACAAAACAATCCGTATGTCGAACACTTTGATAGAGCAGTTGGAAGAAATCGCTGCAAATGAGGACATTTCTTTTAATCAGCTTGTGGTACAATGCTGTGAATACGCCCTCGCCAATCTGCCAAAAAATGATGGCAAAATAGCTTGCACAGAGCAGTTCATCAGCCAGAAGCGGCAAATCAAAAAAGCCTTTCTGGATTATATGGCAGGACAAAGCGATGTGAGCAAAAGCACCGCAACAACGATTTTTTCAGACGCTATCTTTGCTTCTCAGCCTAACAACGCCGCCCTCGGCGTAGATTTATATGACCTTTTCAGCGGCGAGTTGAGCATAGACGAGTATCAAAAGCAGTTGGAGCGGTTTCTCAGAACAACAGGACGGAGAGAGCCGGAGGCAAAGGCTCGCGGCTATGCCAAATCTGCTAAAATCCTAAAAGAGTTCATGGAACAGGCTAACCTCATTTAGACCGAAATTTTTTGACGAAGGTTGAGAAAAAGGTCGAAATAAAATGACCTCTACCCTTTGACAGAGCTTCATTTTCATACCACCGCCAAAACCGGGGGTGGGGGTGGCGTGTCGGCGGCTGGCAGTCCTGCAAGGATATTATGAATGCAAATTGCCGCTTTCTTATCGCTGCTTCGTTGCCCTTGTGCCTGTGCGCTGCTGTATATGCTGCTGTTCTCGCTGGCTGTCTTGCGCTCTATGGCTTTGTGTCTATGCAGGCTGCTTGATACCGCTGCTGTCTGTGCCGCTGTATCGTGCGCCGCTTTCGCTGTGTCTGTATGGCTGTATATTGTCCGCTGTGCTGTCATGTGCGATATAGAACTTGCCCCGCCCCTTTCCCCATGCTTGCAGCGCACATGGCAACGGCTGATACCGCCTTATAAAATACGATGGTATTTTGTAATATTTCGCCCATGCAGTTTTAAGGCTTCAAAGGCGGTGTGATGCTTGCAAAAACTTTTGCAATAAACTATCTGCATTTATACGGCGTTTTTTGCAACGCTTCATATCTTTTATGGCTGGTACTCATTCGCTGTGAGTATCAGCCTTTTTCTTTGCTCTGCGGTCTACATACTGTTGCACTTCAATCGCCCAACTGAATACCGAAACAAGATAAAATACAACCGCTTGAGGTGAAACGAATGATATATAACCTGTCTGCAAGACTGAAGCAGCTACGGCAGGAGAAACACCTAAAGCAAGAGCAAGTTGCGCTGTTGGTAGGTGTCACAAAGTCTGCTGTATCGTCATGGGAACTGGATATGCGGCAACCGTCCTATGCGGCTCTTATCCGTTTGGCTGACCTTTACCGTGTCAGCACCGATTATCTGCTCGGCAGAGAAGACCAACGTTCCGTTGACCTTTCTGGACTGACCGCCGCAGAAGCCACGCTGATTTGTGACCTTGTGGCATCTATGACAGCAAAGAACAAACGAATGGAGGATTATTTGTGAAAAGAGTTTTGAGCGTTTTTCTAACCGTGGCTATGCTGCTGTGTCTGCCTGTGACCACCTTTGCGTCAGAGGTCGAGGAAAGCCAACCGTCAGCCTGTACCGTCCATACCTTGGACGAGCTGAAAGCTGCGCTTGCCGCTGCCGCCGATGGTGACAGCATCGCCATAGCGGACTGTATTGAGATTTCAGATGAAACTGTCAGCAGCGACAAGGCGGTTAAAATTGTCCGCTCCAATGGCTTTACTGGCGTTATGTTCGGTCTTGGCAATCAAGGCGGCTTGTCTGGCTTGACGATAGAGGATATGACCGCTGATTTTGTCAATACCGTCACGGTTGCCATAGATACTGAAAACGCAGTCATTGAGCGGTGTTCGTTCTCTGGCAGCAGCGAACACTTTGTCATGTTCATTGTGGCGTGTGGGAATGCAGAGATAACCGACTGCACCTTTCAGACAAACGGCTGTCTTGCCCTGTCTGTCCCCGTACCCGCCGCCGCTGTTACCGTCCGCAACTGCACCATAACCGACTTCACGCTGCCAGACGGCGAGAGCGTCATTGCAAACAACGGCAACCTCACCTTGGAGCAGTCAAAGGTGTACGGCAACACAGGCGGCATTGTGAATAGCGGCACTCTCACCGTGAGAGCGAGCGAGATCCACGGCAACGGCAATAGCGATATAACAAGCCGTGGGCAACTGAATCTTGCAGAGAGCAGCGGCGATAGGCTTCTCTACAATGCCGCAACAGGCGAACAGCTTTCCTTGCCGCTGTCTGAATACACAGATACCGCAACGCTGCTGTTTTTGACCGAACAGGAAGCCGCTGACCGCTTCAAACCCGCTCCCGCTCCTGCGCCAGAGCCGACACCAGAGCCAACACCCACACCAGACAATGAAGATGATGATACGACGCCTGTGTCCCGCCCCTCTCGTCCCTCTCGCCCCGCTGTCAGCAAGCCGAAGCCGACTGCCCCTGCGCCCGCTCTTGTCTGCGGCAACGCTGTTCTTGATACCTCTCGTTCCGTGGTGCTGCAAGGCTATGGTGACGGTCTGATGCATTTAGAGGACAGCTTGACGAGAGCGCAAATGGCAACTATCCTTTACCGCCTGTTAGACGAAAAGAGTATTGCCGCATACGAAACCGCAGAAGCAGCCTTTACCGATGTGCCCGCCGATATGTGGTGCAGCCGCTATGTGTCCACCATTGCAAAGGCGGGCATTGTGGCGGGTGTCGGCAACGGTAGCTTCTATCCGAACGGCAAGCTGACATGGGCGCAGATACTTACTGTGTTGAGCCGCTTTACAGAGCCGAAAGCCTGTGCGCTGCAACATATCCAGTATGACGGTTGGGCGGTTGAAGCGGTGCAGACTGCCGTTGCTCTCGGTTGGATTGAGGACAGTGCGGACTTTGACCCGAATGCCATTATCAGCCGTGGTGACTTCATGGAACTTGTAAACGGCGTTCTCGCACTGTATCGTGCGGTCTGAAAGGCGGTGCGGCGTACATGGTACTGACATGGCGCAGGCTGCGAGAAAAGCGAGAGCAGGGCAGAGAAGCGCAGATAGCAAGCGTTATGCGCCTTATTGAGCAATACCCCTTTGTGGATGTGTTCATGGGTATGCCCTCACGCTTGCAGCTATGGCAAGCAAAGCACTATCCGCTCTGTGATGGTGTGCTGATTATTTTTGACAAACAAAAGGAGAGATGAACAATGGGATTAAGACCGAAGCCCCTGTTTTGGGCTGAGCGCATAGAGGAAAAACGGCAGAGCGAGAGAGACCTTATAGGCACTGGCGGTAAAATTGACGAGTTGTATAAGGTTATTGAGTTCAGACCGAATATCAAGGTTATGAAGTACCTTCCCGCAGCAGATGAAATGGACGCAATCAAAAACGAAAACATCTATGACGGTTTCCTTATCATTTTTGATACAATGCCCGATGATGTTACCGACCTGAAAGAGATTATCCGACTTCGCCCACGGTTGAAGTTCAGCAGCGGGAAAAACCCCTCTCGTGATAGCATTATTGAGTTGCTTCATGACCGCTCTTATGACGGTTGGCTGCATACCTTTAAGCGACTGAAAAAAGCGGAACGGGAGTATGTGTATGGGAAGAAAGAATAACGCAGGCTTTCAACCTCTGCCTAAGATGCTGCCTCATAATGCACCATACATATCCAATCCAGAGGACAGGGGCGAACGGCTGCAAGCAGAGGTATTCCGTGCCGTAATGGAGCATTCTGACATCTGCATTTGCAGCGGCTTTGTTCCAGACCGTAACAAGCTGTGCGAACTGGCAGAGCAGTATGACGGTGTGTTGGTTATTTTTGAAAATATCTCTGACGAACTCACAATGCCATAACAGCCATAAAAAGGCGGCTATGCAGCACCATTCGCTGTATAGCCGTCTTTACTGTTCAGTTTGGAATTTTATCTTCGCCTACAAAGATAATCACCTTTGCATTCGGCGGCAGCTTCGCCAACTCTGACCGCTTCGGCTGTCCGAAAAAGACAAAGTGTGTCTTGTCCTTGTTCGCCCGCCGCTCAAGCCGCTTCAATCTGTTCTGCAACACCTTATTCTGCATTCAAGCTGTCCTCCAATCGTTCCATACGAGAGAGAATATCTCTGCTGTCCGCATAGCGTGACGCATAATTGAAAATCAGCTCCGTTGCTCTCAGCCTTGCGTTTACGCTTGCCTTTGGGTCGTCCAATACTGCAACGACCTTATCGACCGCTTTTTCAAGCTGGCTGGATAGCTTCGTCCACGCTGCATTGACGATTTTATTCTTTGTCTGCTCCAATGCTGCTTGAAAGTCCTCGTTTTCGAGATACTTATAGCCTGTCGAGCGGTTGATACCCGCCACTCTGCAAGCCTGTGACAGATTTTCTGTCTTGGCGTATTCCATGAGAAAAGCGGACTGCTTGACTGTTAGCCCAGCTATCCGCTCAAACGTCATATTCGTCCTATCGTCCATCGAAGAAATACCCCCTAAAAATATTTATTTGCTTGATTTCGCTGTTCTCGCCCATATCGTACCCTTTCCGCGCCCTCTCCTATTGCCTAAAAGACCCTTGCGTTTGCAAAGTTAGATACTCTTTCCTTGCTCTCGTGGCGTGTCTCGCTGTTTTCTGTGCTGTCTGGTATAGTAACGGTATCGTCAGCTTCTAACGCAATCTCGCTTGTTTCTCGCGGCGAGAGCGTGGGTTTTGCGCTGTCCTGCTGTGTACTTTGTGCGACTGTATGCGGACTTTCAGCGGCTTTTACCGCCTTTTTCTCCTGTTCCTCTTTCATAAAGTCTACACATACGGTTGCATTTGGGTCAATCTTTACTTTCTCTCTGCACTCTGCGAAATTGACCTGTGCGCTGTAACTGTAATCCTTTTTCTGAATTTCAAAGCGGTCTGTAAACATAGCCTTTCTCCTTTCCCTTTTCGTCCTCGTCTGCCTCGTCGCTAAAATAGAGTTCGTCACCCTGTTTTACAATATCTGCGGTCACTCTTTCCTCTGCCGCTTTCAGCATTCCGCCGCCAATGATATTTGCCTGTAAGAATGGAATAAGTGCGCTTTCCAGCCTATCCAGTTCTGCCGCCTTATCCTTTTCAAACTGCAACTCTGCCGCCGACTTCGCATTCTGCGCCGCTCTCGGATAGTAGTCTTGCAGCAGCTTGCCTACCTCGCTGTCACCGGACAAAAACATGATTGCCCTTGCGCCGACCTGCGTATTGATGTAATCGTCTACAATGCGCCCAATCAGTACGCCATTGTTCTGCCCCTCGGCTGCAATGCGTGTCTTGATAAGGTTCTGCATGAACTGCAAATCGGCATAGTCACGCTCTGTATAGCGGTGCTCAAAGTTGGCGGCTCTTACCTTTGCGATTTCTGCCCGCTGCTCGTCAATGTAGCGGCTATTTTCCTCAATGGCGCTCTGCACCTTGTTCCGCCACTCCTTGTTCATCTTCCGCAATTCGTCTTGATACCACTTTTCTGTATAGCCGCAGTCCTCTTTCTGCTTTTGCAGCTTGGCAAGGGCGGTGGGGTAAGGCTTCGTGTCAATCAGGCTTTGCAGCGCATAAGGCTTCCATTTTGGCTGCTGCATGACCGTCCAGCCAGACGGCAAACCGTTGTTTGTATTCATTCCTTTGTTTCTCCTTTCATCTTGTCCATTGTGTTGTTGTCTGTATTACCCTCTGCGGTGAGGGGTGAGGGGGTACGCTGAAAAGCTGTACAAAATGACTGCTGTAATTTCTGCTTGCGATAGTTACGCATATACTCCCGTCTATGCTTCTTTTTCAATTCCGTTGGAATAGGCGGTCGAGACATTGTAAAAAATCCCCTTTCTTTAGTTTGCTATATCATCAGCTTTGCAAGCTGTTGTATAAGGCGTATCGCTGTATATTGGCTCGATGGTTTAGCCGTGTAGCTGTATAGTGCGTATAGAAAGCTTATAAGCCTATATAT
>OIWT01003703.1_pt1 | contig 13565 bp, 9 predicted proteins | sample 1587701 | NCBI WGS metagenome assembly OIWT01 (sample SAMEA3888904, study PRJEB22519) | human gut metagenome | biome: human gut; feature: human-associated habitat; material: faeces | place: Denmark | collected 2009
TGACGGCCTCCCCTACCAACCCGGACGCCGCCGTGCCGCCAAAGTGGCACAAGTACTATCTGACCGACGAGGACAAGGACCGGGGATATGTGGAGATAGACGGGCTGCAGAAAAACAGTGTCTATGTCGTGAACGTGGTCAACGAGAACATCAAGATTTTCGTGGACGCGATATACAACACCCGCACCGTCCGCACCGACGGCGACCCGGGAGAGCCTATCTTCCTCAAGCACGAAGTGTGGCAGGAGGACACCATACCGGGAGCGGTGGAATACAAGGCGATGTGCCTCGACAAGGTGATCAGCGACTACACCAATGATGCGGAGCTGGCGGAAGGCACCATCTATGAGCTTGAGGGCGGGAAGGCGTATTATTTCGCCGCCAATCCTACGCTCTGCAAGGGCTTCACGATGCGCACCAGGGCCGAGGACCTCGCCAAAGGGCTGCGCGCCAAGATATATCTCGGCGGCATGTCACTCAACCCTGACGGCTCGGCCGCATCCTGCAACTTCATGTTCGGACGCCCGCCTCAGGCCGGCGAGAGCGATGCGCCTATCAATGTCAAGTCCCTCGTGTTCGAGGGCATAGACTTCGACTGCCCGCTGGCGACCAACTTCGGTGACGGAAAGGCGACCGGCAACTATTTCGCCAACATGTATTCCAATGGCATGGCTGTGACATTCTCCTCCTTCGAGGTACGCAACTGCACTTTCCAGAGGATGATAAGGGGCTTCATCAGAGTCCAGGGCTCAAAACGCAAGATATTCGAGAACATGTTGATAGAGGGCTGCCTCTTCTACAACTGCGGCTACTATGACAACAACGGCCGCGGCTATGCCTGGTTCGCCGGCGACGGCAAGGACCCGAAGTCCAACATCTACAAGAACCTGGTCGTGCGCAACAACACATTCTACGACTCTCCGCGCACATGCATGTTCACCGACAACGGCAAGAGCCTCAACTGGCCTGCAAGCGTGCAATACAACATCACTCTCGAGAATAACACCTTCGTCAATTTCAGCACCCGTTCATCCGGGCGCAAGATATTCGACCTCAGATATTTGCCGCGCGGGAGCAGAATCGTCGTACGCAAGAACCTCTTCATCCAGACCGCCCGTGAGGGAGACAAGCGCAACCTCTATTTCGAGGGCATGGACATCAGGCAGATCAACGGGGTTTCGAAAGAAGTGACCTTCGACATCGTGGACAACTACTCCTCAAGTTCCGATGCCGCCAGGCAGATCAATGACAAGATCTTCACCTCGGCAGCCTTCAGCGCCAAGAAAAACAGCGCCGGAGCATTCATCAACTACTCTCCGGGAGTGGTCAACGGAACGGATGCGCTCATCGTCAGGGTCGGGCAGAAGCCTATCTCCCCTACCGAACTGATGCGGAATCCAAACCCGCCTCACAAGGAGGGGGACAAGGATGTGCATGAGATCGACAACCTCGACGGCCTGTATTTCAACAATACCGAGCAGGTGCGCAATCACGAGATCTACACCAAGGGCATCGGTGACCCGAGGTGGAGAGAATCCAGATAAGGCCGGCCTTCGGCGGGAGCGATAGCCGCAATCGGAACAAACAATCGCCAAGGCCTTGACATTCTTAGCGGGGGCGTTATTTTTGCCACCCGAAAAAAGGATAGAAGTCATGGTACTTGAGATTTTGACAAATCAGATCAGCGAGAGTTCCGCGCTAATCGTCGCGGCCTGCGTGCTGCTTTCCGCCGGAGCGATGGTCTTCGACGCCCTCTTCGAGCACAGGCGCTCAGAAAAGCCCGTCCGCAAGACAAACCCGGGCTGCGTCTGGAACAACGGGAGCGAGGGCATAGACCCGGAGGGCGTGCCTTTCTCCGGGCTGGAACCTCTGCCTGAGCTGATGGAGATGCCGGTCATCTCCCCGGACGGAGTGCCTTGTCTGGATGGAGACGGATTCATCCGCACGCCACAGACCGTATCAGACATACAATATGGCCATGGTAATGGAGACGAAGGAGTCGCAAGGCACGGCCTCGCTTAGGGACAAGGGGGAATTCCTCTGTCTGTACGCCTCCACCCTGTATTCCTGCGGGGCAACGGCCATGAGGATAGACAAGAATCTGCAGAGGATTGCCGGATGCTGGCAATGCTCTGCGGATTTCTCCGTTTCACCCACCTGCGTGCTTGTGACCCTGACAGACGGGAACGGGGGCTCGTTCACGATGTCACGTTCCATCCCTAAGGACAAGATAAATTTCGACACCATCACACGCCTGAGCGCCTTGAGCTGGGAGATTCACGACAAGGGGCTCGGCATCCCTCAGGCAAGGGAGAGATACGAGGAGACCGTCGCGCGCAAGAGAATGAACCCGTGGCTTGTATGCGTGCTGGCCAGCGCGGCCAACGCGTCATTCTGCGAACTTTTCGGAGGGGACTGGATTGCCATACTCATAGTGTTCGTGGCCACGCTGGACGGCTTTTTCCTCAAATCCATACTCCCCAAATACGGGATAGACCACCGTATAGCCATAATCGCCGGCTGCACGGTTTCGGCTATCATAGCCTGCACCGGCTTCGTCTTCGGGATAAGCGGCACCCCGGAGGTCGCCCTGGCCACCAGCGTGCTGTACTGCGTGCCGGGGATACCGTTCGCCAACGGTATCAGCGACATGCTCTACGGGCATCACCTGTCCGCCCTTAGCCGCATGCGCAACGCGCTGATAATCACCGTGTGCCTGTCTATCGGACTGTGCCTTGCATTTGTCGCGCTCAATATCAAATTCGTATGATTCTGCTAGCTGTTCTGAGAGACGGCTTTTTCGCCGCCGTCGCCGCCATGGGATTCGCCGCCATCAGCAATCCCTCGCCAAAGGTTCTGCCATGGTGCTGCCTGGCAGCCGCTTGCGGGCACATGACCCGTTACCTGCTGATGACCTGCGCCGGGTGGCACCTTGCCATAGCCAGTTTCATCGCTTCCTGCGTGGCGGGCCTGATCTCGCTGCCAATGGCCGGGCGGATAAAGACCCCGGCTGAGTTCATCTCATTCCCCGCCCTGCTCCCTATGGTTCCGGGGATGTATGCCTACAGGGCCGTGCAGGCCATAGTCTACTGTCTCCGCGTTTCCGAAGAGGGGGCGTTCATGCACTATATGTATCTTCTGACCTACAACGGCATCGTCTTCATGGTCACTATACTCGGTATGGTTATTGGCGCAACTCTTCCTATATTTGCATTCACGAAATACTCGTTCTCCGTAACAAAACAGACGAAACGATGGAACTCAGGCAGATAAGATACTTCCTCCAGATAGCCGAGACCTCAAGCTTCTCGGAGGCCTCACGGCAGTTGTGCGTCTCGCAGAGCACCGTGTCACAGCAGATAAAGCAGCTCGAAGACGAGCTCGGGGCGGAACTCTTCGTCAGGGATTCCCACAGTGTCAAATTGAGCGACTACGGAATCCAGTTCCTCCCGTACGCCAAGAACATAGCCGAGGATGTCAGATCCGGGGTGGCAAGGATCAAGGATGTGTCCGGGCTGTCCGTGGGCACGATCAACATCGGCGCCACATACACTTTCTGCCCGCTGCTCGGCAAGACCATCGAGGAGTTCATGAAAGAGCACAAAGGGATTTCCATCAAACTGACCTGCGCCTCGATGGAGGAGCTGATGCAGATGCTTGAGGACGGGGAGCTGGACACGGTCCTGTCATACAGGCCGAGCCGGCACTTCGACAACATCGAGTCCCACATCCTATTCAACAGCAATCTCTGCGTGACAGCAAGGCGCGACCATCCACTCGCAGGCAAGGACAAGGTGAGGCTCGTGGACCTGGAGAAGTTCCCCATGGCACTGCCGTCCAGAGGCCTGCAGGCGCGCAACGAGTTCGACCGCCTGCTGTTCGGGCAGAACTACCGATTCGATGTCCGTCTGGAAGTCAACGACCTCAACATGCTGCTCGACCTTGTGAGCAGGACCGACATGATCACCTTCCTCTCCGCGGCCACGGTCAAGGACAACCCGGAGTTCTGCACTATAGACATCGACCATAACGAAACGGAGATGGTAGGTTCCTACCATCTCCTCAAAGGTCAATACATAAAGGTGGCGACAAGGGCTTTCCTCAAAAGCCTCATCGAGAACAACGCCTTCATGATCTCTATGGAAACCCTTACGGCATAGGGGTCAGGCCTTCCCAGCGCACATCCCATGTGCCGTCCTTAGGGAAGCCCGGGTTCGGCTCATCGCAGCCGTCCCAGCCGGCGCACATCATCCCGACCGCGAGCAGCAGGCCTCCGTTGCCCGGAAGATACATCCTCAGACGCTCGCTGCGGTAGTTGTTGCCGCTCGGCAGCAGCAGGTCGCTGCGGCCGTCCATCGTGGCTGCACGCACGGCGATGTCGGTACGGTGCAGGCGGGTGGCGTTCATCATCAGGGTCGGGTAGTTCCAGCTCCAGCTGCCGCCCTTCCATCCCCAGTTCTCCGCTGCGCGGGTCACCGTCTTCTGCATGTTCTCCTCGTTGAAGAGCCTGCATTCAGGCAACATTCCGTATGCCAGAAGATTCTCCGATGAGGTTGCGCGGACATAGAACGGATCGCGCCCGTCCTTCCTGACAGTCTTCGGGGCGGAAGGGTCCGCCTTCGGCCTGATGCCGTTGAAGTACCCGCCTGCCGGGGCCGCCGGGGTGTTGTCCACTTCCACGGTCATGTTGACGAAGTCCGGGATGCCCGGGCCCTTCTCGGCCGGGAGATAGATGCCGTCCGGGCTTGTCGAGAGCGGCGCGAGTTTAGCCATTATCTCATCCCATTCGGCGATCCTGCCCTCGCCGAGACGCTCTCTCCATTCTTGGGCTACCTTCAGGCCGAAATGCCAGTAGGACATCTCAAAGGCCGGGTTGACGGTGGAGCGCTCGTTGTAGTTCTCGTTGGCGGCGCAGGCACCCTCGATGATGTATCGGTCCGCCGGCGCGTCATAACTTACGAACGAGGCCATGAATTCGGCGGTCTGCTGCACCATGTCGGCGTATTTCTCAAGCACCTTGCGGTCCTTGGTAGCACGGTAGATCAGTTCCGCCATGTAGATCGGGTGCGGCTGCTGCCAGATGATGAACGAGCCCACATCGGACGGGGTCTCAGCCCCCCACGGGTCTGTCATCTTCATCCAGCGCACACCCGGGAAGCCCTGCCTCTCGGCGATTTCGCGAGCCTTAGGCATCACGCCGAGATACCAGTCCAGCTGCTTTGCGAGAAGTTCCGGCTTGTTCCAGGTGGCGTAGTGGAAACTGTGCCACATCACCATCTCAAGGTGGAATTTGCCGAACCAGCTGTTGTAGGTCATGCCCGTCTCGGCAGGAGGGAAATTCTGAGCCTCCTGCACACGCATCAGATACTGGGAGAGTACGACCCTTCTTTCCAGAAGCGGCGCACGAGGGTCGGTGCAGTGCGAGAAGTCTATCACGCCGCTTGTCTTCCAGTAGCTGTTCCACAGCTTCCGGGCCCCTTTCGCCGCCTCGCCATATGACGGGGCGCGGCCCGCAGGAAGACTCTCGGAGAAGGATGCGCAGAAACTCCAGTCCCCGTCCTCAGGGCTGAGGGTCAGGCAGTTGCGGCCGGTCGCCTCCAGGCTCGCCTTGCCGTCCCAACAGATTGACACATAATATGTGCTCGCATCGACGGTGCGCTTGAGCACGGCGGAGTTGGCGTCCCGGGAGACAATCTCCGTGCTGTGCTTGTCATCGGCGCCCCAGTCCGAGGCGTCATCGCTGTGCTGTCCGGTAGGATAAGGGAACCTTATCACGACAGGAAGTGTTTTCTCAGATGAGATACGGGCGGCGTAGAGGTCCTGGCCGTCGCCGCCGCTGACCGTGGTCACCTTGACAGGAGTTCCATTCCATCTGAAGCTTGAGTGCAGGACGCCGTCCCACATGTCAAGTGTCTGGTCCACATCCGTGATCTGCTCCGGCGCCATGCCGGCGAATCCGATATTGCCGAGGTGCATGCGGTGAGGATTGGAACGCACCCACTCCGCGGCGGCCTTGCCCCTCTGGCCGAGAGTAAGCCCTTCCTGGACAGAATAGATGCCGTGAGGATGCCCGGGAAGCGGATGGTCTTCAAGGGTTTCCTCTATGGTATAGCCCTCCTTGTCGGGGAAGGAGTGCCAGCCCCACTCGCTGTATGTGCCGAGCGAAAGGCCGTCTTTGTAGTATTCCGGAAATGTCTGGAGCCCCGTGGCATCGAGCGTGAGGGTGAAGGCCCCGTTGCCGAGGTTCAGCGAGTGAAGCGGGTTCACCTCCGTGATGTGGGGGTTGTTGCGGCTCACGAGCGCCTGGCGGTCGATCTTCCCCTCCCCCGAGCAGGAGAGCAGGGCCGCCGCAGCCAGGGCCAAAGCCGATAACGTGGTAAAATGTGGTGTTGTCATAAACTGTTTTTGTATAAAGCGGTTCGCGAATTTACATATTTTTTTCGGGATCGGTACGTAAAATTCTATATTGTTGATTTTCTGTGTATTATATGAGTGTACGAAAGTTTGGCACAGTCTATGCTATAAGTAGGTCAAGCAAATACCGTTTTGATTAGACAATAATAGGATACTGAACATTTTAGAGTGCCGCGGCCTGTGAAGGTAGCGGCACTTGACATTTTATGTCCGCCTTGGTAATGCGAATGATTGGTGACAGCCGCCGTCCCGCCACGCCGCCCAGTCCGGAATATGGATCTGCCAGGCAGGGGGGTTCGGTACAGAAAAGCGGCCTCTGCCGTACCAAACCGCACGGCAGGGCAGAATCTTCGCCGAATCTGCGGCAATTTATTTTTTGCCGCTTACTATGTTGAAGTTTTTTTGATTAACTTGCACCCTCGAAAAGCCGGAACCTGACAGGAGTGTCAGACAAAATGGCGGCAAGAAGCCGAGAACGGCGGCAAAAGGCAATTTATCAACGGTTATTTAGTAGTTATCACATGGAGTCTCTGGAATCACTGCAGGCCCGGGGCCTGTACTCGCAAGACTGGGAGCACGATGCGTGCGGCGTCGGGCTGGTCGTCAATATAAACGGCGCCAAATACCACGACATCATAGAGAAAGGCCTCTCCGTTCTGGAAAACATGGCCCACCGCGGCGCTGAAGGAGGAGACCCCAACACAGGCGACGGGGCAGGGATAATGGTCCAGATCCCGCACGAGTTCATACTCCTGCACGGCATCCCCGTACCGGAAAAAGGCCGCTACGGAGTCGGGATGGTCTTCTTCCCGAAAGACAAGGCCGACGCCGCAGCTTTTCTGGAGATAATCGAAGAATGCACCAAAGCCAATTCCCTCAGCATTATGCACATAAGGAATGTGCCTGTCAACTCGGAAGTCCTCGGGAGCAAGGCCAGGGAAAGCGAGCCGTACATCAGGCAGCTATTCATCGAGGGCTGCGATGATCAGGAAGAGCTCGAAAACAAACTCTACCTCATCCGCAAGGAAGCGGAGCGCCGGGTCGCGGGGTCATCGATCAAGGACAAGAAATCCTGCTACTTCGCCAGCCTCTCCACAAGAACGATGATCTACAAAGGCATGCTGACCTCAGGGCAGCTCCGCCACTACTTCACCGACCTCACCGACAAATACTTCACCTCCGCGATAGCCCTGGTCCACTCCCGTTTCTCCACCAACACCTTCCCGACATGGAGCCTGGCACAGCCATTCCGCATGATCGGGCACAACGGGGAGATCAACACCATCCGTGGCAACAGGCTCTGGATCAAGGCGCGAGAGAGCCTGCTCCAAACGGACAAACTCGGTAAGATCACCGAAAACATAAGTCCCATCGTTGAACCCGGGATGAGTGACAGCGCCTCGTTCGACAATGTACTGGAGTTCTTCACACGCGCCGGCTATTCCATTCCCCATGCCCTGGCGATGCTTGTCCCGGAGAGTTACAAGGAGGGCAACCCGCTCAGCCACAAGCTCAAAAGCTTCTACGAATACCACTCTATCTTCATGGAGCCGTGGGACGGGCCGGCCACAATCATATTTTCGGACGGCAGATTCGCCGGCGGCATGCTCGACCGCAACGGATTGAGACCGTGCCGGTATTTCGTCACCAAGGGAGGGATGCTCGTGATGGCGTCCGAGACGGGCGTCTGTGATGTCCCGCCGGAAGAAATCGCTTCCAAGGGCAGGCTGCGCCCCGGAAAGATAATGATGGTGGACACCCTCAAGGGCAAAATTCTCCGCGACGAAGAGATTAAGGCGGCCCTGAGCGATGCACATCCCTACGCCGACTGGCTGCACAGCGGACGCATCGTGCTCAAAGACATACGCAGCGGCCGCAAGGTCGAGCACTCTATCCCTGATTATCAGAGACTTCTCAAAGCATTCAACTACAGCAAAGAAGACATCGACCGCATCATCATCCCGATGACCGCGGACAGCGCCGAGCCGCTATACGCGATGGGCGACGACACTCCGCTCTCCGTGCTCTCGGAGAAGCCTCAGAGGTTCTTCAACTACTTCAAGCAGAAGTTCGCGCAGGTCACCAATCCTCCGATCGACTCGATAAGGGAGAGCACCGTGATGTCCCTGACGAGCTACATCGGCGCAGTAAAGGGCGACATCCTCACCCCGTCGCCGGAGCTGTGCAAGGTAGTCCGCCTCAACTCCCCCATCCTCTCAAACGCCGAACTGGAGACGCTCAAAAACCTGAGATACAAAGGGTTCAAGACCATCACCCTACCCATGCTCTTCGATGCGGACGGCGGGGCGGGAGCGATGGAGGCCGCACTCTCGCGCCTCTGCAAAGACGCCATCAAGGCTGTGGACGCGGGCTACAACTACATCATCATCTCAGACAGGGATGTCGATGCCTCACACGCTCCTATCCCTTCTCTGCTCGCCACCTCAGCTGTGCACCACCACCTCATACACAACATGAAGCGTTCACAGACCGCCATCATCGTGGAGTCCGCCGAAGTATGCGAAGTGATGCACGTGGCCCTGCTCGCCGGCTACGGAGCAAGCGCCGTCAACCCGTACATGACCTTCGCGATCCTCGATGAGCTCGTCAAATCCAAGGCCGTCCAGCTTGACTACCCGGCGGCGGAGGAGCACTACATCAAGGCCATCAACAAAGGCATGCTCAAGATTCTCTCCAAGATGGGCATCTCCACAATCCGCAGCTACAGAGGAGCTTCGCTTTTCGAAAGCCTCGGCATCAGCCAGGAGGTGATGGACAACTATATGGGAGGCGGGACTTCCCAGATAGGAGGAGTCACGCTGGAAGACATCGCCTCCGACGTGCTCGCCGCACACAAGGCCGCGTTCGGCACGGAAAATTCCGGAGAACTGGAGGATTACGGATTCTATGCCTGCCGCAAAGGCGGGGAGTTCCACGCGTGGGAGCCGTCCCGCGTCAAACTGCTGCACAAGGCAGTGAGGGAGCAGGATTACGAGGCGTTCCAGCAGTTCAGTGACATTGCCGCCAACCGCACCGCCCCTATGTACCTGCGCGACCTGATGGAGATAGAAAGCGACCGCAAGCCGATAGACCTGAGCGAGGTCGAAAGCGAAGAGTCACTGATGAAGCGATTCGTGACGGAGGCAATCTCATTCGGGGCCATCAGCAAGGAAGCCCACGAGACCATAGCCCTGGCGATGAACGCCATAGGCGGTCAGAGCAACACCGGCGAAGGCGGTGAGGACCCGTCACGCAACAACCCGCTCCCTGACGGGAGTTCCATGCGCAGTGCGGTGAAACAGGTGGCATCCGGACGCTTCGGGGTGGATGCACAGTACCTTATCAACGCGGACGAGATACAGATCAAAGTGGCTCAGGGCGCGAAACCCGGGGAGGGAGGCCAGTTGCCGGGATTCAAGGTGGATGAACTCATCGCCCGCACCAGACATTCGGTGCCGGGCATCACCCTCATCTCTCCCCCGCCTCACCACGACATCTACTCGATTGAGGATCTGGCCCAGTTGATATATGACCTCAAGAACATCAACTCCGCAGCACGCATCAGCGTAAAACTGGTCTCCGAAGCCGGGGTGGGCACGATTGCGGCCGGGGTGGCCAAGGCCAAGGCCGACGTAATCCTGATAAGCGGGGGCGACGGGGGCACAGGCGCAAGCCCGGCAAGTTCGGTCAAACACACCGGCAGCCCGGCAGAGACTGGCCTCGCCCAGGTGCAGCAGACCCTGGTGGTCAACAACCTGCGCGGACGAGTCCGCCTCCAGGTGGACGGCGGCCTGAAAACAGCCCGGGACGTCATGTTCATGGCGATGCTCGGAGCTGAGGAGTTCGGTTTCGGCACCGCCTCCCTGGTAGCCCTCGGCTGCCTGGTATGCCGGCGTTGCAACACCAACAGCTGCCCCGTCGGCATCGCGACCCAGAATCCTGCGCTGCGGGCAAAATTCTCTGGACGCAGGGAGTTTCTGGAGACCTATTTCCGATTTATCGCGAGGCAGTTGCGCGAGTATCTCGCCCAGATGGGCTACCGCTCTCTCCAGGAAGTCATCGGCCGGGCCGACCTGCTGCACAAGAGGAGTTTCCCTGAGGGCTCGAAGGCCGGAAAAGTTTCACTTGACAGAGTTCTCTATATCCCGGACGAGGCCCGGGCCAATGCGAGGATGTTCACTTCCGGGCAGATCGGGACACTGCTCTGCTCCAAGGACAGGGAAGTGATGGAGATGGTCTGGCCGGCCGTGGAATCGCGCAGGAAAGTAAGCCTCGGAGTGCAGATCCGCAATACGGACCGCAGCGTCGGGGCCATGCTGAGCGGCAAGGCCACCGCCCTCTATGGCGGCGCCGGGCTGCCGGAAGACTGCATCACGGTGACATTCACCGGCGCCGCCGGGCAGAGCTTCGGAGCGTTCCTCTGCCCGGGACTCACATTCAGACTTGAAGGCGATGCCAACGACTACCTCGGCAAAGGCCTCTCGGGAGGCAAGATCATCGTCACCCCTTCTCCGGAATCCCTGTTCAGCGCCGAGGACAACATCATCGCCGGCAACACCATAGGTTACGGTGCCACAGGCGGGCAGATGTTCATCAACGGGCAGGTCGGGGAGCGCTTCTGCGTCCGCAACAGCGGCGCGACAGCCGTGGTGGAAGGCGTCGGTGACCACTGCTGCGAATACATGACCGGAGGCAGAGTCGTGGTGCTCGGAAGGACCGGGCGCAACTTCGCGGCCGGAATGAGCGGAGGCATCGCATATGTGCTCAACATGTCTGGAGACTTCGACTACTACTGCAACATGGACATGATCGAACTGTCCCTGCTTGAGACAGACGAGGACCGCCGGGAAGTCAAATCCCTCATCAAGGCCCACCACGCCTACACAGGCAGTCCACTCGCAGCCCGCATCCTCTCCGAATGGGACTCCTATGCCTCCAGGTTCATCAAGGTGATGCCGGTGGAGTACAAGAAGCTGCTTTAGAAGTTGTTTTGTAAGCGGCCTCTGCCGTACGGAACCGCACGGCAGGACAGAATCTTCGCTAATCTCACACGAGTATTTGAAGGTGAGCCGATATTTATGTACCTTTACAACACTTACATAAAAAACCACTTATGAAATACCGCAACGCAATATCTGCCGTCATCGATTCTGTCCTGTCAGTCATCATCGCTTCTGTGCTCATGCCCATCCACGCGAATGCCCAGGATTTTGACAAACCCATCGTAACAAACATAGATGAAATCATAAGCGAGTATCCTGCAGCGGTGCACACTTTCATGTACCGGCATTATGATGCCATAAGATCCTCCAAATTCAGCCAGAGAAGACTGAAGCGTATTACAGAAGCTTATGAGAAGGCATGTACCCGAGAGCCTTCCTGGGAAGTGTATTGTTCCGCGTGTTACGGCTTCTGTATGATGGCCGGCTACAATCCGGACTCCATCAAGGTCCGGGGCGCAAAAATACTTGAAGACGCATTGAATAAGGCGTCAGAGTCACAGCTTCCGGTCTCTGACAGGGTGAGCTTGACCCTCAATCTTGCAAACGCCTACCTGAAAGGTGACGGAGTAGAAGAAAACGAGGCGAAAGCCTTCGAATTGTACTGTAAAGCCTATGCCGCCATGCCTATATTCAACGGCATAATAGCGACATGCTTTCTGACAGGCATAGGAACTCCTGTTGACATGGATAAGGCTTGTTACTATTATGCGCTGAATTATGACGACCCCGAGTTGACCCTCCTGCGGTGCAAAGAGAGAAACTACGAAAGAATCTATGCCGTATCCTACAATAGGACGAACGATGTCCCGGAAGGAATCCGGACAGATTACTACGAGGCCTTGCGCTTGATTTTCAAACAAGACTATGACGGGGCGGAGAAACTGCTGGACAAGAACTGCTCTCTCGGTCACACGCCATCCATGTATGCGCTGGCCGGAGTGTATGAAGAAAGCGGAGACAACCGGGCCGCGATGGAACTCTATAAACGTTCAATGGAAGCCGGATATCTGCCAAGTGAATTTGTCTATGACATGAAGCAGATGTATAAGGGCATAAACAATCTCTCGGTTTTTGAAAGCCGCGGGGAATCAAAGGCATTTGCGGCCTTTGAGGCACTCGCAGACAAAGGTTATCTTCCGGCGCAGTACATGTGTGCATCATATGATGCCGGGACTTTTGCCAAAGAATCAAATGTCGGTGCGGCGCTCGTGAACAGCATAGCAAAAGGCGTAGCGATCACCATGCTCGCGGCCAATGAAATCATGGATGCCGGGCTTCTGGACACCAGTGCCGCCGGCCAGGACGGGCAAAGCGCATATACTCCAGGAAGTTCTCCGCAAAACAATAATCCATACACCAACTCGTCCGGCAATCCGGTCCGCAAGAGCGAAACGACAAGGGAATATGAGTATGTCAAAACAGTATCCGCCATCTACGAACCAGAGCAGAGTGTGACAAAACTCCATATTTACCGCAGCCGCAATAACGGCGACCGCCGCGCCTCTACCGTGTACGACACAAAGGGGCTGGACAGAGCTGCGACATACAAAATCAACAGTGGCTGGAAAGTCTTCTACGAAGAGCGCTATTACAACTACATCTCCTACTTCGGCCTCTGCACATACTTCAACGACTAGGTAATCGCTAAAAAATAAGTTCTTTGAAGGAGGGCATTCCATTTGCCGAAACCGAATTCTTCAGAAGATGTTTATCGTCTTCGGCCGTGGAGAGCGACTGGGCAGCGGCGCTGATATTATTCGTCAGGGTTGGCTGGAGAACGGATGGCCAGAGCCGGAGATACATGAGCACTTCGGAGCGAATACCGATAGGGTGGAATTGACTTTACGTTTAGGTACTGTTTCCGTACTGAATCCGGAAAGTAAGGAAAAGACCAAAGCTTTGATGTATAAATAGTAAAGCAAAAATCCCCCAGGATTCTGACATGAACCCCAAAAGTTGGACGGGCGTCAAGGGCTGTCCGAATTTGTCCTATAGCCCCCAATCAATATTAGATTTATCTTTATATTTTTGTCCGATAATCGTCAGCTATTTGATGAATAATATATTCTTTGCTTTGAATCATCTATTTTACATTTAGTGCTAAATTTAATATCCTGTCGAAGTTAATCAAGTAATCATTGGCATAGA
>OIWT01003707.1_pt1 | contig 13554 bp, 6 predicted proteins | sample 1587701 | NCBI WGS metagenome assembly OIWT01 (sample SAMEA3888904, study PRJEB22519) | human gut metagenome | biome: human gut; feature: human-associated habitat; material: faeces | place: Denmark | collected 2009
TTTCGCAGATCATCTAATTTCTGCCGTACCTGCATCCCTTGACAAACGCTGTGACGGCTGTTATGATAGCTATGGAAAAAGAGCTCATATAATCTCGCTGTCATGGCGCGAGAGTTTCTACGAGACCGCCGGAAGGTCTCACTATGAGTGTCCGCTGATGGTAATTCCCCATCCGTCGGGCACTTTTTTCATGCTCAGATTACGGAAAGGATGAAAAAATATGAAACTTTTGAAGGGCGACATCGTCCACGCGCCTGCGCTCGGCGCACTCGAGACCATCCCGGACGGCGCGCTGCTGCTTGACGACGACGGCACGATCTGCGAGGTGCTGCACGAGCAGCCGCAGGATTTCGACGGCGAGGTATTCGACTGCACCGGAAAGCTCATCATGCAGTCGTTTGCTGATATGCATCTGCACGCGCCGCAGTTCCCGAACGTCGGCACGGGCATGGATCTGCCGCTGCTCGACTGGCTGAAAGCCTACACCTTCCCGGTCGAAGCGAAATTTGCTGACCTCAGCTACGCGCGCCGCGTCTACCGCAGACTCGCGCGCGACCTCATCGCGAACGGCACCACGCGCGTGTGCATGTTCTCCTCCCTGCATACGGACGCAACGCTCGTGCTGATGGAGGAGCTGGAACGTGCGGGCGTGACCGGCTTTGTCGGCAAGGTAAACATGGACCGCAACGGCGGCGAAAATCTTCAGGAGACCACCGAAGAGTCCATCCGCGAAACGCTGCGCTGGCTCACAGAATGCAGCCGCTTCACCCGCATCAAGCCTATCCTGACACCGCGCTTCACCCCTGCCTGCACGGATGAGCTGATGGCCGCGCTCGGAAAGATCTCTGCGGAAAAAGGTCTGTATGTGCAGTCGCATCTTTCGGAAAACCTCGATGAGATCGCGTGGGTGCGCGAGCTGCACCCCGACTGCGCGCAGTACTGGGAGAGCTACGATAAATTCGGTCTGTGGAAGGACCGCACCATCATGGCGCACTGCGTCCACTCGGATGCGCGCGAGCGCATCGCCATCCGTCAGGCCGGTGTTGTCGTCGCGCACTGCCCGGACTCCAACATCAACCTGTGCAGCGGCATCGCGCCGGTGCGGCAGATGCTGAACGAAGGCCTCTGGGTCACGCTCGGCTCAGACATCGCCGCAGGCTCGTCGCTTTCCGGCAGTCAGATGGTCACGATGAGCATCCGCGCCTCCAAGATCCGCCGCTTTACCGACCCGGAAAAGCCGGCTTTTCTGACCGTTCCCGAGGCGTACTACCTCGGCACGACATCCGGCCACCGCTATTTCGGCGCCGGAAACGGCTTCGCCGCAGGCGACCGGCTGCACGCCGTTGTGGTCGACGACCGCAATTTTACGGAAACGCCGCGGGCGCTCAGCTTGTCCGAGCGCCTCGAGCGCGCGCTGTACACGATGACCGCCGCGAACGTCTGCGCCGTGACGTGCGCGGCGGCCTCCGCAAAACGCGGCTGGAGGGCGTGGTAGGCGGCCGTCTTCGCCGTCGCCGCCTCGGGCGTCGCGAACGCGGCGGGGTCGGCGTCCAGATGGCGCAGCGCCCATCTCTCCGCCTCGTCGTCGCCGCCCGCCGCCGTCTCGACGGCGTTGAGGACGTCGATGACGTCTCGCGCGAGGCCGCGCGAGGTGAGGGTGCCCACGTCTCCGTTCGCCTGCGCCGCGTGGGCCTCCATCAGGTGGTTGAGGAGGCGCGCCACCACCTCGGGATGCGTCTGCACGCACGCCGGGCGCGCGATGTCGTCCGCGTTGTGCAGAAGGTCGAGCGCGCTGGCGCGCAGGTTGACGGCGTGCAGTTCGCGCGCCGCGTCGAGGTCGGCGAGGATGCCGCGAATCGCGTTCGTCTGGACGAGTTTCGAGGCGTTGAGCCGGTCGAAGAGTTCGCTCGCCCGCTGCTGGACGCAGCTGAAGCGCGGATCGGTGACGACGGCCTGGCGGATGGCCGCGAGTGTCTGGCTGTTCGTATTCGCCGCGCCGCGCGTACCGAACGCGCTGCGGAAGCGCAGGGACAGGCTGCTGCGTTCGAGGCCCTGCGTCTGGGCGTTCAGCATGACGGACTGGTTTTCGGCGAGGTTCCGCAAGGCGTCGACGGTGATGGGCATGGTGGCGTTCCTTTTCATCTCGTGTTCGCAGGACACCCGCGAGGCGGGTGCCGTGAGGGTTCGTCTCGACTACGCGCGGGCGGACGGGAGGTTACAGCATGCGACGGCAACCCGCCCGGTCCGGCGCACAGCGCCTAGGCGTAGAGACGGTCCTGCGGAACGGCATCCGGCGCCGGTGCGGCGGCCCCGTCCGCGCCGACGGCCAGCCGCTTGCCGAGGGCGTCGATCTGCGCGGAGAGGAAGAGAAGCCTCTCGGCGAACGCCTCGGCCGTGAGGCCCGCCGCCGGACACGTCGCCGAAAGGACGATCGCGTTGGCGAAGAGGCCGACGTGGAGGCCGAGAGCGTCTGCGCCGAAGAGGTTGAATTCGAGCGCCCGCGCCAGAACCTCGCGCGCAAGCGGGTCACAGCCGCCGTCGAGGGCGACGCCGTAGCAGAGCCAGTCCTGGTCCTCTTCGCGCCAGCGCAGCGTGAGGGCGTTCCCATCCGCCATGAGTTCGGCGACGCCCTCCGGGGAGAGCGCCACGTCCGCCCCCGTGAGCGCGGCCAATTCCTGGATCAGCGCAATCGCTTCCTTCATGTTCCGAGTCCTTTCGTCGTGTCGCGTGGAATAAGCCGTGCGCGCAATCCTACACCCGCGTCCATCAAGAGCCGAACGGGCAAAACAAAAACGGCCGGCCGTCCCAAGACGGCCGGCCGTCCGCATCGCGTACGGAGACGTGCTTACTTCTTCACCTTCGGCGGAACGAGCGCGTCCTTCGCGGCCTTCGCGAGGCGGAACTTCGCGACCTTGCACGCGGGCTTCTTGAATTCCTCGCCCGTCTGCGGGTTGCGGACCTTGCGCGCGCCCTGCTTCTTGATGAGGAGCTTGCCGAGGCCGGGGATGAGCCAGCCCTTTTCGTTCTGGCGGGCGCCCTCGTACGCAAGCGCGATGAGCTTGTCGTAGATTGCGACAGCCTGCGCCTTCTTGACCTCGCCAGCGGCGGCGAGCGCGACCATCAGGCCGCTCTTGGTAGTCGGGACCGGTTCTTTCTTAGCCATGTTATCGTTCCTTTTCTGTAGGCGAGACAGACTTTCGCTCGCAACGCCAATAGAATAACGGTTTTTCCGTGCGTATGCAAGGGGGAAATGCCGAAAAACAAAGAAAATCGCGCTAGCGCATGAAAATCACGCTCCCGCCGGGCGCGGCGAAGACGTAGCGCCGGGCGGACTTCTCGTCCCGCGCCCGCATGAGGTCGCCCCGTTCGCCCGCGAGCGTCCAAGCCGGCGTCCCCGAAACGGACGTCCCGTAGGTGAAGAACGTCACGCCGCCAGACGGGAACCGGTCCGTCTCAAACGCGAGCGTCCCCGTCAGGTCGGCGCCGCCCGCAAGCGCGAAGAGAGGCCCGCGCGCCGCCTCGCCGTCCAGTTCGGACGTGACGGCCACCCCCTCCAGCGCAAGCGACGCAAGCGGCTGGTTCGTCACGCCCACCTGGAGCGCCGTGCCGGATGCGAGCGCGAGGTCGAGCCCCGCGTGCGTCCGCCCGGCGGCGGACGTGCGGCGCAGGCAGGCGGGCGGCGTGTCGGGCCCCTCGCCCTTCCCAAACCACTTCCTGCGCAGGTAGCCGAGCAGCTGCACTTCCTCCCCCCGCTGCAGCGCACGGTCGAAGACGATGAACTCGCCCAGCCATCCCGCCCAGAGGCGCTTGTCCGTCCCGTTGCGCCCGTCCTGCGGCACGCCGCCTTGGAGTCGCCCGCCGAGCTGGCAGAGCGTGATGCGCGGCGCGGTCAGCTTCTTTCCGCTCTGGGCGAGCCAGGGGGTGGCGGCGAGATCGTCCAGCCCCGCGCGGATGAATGCGTTCGCCGTCCACGTCGCACCCTGATGGGAGACGAAGAGGAACGGCTCGCCGTCCACAAGCAGATTCTCACCCTCCAGGGCGTAGAGTTCGGCCGACGACGGCCCGGTCGTCCCGAAGAACAGCTTGACCTTCGTCGCGGTGGTGTCCTCGATGTGGAAGTTGCCCCTCACCTGATGGTCGGACTCCGTATCGGTCGCACAGGAGAAGGAGATGGGGCCGCCCCACTGCTGCTTCATGCCGTTACGCTGGAAGACGCCGTAGAGGTGGAGGTCGCGCGCGTTGTCGCTGTTGTTCGTGTAGCTCGCGAGCCAGAGCGCGCTCTGGTTGTCGAAGGCGAGCGTGCGCCGTCCGTTGATGCCGCTTCCGTCCGTCAGGTACGGCACGCCCCCCTTCGCCGTCGAGAGCGTGAACGTGCCGCCCGCCGTGCCGAGGTTGCGCGCGGCGACGACGGCGCCCGCCGCGTCCAGCGTCATCGAATCGCGATCGTCGGCATCGAGCCAGATGACGGCCTTCCCGGAGGCGACCGCCTGCTCGGGCGGCCGGAGCGCGAGTGCCCCCTCCTGCACGTCAAGCCGCCGCGCGGCGCCCCCGGCGTCTGAGAAGCCGAGGCATCCCGCGCCCGTCTTCGAGAGGAGCAGGGCCTGGGCCGCGTCCGCCTTCACGAGCGCCACATGCGCCGTCCCCGCCGGGACGTCGAGCGTGGCGCGCCGCTGCGGCACGGTCGGCTCCTCCTCCGTCTCCAGCGCCGCGTCCAGCGCCGTGCCGAACCACTTGTTCTTCAGGTAGGCCTTCACGAACGCCGTCTCGGCCGGCGTGAGCGCCCGGTCGAAGACGAGCAGCTCGCCGATCTTCCCCGTGAACAGGCGCCCTTCGTTCGGCTGGCCGGCCCGCGTGAGGCGCCCGCCGAGCGAGAAGAGCCGCGCGGTGAACGCGCCCGTCTCGGCCGTGCCGCCCGCCGTCGCCTCAGCCGCCGCCGCGTCCCAGTAGAGCGAGCCCGCATGCGCGGCGCCTTCGCGCCGGTGCGCGAAGAGGAACGGCGCGCCGATCGGCAGCTGACCCTGGGCGTCGAGCGTGTAGAGCGTGCGCGCCCCCTGCCGCACCGAAAGGCGGGAGAACGTCTTCTCCACCGTGTCGTAGGTTGCGTCGAGCGGCTGGGCGAAGCTCGTGTGGAGCGAGCCGGGATCCCCCTCGTCTTCCCCATACTTCCCCAGGTAGTCCGCGTTCGGCGTACACGTCGAGAAGAAGCCGACCCACAGGCCGCGGCCGTCCGCCGTCGGATAGTAGGCGTCGCACTGGAGGACGGTGAAGACCGTGATCTGGTCCGACGTGTTCGTGTAGGCCGCGAGCGCAAGCGACTGCCTTCCGTTGAAGGTGAGCGCGGGCTTCCCCGCCAGGCCCGCTGCGGAGAAGGTCGGCGCCTGGCCCGTTTGACCGAACGCGAACGTGGTCGTGAACGCGCCGCCGGCCGTGCCGAAATTGGGCACGGCGGAAACCACCGTCCCCTCGCGGCCGCGGAGGGCGGCCGCGTCGAACCAAATGCCCGCCGTGGCGAGGAAGCCCGTGTGGACGTTGGACGTGAGGCCGAGGCGGAGGTCCGCCACGGCGCCATCCCCGAAGCGGACGACCGACGGGGCGTGGACGAGCCCCAGCGTCGCGGGCGTCATCGTCTGCACGCCGGCCCCGAAAGCCACCGTCCCGTCCATCACGTCCATGCGTCCCTCGACGTCCAGCACGTCATGGAACGCGAGCGTGCCCGCGCCCGTCTTCAGCAGACCACCCGGCCCCGCGCCAGCCGTCTGCACAACGGCGTTCGAGAGGGCGAGCGTCTTGCCGGCGGCGACGAAGATCTCGGTCGGGGCCGCCTCCGAAGCCACCTCCACCGCCACGCCGTCGATCACCGTATCCGCCGTCACGGTGACACGCCCGCCGAAGACGAACGCCGGCGGCGGCGTAAGCGTGCGCGGGTCGCCCTGGGCCGTGTCGGCGATCTCGACGGGGATCTCGTCGCCGGTCAAAGGCCGCCGCCCGCCGGCGAGCGACAGGTCGGGCAGCGTGACCGTCCCCCGGGCGTGGAGACGGCTGAGGTAGCCCTGCACGTTGCCGTACATACCGCCATCGAGACTGCCCGCCGTCAGCGAAAGGGACGACACAAGGAGGCCGTCGCCCGCGCCAAAGACGTTCGCGGGAAGGGAGAGGACGCCCTTGTCGACCGCGAACACGGTCCCGCCCGCCACCACGTCCGTCAACGGCTCGGGGAAGTAGAATGTTCCGCCGTCGGTGAACGTCACCTTCGCCTTGCGCATGTCGGGCATCTGCCTGAGCGTCAGCGTGAAGCCGCGCCACACGCCCAGCTTGCCCGACTCCGCAAACGTGAGCTGGTTGGTGAGCGTCCCGCCCACCATGAAGACCAGGCCGCCGTTCCCGCGCACGGTGATCGGCCCGGAACCGACCGCCGCAACCTGAGAGTAGATCCCCGCCTCGATCTCCAGTCCGCCCGAGAACGACGACGCGGCCTGCGACGTCAGCCTAAGCTGCCCCGTCCCGGTCTTGACGATGCGGATTGCACCGCCGATCGTGCCCTTGAACTCGGACTGCTCCGTGCTATGCAGCGTCAGCGTCACCGGCTGTGCGGCCGAACAGGTGATCGTGCCCGTCCCGGTGAGGTTCGTCAGCACGGTGTCGGCCGTCAGCTCACGCACGCCCACGACCTCCTCGGTCCGTCCGCAGACGGCGCAGAACCCCACCACAACCGCGCACGCCCATGCGCCCATTCGTCTTCCGTTCATGTCACTCCTTTTCGCGTTCAAAAAAAACGAAATAATTATACAAAAACATAACGGAAAAGCAAGTATGGAATCACGTTCTTTGCACGTCCATAACGCCCCGGCGCGCGAAGTCCGGGCCTCCGTGGCCCCGCACGCGCTGAACCCGCGCCGGGCCCGTTCGGACGCCACGCGCCGAAGGCGTTTGGAATGCGGTCGGCGGCCTTCCGCTACCGCAGGATCAGCATCGTCCCCTTCTGGAGGCTAAGCTTCAGTTCGTGGCCGCGCGCGAAGACGCGCCAGGTGCCGCTGCCGGGCACGTGGATGGCGGGCAGCGCGCCCGCCACCGTCCCGTCCACCGTCGCGATCGTCATCGCCGCACCCGTCGTCGGCAGGCGGTCGGCCCGCTCGAACGCGAAGGACGCCCCCTCGGGGAAGGCGAGGTCGCCCGTCACGTGCATCACCTTGCCGGCGGCGATCTCGGCCCCGTCGAGGATCCACGTCCGGATCGACGTCGAGCCCGCGATGTCGCCGAGGCCGCGATACGTCGTAAACGCATACGCGCCGTCGCCGACGATCACCTTCGCGCCCGCCGCGACCGCGATCTCCAGCTCGCGCGGCGCCGCAGGCTCGTAGCCGTCGCGCGTCAGCGAGAACACCGCGCCGTGCGCGGCGTCGACGAGGTCTACATAGTTGGCGATGTTCGTGGAGGCCGTGCCGTCCGCGTTGACGGGCTCGTCCGTCGGATTCCAGACGAGTCCGCGCCGCGCCGGCCACGCGCCGGACGCGGACGCCCCCGCGCCGCCCATTCCGTTGTACGCCGCCACGTAGAAGCGGTGGGGCCCGGGCGCGACCGTGATGCGGCCGGCCGTCGGCGTCGCCCAGCGACCCGCGAAGACCTCCGTCTCGTCGATGACGAGCGTGATGCCGTCGTCGATGAGGCCCGCGAACGTCCACGTCTGCGCCGTCGCGTTCGTGTTCCAGATGTAGCCGGAGTAGAACACGTTCATGTGGTCCTTCCAAAGGGAGGTCTCGTTCACGCCGTTCGTGTAGAGATAGACGAGCGAGGTCGAGACGGCCTCCTTGAAGACGGGCTGCGCCCTGAACTCCGCCCCGCGCTCCTCCGCCGTCGCGTGGGCGTGCGCAGCCTCCCAGAGGCCCGGGCCGACCTGCGGCAGGCGGAGCGTGCCCTCCCGCACCTCGATCGGCTTCGCGCTGTCAAGGACCGGCTCAAGGTCGAAGACGCCCGGGCCCGTCTTGGTGAACGACGCCGCCGTGAACGCACCCGACACGTTCGCGACGCCGCCGCTCGTCGCCGTGACCGCGCCGAACGTCCATGTCCTCCCGCCGCCGTCGAACGTGCCGCCCGTCAACGCGAGCGCGCAACCCTCCGGCAGCGCGCGGTCGTTCCCCGCGACGAGCGTGCCGCCCGCCACCTCCACGGGCCCCGCAAAGGTGTTCGCGGCGTTCAGGACGAGCCGCCCCGCGCCCTTCTTCACGAGGCCGCCGGAGGCGTTCGCCGCCAGCGGCAGGTCCGCCAGCACGATTTCGTTCGTCCAGCCGCCGCGCGCGAGCGTCGCCTTGGCCCATGTGTAGTCCACGCCCGGGCACGTCACCTCGATGCCCGTCACGACGCCGCGCTCGGAATCGAAGACCGCGTGCGCCCAGGCGTTCGTCCCGTCGCCGGAGATCGTGACGTAGGGCGAACCGATGTAGTTCCCCGGCACGGTGCAGGGCTCCGGCAGCGGGATCGACGCGATGCCCTGTCCGGTGGGCGCGACGAGCGGCACGTCGATCGTGCAGGCGTACCCCCCCGTGTCGAAGACGGCCCCGCCCGGATAGACGTACACCGCGTCGACCGGGCGCGCGGCGTCGGCGGCCGTCTGCTTGAAGAGCGTGCCGGACTGAAGCGCCTTGAGCGTGCCGCCGTTGAAGTTCACGAAGGCCGTGTTGTCCTCGAACGGCACGGCAACATAGTTCCCCTCGGCGTCCTTCGGCCCGGAGTTGAGCGGCATGACCTGCGCCATCTTCCGGATATACTTCGCCTGCAGGACGCCGCCGTTGAGGTTGAGCGCGGCCACGCTGTTCGACTGCATCGCAAGGTCGATGCCCCCCTTGCAGGCGACGTCCGCGGCGTCCGTCGCCGTCAGCGCCGCATGCGCCCCGAAGGCCTTCCAGTTCCACGCGCCGCGCCCGACCTGGATGGCCCTGTCCGCCGTGAACGTCCCGCCCGAGAAGTAGGCCTCGCCGCGCCCTCCACCTGAGCCGATGGCGAACGTGTCGCCGGTGTTGGCCGCCTCGCCGCCCTTCTGCACCCACACGCCGCGCCCGTTGCCACCGCCGCCGATGGTCGTCCAGCCGGGCATCTGCATCCATCCCGCCATCTCCACGTAACCGCAGCCGTCGCTCCCGATGTTCATGTCGCTGCCGCCCCCGGTGCCGCCGCTGCGGAAGCGGGCCCCGGCGCGGATGTAGAGCGCCGCCGCGTCCGTCCGCCCCATGCCGGCGCCCACGCAGATGCGCCCCGTCATCGAGGCGCCGTCCTGCAGTTCGAGGACCGCACGGTAGGAAGCGTCCCTTCGGTACCGGGGATGTCCCATGTCCATCGAATAGACGCGCGTGGGGCTCTCGTTCGACGTCATGAAGCAGCCGCCGCTCTCGACGACGAGCTTCGCCGTCTCGGGCCACGCGCATCCCATGTAGGCGTTCGTGTGGCAATAGACGAGCGCGCCGCCGGGAACCGTCATCGTGCCGCCCGCGAGGTCAAGGAACCGCAGGTGCAGCTGCGCCCCCTCGGCCACGTCGAGGTTTCCCTCAAGGTTCATCAGGTCGCCCGTCGCCCAGTCGCCGCCCAGCCTCAGCGTGCCGGCGCCGGCGTGGCCGAGGAACCCGTCCGTCGAAACCGCCTCGTTGTAGGTCGTCGTCTCCCCCGCCGCGTTCCACAGCAGGGCCGCCGCGCCCTCTCTCACCACCTGCACCTTGTCCGCCAGCGCCCGGTATTCCGCCACGCTCCACCCCGTCTCCACCGTCCCCGCGTCGTCGCGGGCGCGGGCGAGCAGACGGGCGTCCTTATGGGCCAGCCGGATGTCGCCCGCCCCCTCGCCGTGGGGGAGCGCCCCGGGGCTTTCCAGCCAGACGTCCCCGTTGCCGCTCACGGTGAGGCCGCCCGTGAACGTGTTCGCCGTGCCCATGAGCCGCACCACGCCGTTCCCCGTGGACGTCACGTTGAGGCCGCCCGCGCCCGTGATGTTCCCGGTGAAGGTCAGCGGCGGGAGCTTGGTCTCGGACGAAACCAGCGTCGCCTGGCCCGAGACGAGTTCCACCGGGCCGGCCCAGACGTTCCGGCCCGCCTCATCCGACCCGTACGTCAGCCGTTCGACCTTCGCCCCGTCCCGCAGCACGAGCGTCCAGGGGAGGTTCCCCTTCGCCCCCTGGAGGATGACGCGCGCGCCGGAGGCGACCGTCAGGCGGTTCTCCGCGCCGCCGTTGAAGGTAAGCCCGCCCTCCAGGCAGAGCACCCCCGACTCGACGGCGATGTGCCCCGGATGCGCGAGGGCCGCCGACGTCAGGGCGAAGTAGCCGCGCACCGTGAGCGTATGGCCGTTCATGTCGAAGGTGCCCTCTCGGACATCGAGGCGGCCGTTCGCCTCGACGCCCGTGTAGAGGCAGTCGCCGCGCATCGTCACCGGACTGATGCCGGGGTATTGGCTGTTCGCGACATTGCGGATGACGCCCATCTCCTCGTCCCCCTCCTTCATGCCCCGCCCGGTGATCGTGAACGGCTCGCCCGAAACGAACCCGGACGTGTTCACCCCCACGGCGGACCCGTCCACCTCGAAGGTCGCACCGTCCGAGACGACCGTGCCCTTCGCGGCCGTGCCGAGCGCCCCGACTTCCCGTGCGCGCAGGTAGCCCTCTTCAACCCGCAGTTCGCCCGCCCAGCCCTGCGCCTTGAGGTTCGTCGCGATGACGAGCCGCCCCGCGCCGCGCTTGACAAGATCGACGCCCGTCCCAAGCGCCGCCGCGTCCTCCGCGCTCAGGGTGACGTCGGTCCCCGCCGCGACCGTGACAACATACGACGCGCCCGTCGCCGCGTCCACCGCGCCGTTCTGCGCCGCCTCGACAAGCACGGGCAACAGCATCGCCGCGCATGCGCTCCCAAACTTCGCCACCGTGTCCATTCGCATCGCGCTCACTCCTATTATGAAGATAAAAGAGAAACGTCAGTATTATATCCCCCTCCCAGAACTTGTCAACGCGGAATTTCATTTTTTCGTCCACCGGGAGGGTCGCGCTTGTCGCGACCGGGCAGGGTGCGGGAGGGTCGCGCTTGTCGCGACCTAGGGGGGTGCGGGAGGGTCGCGCTTGTCGCGACCTAGGGGGGTGCGGACGCGACAAGCGCGTCCCTCCCGGCGGCGGGGCAGGCGGACGCGACAAGCGCGTCCCTCCCGTGGAACGTGCCGCCGTGCTTATCACGCTCCGTGTCGAGGCGCAGGTCGTCCAGGTACCAGACGGAGGAGGTGGCGCCGTAGCAGATGAAGCCGATCCATGTAAGCGCCTTGAAGCGCGCGTCGAGGAACGACGCGAACTCCGCCCGCGCGGACGCGCCGCCCCGGGGCGTGACGGTGAGCGACCACCGGCCCGCCCGGGGGCCCGAAAGCGGCAGCGCGAGCGCAACGTCGTGCCAGACGCCGGGCCGCGCCGCGCAGAGGTCGCGCCCGTTCGCCGTGAACCGCCCCTTCTGGACGGTGAGGCGCACGCCGACCGTGAACGGCTCGTCCCCCGAATAGTCGCGCAGCTCGACGGTCGGCGTCGCCCCGTCCTCGACCTTGAGGGCGAACGCGAGCTTCGCGACGCCCGCCTCCACGCCGCACGCCGCCGTGACGATGGGCGTCCAGTCCGGCTTCAGGTCCGGCGCGTCGGCGAACCGAAGCGCCTTCCGCCCCTGCGCGGGATCGGCGTCCACGACCGCGAGCCGCCCCGGACGGCCGGGGTTGGCGTCGAGCGGCGCGAACGCCCCCATCGTGTGGGGGACGTTGCCGGCCGGGAAGCGCTCGAAGTCCGCCCGCAGCCGCTCGCGCCGGTACTTCGGCGCCTTCGGGGCGTCCTCGAAGGCGTCCCAGCACCGCTCCTCCGCGCACGCCCGCCACGCCGCGTCCGTGCCGTAGACGCCCGCCGCGTGCCAGTCGAACGGACGGAACCCGGCTGACAGCGCGGGCGAGCCGGGCCGCAGGCGCCAGTCGCCCTTCGCGGGATCGGCGAAGAGCGGGTCGGCGAGCGCCCCCCGCGCGTCGTGCCCCTGCGCGCGCCACTGCGCCCAGTCCGCCCCCTTGAACGCCGTCCCCTTCACGGCGCCCGCCGCGCACCAGTAGAGGTTGCCGTCCGCCACGACGTCCCGCATGGACGCGAAGCTCCCGCCGCCGCGCCAAGCCGCACCGTCGGGGTCCGTCCACCAGAAGACATTGTTCAGCACGCGGACCGTCACATGGCCCTCGGCGCGCGAGCGCCACGCGCCGGCCTTCGAGAAGGCGAGGAAGAGGTTGTTGGAGTAGACGTTCTCGCGGCCGTAGTGCTGGTGGATCGCGCCGTCGCGGCAGCGCGCGACGAGGTTGTCGCGGAAGACGAGGCCCTGCGAGCCCTCGTCCGTGTAGAGGCCCCAGGCGGGCGAGCCGTTGCCCGCGTAGCCGTTCACCTCCCAGATCCAGTTGTTCGCCACCTCGCTGCCCGCGTTGTCGCCGAGCGTGTAGACGCCGCCCATGTCGGAGAGCGCGCCCTGCCCGATGTGGTGGATGCGGTTGAAGGCGATGCGGTTGCGGCGGTTGACCGTCGGCGCGTAACCCCACGTCCAGCCGAGCGACACGCCCGTGTAGAAGAAGTCGCAGATCTCATTGTGGACGACCGCGCAGTCGTGGGCGTGGCCGATCCACACGCCGATGCCCGCCTGGAGCGTACGCCCGCCGTGGCGGATGATCGAATCCTCCACGACGAGGTGCGAGGAGACGCCGGCCGCCTTCGCCGGGTCCCGGGGGTTGTCGCCGCCGAAGGCGATGCCGCCCGCGCCCAGGTCCTCCACGAGCGCGTGCCGCACGGCCACGTGCCGGCTGCCGGCGCGGAGGAGGAGGCCGTGCGCGCCCGTGTGGGCGATGCGGCAGTTCGTGAACGAGAGGTTCTCCACGCCCGCGCCCATCAGCGCCCCCTCCTGCACGTTCGCCGCCGCCTGGGCGTTGGCGACGCCCGTCGGGCCGATCCGGAACGCCGTGTACTCGAAGCCGATGCCCTCGAACGAAACGTCGCGCACGACCTCCCCCCGCGCGCGGTCGCCCGCGAACACGACGAGCGACGTCGCGACCGGCACGTGCGCGCGGGTCCGTTCGACCGTCTCCCCTTCACGCGGGATGTAGAGGAGCTTCCGCGCCTTGACGTCGTGGAACCACTCGCCGGGCGCGTCGAGCGCGGCGCGGAAGTTCTCCAGCGCGTAGCGGGGGCGCGTCGCGCACCAGAAGAAGAGCGGACGCTTCATCGCCTGCTTCATGACGAGGCGGCCCGACGCCGCGTCCAGCGATGCGACGTGCCCGTAGCCCATGTCCCAGCTCTGCCAGACGGCGACGGCGACGCGCGCAAGCTCGTCCGGCGGCAGCTGCGCGAGCGGCGCGACATCGGCCGCCTCGGCGAAGAACGCGCGGTTCGCGCACGTCTCGTCAGACTCCTTCATGTAGTGGTAGAAGCGGTTCGGCGTGCGCGCGCGCACCGCGCGGCGCCCCCCGACCCAGAGCTGGTCGAAGACGAGCCCGTCCGGCACCGCCGTCTCCCACACGCCGTCCGCGCCCGCCGT
>OIWT01003709.1_pt1 | contig 13552 bp, 8 predicted proteins | sample 1587701 | NCBI WGS metagenome assembly OIWT01 (sample SAMEA3888904, study PRJEB22519) | human gut metagenome | biome: human gut; feature: human-associated habitat; material: faeces | place: Denmark | collected 2009
TCAGTCCAAGCCTCGCAAGCGTTGACCTCAGCTTCTTGAGTTTCATCACATTCATCGCGGTCATCGCCGCTATCGTACAACTCGTAGAGATGGTTGTCGAGAAATTCGCACCTACACTCTACTCAGAGCTCGGTATCTTCCTGCCTCTTATCGCAGTGAACTGTGCCATCCTCGGAGGTGCGCTCTTCATGCAGCAGAAAGATTTCGTCAATGTCGGTGAAGCTACCGTTTATGCTCTCGGCTCAGGTATCGGCTGGTTCCTCGCTATCGTGACACTCGCCGCCATCAGAGAGAAGATGTCATACTCGAATGTGCCTGCACCTCTCAAGGGTATCGGTATCACATTCATCACCGTAGGTCTCATGGCCATGGCGTTTATGACATTCATGGGTATTTCACTTTAATAGGAGACTTGAAAGATGAATGAAATTACTCTTACAATTATAGCCTCAGTAGCAACTATCACAGTGGTTACGCTGATTCTGGTAGTCCTGCTGCTGTGGGTCAAGACAAAACTGACCCCAAGCGGTACAGTCAAGATTGACATCAACGGAGGAAACAAAGTGCTCGACGTCGCTCCAGGCAACTCGCTCATGGGCGCTCTTGCAGAAGAAAAGATTTTCCTTCCGTCAGCCTGCGGTGGCAAGGCCAACTGCGGACAGTGCAAAGTCAGAGTCCTCGAAGGCGGCGGAAACATCCTCCCTACAGAAACAGGATTCTTCAACAGAAAACAGATCAAGGACAACTGGAGACTCGGTTGCCAGGTCAAGGTCAAGGAAGACCTCAAGATCGAGGTTCCGGAGTCAGTGCTCAGTGTCAAGAAAGTGGAGTGCGAAGTCATTTCCAACCACAACGTGGCTACCTTCATCAAGGAATTCACTGTCAAGCTGCCTGAGGGTGTTCACCTCGATTTCAAATCAGGAGAGTACATCCAGATTGATATTCCTCAGGGAACATTCAATTTCAGCGACATTGACGTAGATCCTGAGTACAAGGCAGACTGGGAGCGCTACAAGTTCTTCGACCTCAAGTGCGTGAACCCTGAGCCGACCATGAGAGCATACTCTATGGCCTCTTATCCTGCAGAGGGCGACATCATCAAACTGAATGTCCGTATCGCAACTCCTCCATTTGACAGGACAGCGCCTAAGGGAAGCAACAAACTCCTCCCTGTAAACCCAGGTATCGGTTCTTCATATATCTACACACGTCACCCTGGTGACAAGGTTATGATTTCCGGTCCGTTCGGAGAGTTCCTTCTTCCTAAGGATGATCCTGATTCACAGGAATATATATTTGTCGGCGGTGGCGCAGGTATGGCTCCTCTCAGAAGCCACATCATGCACCTGTTCAAGACTCTCAAGACCAAGAAGCAGGTCAACTTCTTCTACGGCTCGCGTAGCCTGAAAGAGGCATTCTACCTCGAGGACTATGCTGAAATCGAGAAAGAGTTCCCTAACTTCCACTTCCATCTGGCTCTCGACCGTCCGGATCCGGCAGCTGATGAAGCAGGAGTAAAATATGTTGCAGGTTTCGTACACAATGTTATGTACGAGACATACCTCAAGGAGCATGACACACCGGAAGACATCAAATACTTCATGTGCGGACCTCCTATGATGGTCAAATCTGTCAACACATTGCTCGACAGTCTCGGAGTTCCTCCTGAGAATGTTCTTTATGACAATTTCGGCGGTTAACAGCCTGAAAATATTTTTTTGAAAGCGACTGGCGTCTGTCCAGCCGCTTTTTTGTGTTTTTATGTCACAAATTTGCAATCGAAAAAAGGCATTTAAAACAAATTTTAAAGTTTAAGAATCGTAAAAATCTGCATTTGAGACGCATAAAATGGTGATTTTTTAAAAAACATCCTAATATATTTGCAGCCGGAAACGATAACAACTGCAACTCATGAAAATGAAAAATCACATAAAAAAAGACCGGCTGCATATTCATAATATTGTCGCCTTTAACTTGACCATCTACTATATTTCGGCCGTTCTGGCCGTAACCTTGCTTTTGTTGCCGGTCTTTTATTCTTGCACATCGACTGCACCTGAAACTGCCGGGACTGAGAGGAATGACAGAGAGGAAAAAACTGAACTGACATTCAAGACAGACAAAGCAGTCAAAGGGTACATTGACATACTGTACTTCAACGATGACAGACTCAGGAAGCTTGATTCCTATATGCGGGCGGAACTTGGCGGAAGCGGGAGGACAGAATCCGCCTCGAGAGCAGGGAAAAAGATACTGGTAACGATTGCCAATTCCCCGCTGAACGAGGAGGAATATCGTAAAGTGCTCGCCTATGACGACCTGCAGAATCTGTATGCCGAGCTAAAGTCGGAGAACCCTGACGCACCAGTGATGTATGCTGAAAACAGGGTCAATGCAGGATATGAAAGGGAATGTGAGATAGCACTCACTCCCCTGCTCGCCCGGATAACGCTGAACAGCATCAGCTGCGATTTTCACGGAAGACCGTATGAGGGAAAGTCTCTCGAAGACGTATGTGTCTATCTTACTGATGTCTGCGGGCGGTTTCCGGTGAGCGGGAAAGCCACGACCATACCCGAGAGCATATTGAACGCAGGAAAACTGGAACCGTCTGATACGGCCGGATTCGCTTTCGGAAATCTTATATGCAGCAGAAGATTGGGAAACATCGGCGAGACTGTACGGTTCCCGGAGACGGAACTGTTCTGCTACCAGAATGAAATCAGTCAAGAGGGGCTCGGGGCAGGTTTCACCAAGCTTGTGATAGAAGGGACACTGGACGGCGAACGGACATGGTACCCGATAGAAATCAACAGGGGGCAATGGTGCAACACGCCTGACAGTGCCGGCGTCCAGGCAGGGAAAGACTACATATTCGACATAACATTGACACGACGGGGTGTGAGTTCACCTGATATTGCGATAAACCTCTCGACAGTGAATTGCAAGTTCAGCGTCAAGCCGTGGACAATAAAGGATGAAAAGACCATAACATATTGACAGTCATGCGATACACGAAGATATTATCTGTTCTGATATTGGCACTGCTCTGCGGATGCCGTAAAGAAACATCCCCGGCATCGACAGTGGTGTCGGTGAACATAGCCGTCACGCCTGCGACAAGGACGGACGACCCTGATGAAGTCAAGATTTCCGACCTCAACATCTTCATTTTCGATGCGGGAGGCCATCTTGAAGAGTCTGCCTATATTGATTCGCATATGAACGGAGGTGAGTCCAGATACAGATTTTCTTGGATCGGGCAGACCGACTGCAGGGTATTTGCCTGCGCGAATCTGGGGTTCAGGATTACCGGCATCCGCTCGGTCGAAGACTTGAAGCAATACCGTTACCATCTGTCCTACCCGGACGAATACAGCAGAGGGCTGCCGATGACGGGAGAAAGCGGCATTGTGCACATTGACGACAAGGTCAATGACATCGATATAAATCTCGTGAGCATGATGGCGAAGGTATCCCTCTGCATTGACCGCACCAGACTTGGAAAGAACGTCAAGTTCAATGTCAAAAGCGTACAGGTGGGCGGCTGCCCCAAATCTGCCTGTCTATTTTCACAAAGCAAGGTCAGCGGGGGCAATGATGTGTTCGCATCAGGATATTGCAAAAGCTATGGTGAGGCAGATGACTTGAACATTGACAGGAGCGGTGGTATAAGCCGTGAGGTAAGCGTGTATATGCTTGAAAACATGCAGGGCAGATTGCTTCCGGAGGCCAAGACGGAGAAGGACAAGGTTCTGGATATGGCAGATGCTGTGGCAGGACTATGCTCATATATCGAGATTCAGGCAGAGTACCGTTCAGACTCATTGTACACCGGTCCCGGAGAATATCTTAAATACAGGTTTTATCTGGGAGACTCCCCGTCTGATTTCGATGTCCAGCGGAACTGTCATTACCATATACGGGTAAGCCCCTCAGGGAGCGGTCTCGAGGAGGACAGCTGGAGAATAGACAAGAGCAGTCTTTTACCATACGGAAAAGCGTCCATACATCTCCATCCTGGCAATTATGTAGAAGGAAAAGTCGGCTCTGACCTGCATATATGGGCTGAGATAGAGCCGAAAGGATCAAGGCTGTCATTTGGAGAAGAAGAGCTGGAATATGACAAAAGCCGTGGCATCTATGACTACACTATGGACAAAGACGGACACGGAGTAACCCTGCACCTGAAAAAGCCGGGAAGCGGCATCCTGTATATTGAAGGAGGGGCGCCTGCGAGCGCTGCCGAAATGGTAGTTGTCACTGTCCTGGACAGTCTCCGGACAGAGAACGATCAGGTACGGTTCAAAGCTTCCGTCGTAAAATCCCCGTCACCGTCCGGGAATGCTGCAAGTACTGCCGACTTCAGCCTTTCCGCCTGTCTAGGGACAGAAGGCGCAGCACATACCGACTATATGTGGAACATGAAAGTAGTGAAAAGTGATGGAGGATGGACCAGTTCCACACCTCTCTACTGGATGAATGACACAGACATACGGTTCTATGCGTTTTCGCCATACCCTTCATCCGACAATGGAATCAGTCCGTTCCCGGCAGGCGGGGCGCCTTCGCTGCAATTCTCAGCCAAAACCAGGGCAGAGGAACAGATTGACTTTTTGCGGCAAGTGACGTGCAGAGAGAAGGAACAGTACAACTCGCTTTCAACCACACACTTACCGCCATACGATTCCGAAAGGGAGAAACATTCAGCGAAGATGCTGCGATTACGGGAATATCCCTGTCCGGCATCCGAGGAGACGGTATATACAATATTGAAAATGGGGAATGGACCAGTCTGTCTTCTGAAAGGACATTTACGATGTCTGATCCCGCACTTGCCTTCATGCTGCCGCCTCAGGAGTTCGGACGCGGTTCCAAAGCCTGTCTGAACATAACAGTCACGGAAAACGGAGATTCTGAAACAGGGAGCATTCCGCTTGAAGGCCACAAGTGGGAAAAAGGCAAACTGACCACATACGCCATATCCTACAGCGGAGGACATTTTTCAGTAAACACCACTGAGAATCTGTTCACTTCGGGGGATATCACCATCAATGAAACAAATGAAGACAATACCATCAATGAATTCTGATACTATGAAGACTATTGACCGCTATCCGATTATTCTATTGTTCTCAGCCGCCACATTGTGCTGCGCCTGCAATAAAGAGGCCGGAGAACTTAATGTATCCGATGATCTGGAGTTTATCGCCACGCGCATGGAACACGCTGAATGCAAGACATTTATGGGGAATGGGACTGAAGATGGACAATATCCGCTGCTTTGGTCAAGAGGAGACAGAATCATCATCTCTTCTTCATCTTCAGTCCCTGCCTCATCTTACTTCGTCACGGAAGATGAGGGAGCAGGAAGCGCCAGATTCGTGTATGACCAGAGCGTTTCAGGTAATGCCAAAGCGAAGAAAGCAGATGAATGGCAGGCATTCTACCCTGCCTCAGGATATTCCTTTGCCGATGGAAAGCATGCCCTGTCGCTTAAATCCACTCAGGAATATTACGAATCAGGATTCGGAAACGAATCAATGCCGATGACAGCATCTTCCACCACGAAAGAGCTGTCGTTCAAGAACTTGTGCGGCATCTGCAGGCTCAGGATAAGCTCGTTAAAAAAAGACGCTTATGTCAACGAAATAAAACTTAAAGCCGACAAGAACCTGTACGGCAGTCTGTCCTGCACATCTGCATCCGGCACCTGGATGATGGGGAAAGATGGAGGCAATGTGCTGACACTCAACTGCGGAAGCGGTGTAAAACTCAGTTCAGAGCCGAAAGATTTCTGCATTGTGCTTCCTCCTGAAAGCATAGGCGAGCTGAAAATACAGCTGTCTCTTGTTTCCGACGGAACAGATACGGGCAAAAAGATATATTCGCTTCCGGGCAGTATAGATATTGAACGGTCAGGTATCCTGAACATTGACCTGGACCTTGCACAGTTCAGATCAGCCGGCATTGACGACATCATCCGCGAGAATGACGAGTCTGCGATAACCGGTCTTGAGTACAGATTCGAGACGGACAGAAGCAGAGTGGAGTCATTCAGAGACGGGGGTAACGGGAAGATAAACATCACCAGCCTTTCTTCAAGTACATTCAGCGACGGGTCGGGCAAAGACCGGAACGTGTCATGGAAAATGGACTTCAGCATTGACAAGGGCGAGACCTGGAATGCGGAAACGCCTGAAATGTTCGATTCGTTCGTTCTGTCCGGCGATGGCAATTCGGTTGAATACGATATTCCGGAATTCGATACGGACCGCGAGTGTCTGGTGAGATTCACTCAGGAAGAGTCAGGAAAGACACAGACTGTAAGGGTAATGCAGCTCAGCAATGCCATTATTGCGGAGTATCTTGTTGCTGATCCGAGCCAGGAAGTCCCGATATGCACCTCTCATCTGGACAACCTCAAGGGAATCCTATATGATGACGGCACTGAAATCAGTTTTGAGTATAATGAATATTTAAGTCCCTATAAGAGCTTTTATCACAGATTCCAGACGGAGGGCAAGCACAAAGCGATTCTATGGCTGAACCATGATGCCAAGACACTGGACCGTCTGATGCAGGACAACAGGTATATGGAAACCCACAAATACCTTATAGGAATAGACCTTTCGCATCTGAATCCGCTTCCGTTTACAAGTATGGACTGCACATTCGACAATTGCCGGAAACTCGCATATGTAATCTTTCCGGAGAAGAAACTGAACACTGTCAATCTGGTCAACATCCATAAGATGTTCTATGACTGCTCTTCTCTCATCCATGTGGATATAAACAAACTGGAGACTTCGGCAGTAAAGGACATGTCCTATCTGTTCGGATGGGACACAAACCTGACCACAATAGCCCTTGACGGTTTCAGAACGGATTCCGCCGAGAACATGGAGTCCATGTTCAGCTTCTGCAGAAATCTGGAAGCACTGGACGTGACAGGATTTGACACGCGCAATGTCAAGGACATGAACAACATGTTTGGCGGATGTGAGACTATCACGTCGCTGGATGTTTCCGGATTCAAGACGGACAATGTCACCAGTATGGGAGCGATGTTCAATGGATGCAAACAGCTCAGGTCACTTGACGTCTCGAATTTCTCGACAGAAAAAGTCACAAACTTGAGCTACATGTTCTCAAGTTGCAAAGAACTTACACAGCTTGATTTGAGAAACTTCAACACCGATGCTTCCCTCTATTTTTCCGGCATGTTCAATGACTGCATCAAGCTTGAATCACTGGACATAAGCAGTTTCCGTACAGACAAGGCGACTACCATGAGTTACATGTTCTACAACTGCAAGAAGCTGAACTCTTTGGATATTTCCAGATTCAGGACGCCTCTTGTCAAGAGTATGGATTTCATGTTTGCCCGTTGTGGAGCCGAGGTTCTGGACTTGTCAGGATTTGATTTTTCAAATCTTGAAAACGGACGTGAGATGTTCCACAACTGCTTCAACGTAAGAGAACTTGCAATCGAAAACATGATATCACCGAAACTCAAGAGCTGTTACTATATGTTCGCGAATTGCGACGCGCTCAAATCTCTGACTATCAGAAAATTCAAATGCGGACCTGACTGCATGCTGCATTCAATGTTCGAACGCTGTTATTCTCTCGAGTCCTTTGTCTCGGAAGATTTCGACGCAAGCGGGGCAAAAGACATAAGCTATCTGTTTCTCGAATGCTCAAAGCTGAAGACTCTGGATCTGAGCGGATTCCATACGGAAAGCGCTACTGATATGTGCATGATGTTCCAAGGATGCACTTCACTGGAAAGTATAGACGTATCATCTTTCTGCACCACGAATGTAGAAAAAATATACTCCATTTTCAGCAATACCCGCGTGGTGGATCTTGATTTGAGCAGTTTCAACTTCAGCAAGGTGACGGACATGACCTTTATGTTAGCCAGCTGCATAAATCTGAAAACTCTCCGGATGGATATGACCGGCATCCAGGACGGTATCTCAATGAGCAGGCTGTTCTACAGTGTACCGGCAGGCCTTACGCTATATGCGAAAGACAATGTCGTCCCCGCGGACATCCAGTCACAACTTCCTTCATACACTAATATCATAAGCTACTGATGAAGAGACTATTATCACAATTTGCCCTAGTTCTGCTCCTGCCCGGATGCAGACAAACGGAAACCACACTGGAGGAGTCATCAATGATGTTTTCTGCAGGAATCTGTCTCCCCGCAAGCACGACTAAAGTCTGTCCGGATATGAACTCAGCCGGTGATATTCCGGTTTATTGGGAAACAGGTGACAGAATCAGGATTATGGATGACAGAGGCGAAAGCATCTATATCACAGAGGATTCCGGAACCGCTTCAGCACGGTTCGCTTTCGACAAGTCCTTAGAAGGGAACCGTCGCTTGAATGCGTCTGACAGTTATCTTGGATTCTACCCTGATAGGAATTGGCTTCAAGGTTTGTTCACCATGCCGGAAGAGCAGCGCAACGACAGGCTGCTGTATCCGATGGCCGCACATTCTACAGGCAACTCATTGGAGTTTTCCGGTATCTGCAGCATCGTGAGACTGCGGTTGCACAGCATTGACAAGACCTGCAAGCCTGCGGTCATAAGAAACATAAGTGCCGGAGCATATAGGGATATCGGCGGGATTACCGGACAGATGGGCGTTGACGGTGCCATAACTTGGGAAAGCACTAAAAGTGACGGCTTCAAGATTGGCCGGCCTCTGAAGTTGGAGTGTTCGGAGACAGATGAGGAAGAAGACTATTATATGGTGATGCCACCACTTGATTATGAAGGACTTGCATTTCAGATAGAGTCTGGCTCATGGTGGTACGTTTACGCCGTTCCGGGAAACACTGCCCTGCTGCCGAACCGGATATACACATGGAATCTCCCGATGGAGGCATTTGACAGATACGATGAGCCAGTGCTTGCGGAAGGAAAGGTCTTGCCACCTCTGACGGATATCAGTTACAGGTTGGCATGTGCGCAAGACAGCATTGCCATAACCTCGTCAAACCAGTCTGGTGAGATTGACATCTCGAGCATAAAATACAGGAAATACTCTGACGGACAAGAGTTTACCTCAACAATAGGGTTCACCGTAGATATCAGTTCCGATGACGGAGCCACATACCATAAAGAAGCGACAGGGATTGCGGTCACAACGGACAGCACATTCCAGAACATTCGCTACGAGATCAGCATCGCCACGGGAAAGGACATTGACTCAACTGAAATCACGGAAAGCAGCGCCAAGTGCAGTTACATTGTAAGACTCACGCAGTTCATAAGCGGCAAACGCCTGTATCTCAGGTTCTCAAGCGGTTAGCCCTTCATTTTCTTGAGATACTTGGCAGTGTAGGTGCGGCCTTTGGCGGCGAGGTCTTCAGGTGTGCCCTGGAATACGACTTCACCTCCGAAGTCACCGGCGTCAGGACCGAGTTCTATTACCCAGTCGGCTGCTTTGATCACATCCATATTGTGCTCCACAACCACTACGGAGTGGCCTTTCGCCAAGAGAGCATCGAATGACTTGAGCAATTTCTCCACATCGAAGAAGTGCAGGCCTGTAGTAGGTTCATCGAATATGAACATTATTTTCTTGGCTGACGGCTTGTCGGAAGCATCGTTCATCGAGAGGAAATAAGCCAATTTGATACGTTGGCTTTCACCGCCTGACAATGTGCTGCTGCTCTGACCGAGTTTTATATAGGAGAGGCCGACGTCCACGAGAGGCTGAAGTTTCTTGGCAATGCTTTTCGCTGCTGCCTCCTTCTGCGCACCGAAGAACGCTATGGCCTCGTCCACGCTCATATTCAGGATATCGTCGATATTCTTTCCATTGTACCTCACTTCCAGGATTTCAGGCTTGAACCGTTTGCCGCCACAAGCCTCGCAAACCATTGTCACATCAGCCATAAACTGCATTCCGATATGGACAAACCCTTCACCCTGGCACTCCGAGCATCGTCCGCCGTCCTGATTGAATGAGAAATATGACGGCGTGAAGCCATTGACCTTGGCGAACTGCTGCTCGCTCATCAGTTTCCTGATGTCGTCATACACCTTCAGATAGGTGACGGCATTGGAACGGGAACTCTTCCCTATCGGGTTCTGGTCCACATATTCGATCGATGAAATCCGGTCCAGATTGCCGGTGAGATGACGGAATATGCCCGGCTGCTGACCCGTCTGGTTCAGATGCCTGTACACGGCAGGATAGAGCACATCGCCGACAAGCGAAGACTTGCCGCTACCGCTGACACCGGACACTACAGTAAGCACCCCGAGAGGGAACTTGACATTGATATTCTTCAGATTGTGCTCCATGGCGCCCTCCACGCCTACATAATATGTCCACGGACGTTTGGCACGGAGAGGCATCTTGCGGCGGCCTGTTATGTACTGCAACGTCATTGACGCGGAAATCTGCTCCTCTGTCAGGTTATCGTCCACCGGTCCGCGGAACACGACCTCACCGCCATTGACCCCGGCCAAAGGTCCCATATCGATCAGCATATCGGCCGCGCGGATAATCTCCTCGTCATGCTCCACGACGACTACGGTATTGCCGATGTCACGGAGACGCTTGATGACGCTTATGAGCCTGTCGGTATCTCTCGGATGCAGGCCGATGCTCGGTTCATCGAGAATATACATTGACCCGACCAGAGAACTGCCGAGCGCGGTAACCAGATTGATACGCTGGCTTTCACCGCCGGAGAGAGTATTGCTGGCACGGTTCAATGTCAGATAACCGAGTCCCACGTCAGAGATGTACTGGAGCCGCGAAGTGACTTCCGAAACCGCCTTCTTCACGATAGAGTTCTCATACTCAGTCAGTTTCAAGTTCTTGAAGAAGTCCATCAGCTGATGTACGTTCATGCTCAGGAGCTCGTGGATATTCTTTCCGCCCACCTTTACGTACAAGGCATCTTTCCTGAGCCGGCTGCCCTTGCATTCATGGCAGACCGTCCTTCCGGAAAAACGGCTCAGCAGATATTTGTACTGGATTTTATACCGGTTCGCCTCCACCCATTTGAAAAATTCATTGATACCGATGACAGAATCCTCCTCGGTCGCAGCCTTGTGCCCGTCCCATATCAATGCCTTTTCTTTCTCGGTGAGGTTGCAGTACGGTTCGAAAATTCTCAGACCATATTTGCCGGCCACACTGACCAGGTGATCCTTGAACCAGCCCATTTTATCGCCTTTCCAGCAGGCTATAGCCCCGTCGTATATGCTCAATGTCTTGTCTGGCACCACCAGGTCCTCGCTTACGCCAATGATTTTTCCCAATCCGCCGCACACAGGACAGGCCCCCAACGGGCTGTTGAAACTGAACATATATTCGTCCGGCTTGCGGAAAGTCATGCCGTCCGCCTCGAACCGGTCAACAAATTTCTGAAAAGATGATTTGCCGCCGCCCAGGTCGATCTTCACGTACATTGTCCCGTTTCCTTTGCTGAAACAGGTGGCGATAGAAGAATGCAGACGCGTCTTGATATCTTCCCATTCGCTCAGGGACATTGACACGTCTCCTTCAGGGACCGGGACACCGTTCTTGATGGCCGGCAGTTTCATACGGTCTATCATCAGCAACAGACCGGTCGGGAACTCTCCCGCCTCGGCGCCCCGTATGACATCATCGATCCGCATCTGCCCTTCCGTCTCGGAAAACAGCCTCGAATAGCCCTCCTCCTTCAGGGAAAGCAGCAACTCTGTCTTGTCCGCCCTCGAATCCCAGCCGATTTCCGCCAAAAGATAGACGGCTGACGGTTCGGCGCTGCCCATTATGAAAGCCATGACGTCATTTTCACTATGGCACTTCACCTCTACCCCGCTTATCGGCGAGAACGTCCTTCCGATACGGGCAAATATCACCCTCAGATAATCGTAGATCTCAGTGGTCGTGGCCACCGTGGATCGCGGGTTCCTCGTATTGACCTTCTGCTCTATTGCGATTGCCGGCGGAATCCCCTCGATAGACTGCACGTCCGGCTTGCTCATCCTTCCGAGAAACTGCCTCGCATAAGAGGACAGACTCTCCGCAAAACGCCGCTGTCCCTCCGCGAACAATGTGTCGAAGGCCAATGAAGACTTTCCGGAGCCCGAAATTCCGGTAACCACGGTAAACTTGTTGCGCGGAATCTCCACCGTCACATTCTTGAGGTTATTGACCTTGGCCCCCTTAATTATGATATTTCCGTTGTCAGGCATATTCACTCCCTTTTTGAAGCTTCGGTCAATGTCATTGGCACAGCCCTTCGGCACGTGTGCACCTTCCGACAAACCGAATTTGCAAATATACATCTTTTACTACATATTCCAATTTAAGATAATGCCGTTTTCGGACATTTTGACAATAAATCAATGCCATTTTGTCCATATACACGACATTTTATCCTCTTTTAGGACTTTTTTCACAATGGTATGCAGATTGCCATAAACTAAGGCGTCCGGTCGAAAGACCAGACAAAGAACCGGCACAGGATCCTAAAGGGTCCGAGGTCCGGGAAAGTTAAACGAAATTAAAAATAGGAGATTTATATTATGGTACCTTCAAGAAGATATAACCAGAATTGGTTACCAAGCATGTTCAATGATTTCTTTGACAATGACTGGATGGAGAAATCAAATGCTACCGCTCCGGCCATCAACGTATTAGAAAACGAACACAGTTATGACTTGGAGCTCGCCGCTCCGGGCATGACCAAGGATGATTTCAAAGTTTCTCTCGATGAGAACGGAGACCTTGTAATCAATATGGAAAAGAAACAGGAGAACAATGATGAGAAGAAACACGGTCATTACCTCCGTCGCGAATTCTCATACAGCAAATTCCAGCAGACAATGCTTCTGCCGGAGGATGCCGACAGGGAAAAGATCAATGCTCAGGTCGAGCACGGTGTATTAAAGGTCAATATCCCTAAGGTCGTCAAGGTTGAGCCTGAACATACTCATAAAGTAATCGAAATCAAATAATTCCATTTGATAAAGTGCTGGGGAAAGCGGACAGAAGCGATTCTGCCCGCTTTTTTTCGTTTCCGGCAAGTATCGTTTTATATCGAAATTTTTGAAAATTTTTACACAAAATGCTTGCAGGTCCGGAAAATATACCTATCTTTGCATTCGCGTTTGAGAAAAACCTCAAACACAGCAGAACACGGTGCGGTAGTTCAGCTGGTTAGAATGCGGGCCTGTCACGCCCGAGGTCGTGGGTTCGAGCCCCATCCGCACCGCCTGAAAGCCCTTCACGAAAGTGAGGGGCTTTTTCGTATATGGCGCCTTCCTAAGAAACGGCCGGCATCATCTAATGGCATCCATCAAGCTCCGGGAATAGAGCCTTATTAACGGGTCTGGGGCAGCCGTGCCGCAGGCGTGGCGCGCGAGTTGCTGGGCAGGTTGTCGCTATTGATTCAATACTTGTTATCAAGTATTGAAGTCTCTAAAAATCAATGATATATGCAACTCTTCGAGAGGCTTTGTGCTACTTTTTTACACACAATGCCCCACTTGTTTCCGCCGGCGGTTAGCATAGTAGTGA
>OIWT01003712.1_pt1 | contig 13550 bp, 9 predicted proteins | sample 1587701 | NCBI WGS metagenome assembly OIWT01 (sample SAMEA3888904, study PRJEB22519) | human gut metagenome | biome: human gut; feature: human-associated habitat; material: faeces | place: Denmark | collected 2009
TTTTATAAAAAATATCATTTCTGCAAAGGAGGAGATTCCGATGGCTTAGTTTACGGAGGCAAAACATATAGAACACATGATTAGAACACATAATATAATAACACAGAAGGAGACTCGGTGTTATGAAAAGATTGATAAGCTTAGCTCTTTGCCTCGTCCTTATGCTGTCCCTCGCCGCCTGCGGCTCGAACAAAATGCGCTCCGATTACATATTGAATTTCGACACAGGCGACTCCTACGCCTTTACAAGCAAATATCCGGATTTTCATGTATTTCGCGGCGACATAAAGCTCAAAAGTAAATACGGGGATGTTTCGATAACCCTTTGCTATTACAACGACTTGGGATTCAACATAACATACTCCCTCAAAACGACAACGGCTCAAGCCGATAAAATCGAGGCAATGGCAAACGACGAAAATCACAGCCTGTATGCCAAAGTTACTCTCGGCAAAAAGGAATTGCCTATAGGCAGCTACGCGTATTTTATTCGTGAGAAGAGAGCTCCTTATCCTTATCCCAATCCCAACGGCGGTCCCGTCACATTTGACCTTAGCTCAAGCTACAGCTACACCAAAAGGGTAAAGGCGGACAAAATACACTTTGAGTTTCTTGATGTTTCAACGGATATTCCGCTCTCCACTGTCAAGGGAGAACCCATTGACTCCGAGCGCGGTCAGGAATACTTAGAGCAGATGACCTCGCCGCATATGTCAACGCTACCGTGGAAATAAGCGACTCTCTGCCGAAAATATAAACCGAATAGATAATATAATAAAGCAGTCCCCCGCGGAGCGAATCTGCGGGGGATTCTTTCATCGCGGTTCTGCGCGTCTCAAAATTTCTTTGGTGCAAATACACAAATCGAATTATGCATTTTTGTAATTTGTAACAAAAATGTATAATGTTCTCGTAAGACGTTATAATGTTGGCAATTTGTGTTAGCATTGTGTTGCGATAAGTTCTCAGCTAAAACTTTTATAAAAAATATCATTTCTGCAAAGGAGGAGATTCCGACGGTTTAGTTTACGGAAGCAAAACATATAGAACGTATGATATCGCTAAAAGCTATATTTATCACGGAACGGTTTATGGCAAAAACAACGCAGGAGGTACAGCCGCCTGACGGCTGAATGCAATTATGGATGCATTAGATGCGGTACTTTTGATTGTAATTTTTCTGTTTTGCGAATGGCTGGATTTTGAACTTTCGGGACTTCTTGACGGCTTTAATCCTCACCTCGCTTTGGCTGCCCTCATCTTCGCAAGTGTCGTAATGATACTCAAAAAGCTGAGTCCCCTGCTCAAGCAGACAAAAGATAATCCTTCCGAAAAAAGCAAAACAAACGACAACACGGAAAACGATAATAAACCCGAAGAAAAGTAAACATAAATAGTGCAACGCCGCCGCAGAGAATATCTGCGGCGGCGCTGTTGTTTGTAATGTTATTTTATTTTGCCTTTTCAAGCTCGCTTGCGGGGATTATTGCACCCTCGCCGGCGTTGAAGCGAATCGTGACAGTGTCATTTCTGTTGAGGATAACGGCGGTTGTCGACTTGGAAGCGGCTATCGAATAATAGACGTCGCCGCCCTCGAGCTTGATATAATAATATGTCTCGCCCGAGATGACCTGGGTGCGGATATCGGCTATCTTGCCGTTGACGGTCTGCACCTTCGGCTCGGAGCCGCCCTGTGCGTCGGTATTATCCGCAGGGTCAACTACCTGGTTCGCGTCGATATCGACATTGATACCGTTCGCCTTGAGCTGGGCGACATACTTTGCAAGGCACTCGGCAAGGGTCTTGCCGTAGACCTTTATCTTCGTGTACTGCTTGACGTTGATGAGCGCGTAGCTCTGAATGATCTGAGAGCCGTCGTCTCTGACGTCCTTGAGAGCCATGAAGTAGGTCGGCTCGCCGTCGATATTGAGCAACAGCGGGAACGTTGCCGTATAGCCTGCCGCCTTTATCTCATCAAGACCCTCTGCGGAAGCCTGCGCCGACTGCTCCTTTGCGCCCGCGACCGAATAATAGACGGCCTCTTTGGTGCGCTGGTTTATCATAATGAAGCCGGTTATCGACTGGTCGTTGGTGACGGAGGTAACGCCCGTGTACATATAGACATCGTCGTTCTGGGCGATGTAGCTGTAATCCTCGGTGGTGACGTAGACATCCTCCTGGCCGAGAATCGAGTTCCAGAAGCCCTTCTGATATCTGCCGTAGTAGTTATACTGCTCAACGAGAAGGTCGGAGTCATAGACTCTGTCGATCCACTGATACTTGGCATCGCTCTTGACCGTCTCTATCGGCACATATTCGCACTTGCCGTCAATTGCGTTGACTATCACGATTCCCTTGACGTCGGTTCCGCCGAACAGGCCGATAGTCTTATCGACTCTCGCGCAGATCCAATAGGGATTGCCCTCATCGTCGATTTCAAACGAGCTCGAGCCGAACATATAGGTCGGATACTGCATTCTCAGGTGACGCTTAAGAAGTCTGCCGAAGTGCTCGGCGGGCGAATACTTGATACCCGAGTCAAGCTCCTTGAGGGTGGTCACTTCGTTCGCCATGTCTATAATGATATAGCCGGGCAGACCCTCGGTGCGGTTTGTGAGCCACTTGATGATATTTGAATACTGGAGCGGAACGACCCTGACGGGCGTGCCCTTGTAGTTTATCTGCGTGTAGAGCGGATAGACCGAGAACTGCGAGACATAGCCCTTTTCCGCCAGCTTACCGAGCGCTCTGGGCGCAAGAGTGGCCGCGACGCCCTCGTCAAGCTTCGGGATGTTGCTGAAGGACTCCGCGTCCTGCTTGTCAATCTCATCGGCGAAGTTGCTGTCGGTGCGGACATCGATTATCCTACTGTAAGCCGAGGCTCTGAAGAACGGGCACGAGACGAGATAGCCTATGCCCACCATAAGCGCGATAATGCCGACAATAACGCCGGGGACTATCAGCTGACGCTTGAAATACGGCATATATTCGGGTCTTTTGAACACGTTCGTGAACAGCGCCGAAAACAGCGCATAGGACGCGACAATTATCGCAAGAAAACCGTAGAACTCATATGCCTTGAAGTTGAGGGGCGGCAGCATTATATAAAATGCAATGGCCGCGGTTACCAGCGAGCAAAGCACGCTCAAAACTATCTTGAGCGCCGCTTTATCGGGAGGTATAACTATCTCCTTGGGGCCGCCTTTTTTTGAAAAATCCACTTTAATGGGATCCATTGATTCATCTCCTTTTAATAAAAGTGTTACATTGAATCATTATACAGTATTATTGACATAAATACAAGAACTATTTTCACTCATTCCGTCTTTTTGCATAAATCGACAATATTATTCCCTTTGGCTTTGACTTTAACCGAAGTAAATGGTATTATTAGGTTAATCTTTGTCCGATTTTTTCAAGAGGAGGAAATCACAATGTACCCTGATTTTTTTGACAGCGCCAAGCTCGTCGCACAGTATGACCCGGAAGTGGCGGATGCCATGGATCTCGAGCTCGGCAGGCAGAGACGCAACATCGAGCTTATCGCCTCGGAGAACTTTGTCTCCCCCGCCGTTATGGCGTCAATGGGCAGCGTGCTGACCAACAAATACGCCGAGGGTTATCCCGGCAAGCGTTATTACGGCGGCTGCGAATTCGTTGACATCGTTGAAAATCTCGCTATCGAGCGCGCAAAAAAGCTCTTCGGCGCGGACTGCGCCAACGTTCAGCCGCACTCGGGCGCGCAGGCTAACATGGCCGCTTATTCCGCGCTCATAAATCCCGGCGACACTGTCATGGGCATGAGCCTCGCCCACGGCGGACATCTGACCCACGGCTCGCCCGTCAACGCGAGCGGCAAGCTCTACAAGTTCGTGCCCTACGGCGTAAACGACGACGGCTACATCGACTATGACGAGCTCGAAAAGACCGCCAAGGAGGTCTGCCCGAAGCTTATCGTCGCGGGCGCATCCGCTTATCCGCGTGTTATCGACTTCGAGCGCATCGGCGCTATAGCAAAATCGGTCGGCGCATATTTCATGGTAGACATGGCTCACATCGCGGGACTCGTCGCGGCGGGACTTCATCCCTCGCCCGTGCCCTATGCCGACGTTGTCACAACAACCACGCACAAAACCCTCAGAGGTCCCCGCGGCGGACTCATCCTCTCCAAGGCTGAGCTCGGCGCAGCTATAAACAAGGCTATTTTCCCCGGCAACCAGGGCGGTCCGCTCATGCACGTTATCGCGGGTAAGGCCGTCTGCTTCGGCGAAGCTCTCAAGCCCGAGTTCAAGGACTATCAGCAGAGACTTCTCAACAACTCCAAGGCTCTTGCAGAGTCTCTTGCAAAGCGCGGAGTCAACCTCGTCTCCGGCGGCACCGACAACCACCTCATGCTCCTCGACCTGCGCTCGCTCGGCGTAACGGGCAAGGATCTCGAGAAGAGACTTGACGAAGTCAACATCACGGCGAACAAGAACGCCATACCCAACGACCCCGAGACCCCGTTTGTCACAAGCGGTCTGCGCCTCGGAACGGCGGCCGCCACGACAAGAGGTCTTGACGAGAGCGACATGGACAAAATCGCAGAGTTCGTCTACCTCGCGGCAACGGACTTCGAAAACAGCGCGGACGCTATCCGCGCGGGAGTCGCCGCAATTTGCGCAGCGCATCCGCTCTACGAATAAAAAAAACGAACACACAAGAACGGCGCGACAGCAAAAGTCGCGCCGTTTTGCTTTTATGAGAATATCAGGATATGTTCCCGACATCGGTTGATAAATTGGAATTTGCATCGCAGTTTCAATCATGGCTCGACAAAGCCGAGACGAGGGGTTATTGCACGGATTTACCCGCTTTGCCCCGGTCGTTTAAAATTTCAATGCTCTTTTGCGGGGTGCGCTGACCTCGACGCGCCGCTGCCGCAACAGCAGCACTATGTTTAATTGCAAAAATTTGCCTTTCCCCCCGCCGCCTATGACACCCTAACGTTTTATTTATCTACCGTTTCGCATTTTCTTTTTATCGAAAAGTTTTCTAAAAACGCAAAAGGCCTCCCGCTTAGGGGAGGTCTTTCACTATAGATATAAGGGTTGATGAAATCAGTTTTCACCGTCGCCGTTTATGGTCGATATCTCGGGGGTTATCTCCTCGAGGACATCAAGGACTATCTTTACAGTATCAAGCGACGTGAAAATCGTCACTCCGTTTTGAACGGCGCAGCGGCGTATCTCAACGCCGTCCTCAAAGTGGACGCCGGAGAGAATGGCGCGCGTGTTGATAACATAGCTGACGTAGCCCGCTCTTATGGAGTCGAGGATTTCCGTGCTGCCCTCGCTGAGCTTGCCGCGAACGCGGGTGCGGATGCCGTGCTTCTTGAGGAACGCCGCAGTTCCGGCGGTCGCCTCTATATTGAAGCCGAGGTGATAGAAGCGCTTGACGAGCGGCAGAGCCTCTTCCTTGTCTTCGTCGGCAAGGGTGACTATTACCGTACCGTATTCTTTCATCTTGACTCCGGACGCCTGAAGAGCCTTGTAGAGCGCACGGTTCAGGCGCTTGTCGTAGCCTATCGCTTCGCCGGTCGATTTCATCTCGGGCGAGAGATATGCGTCCATGCCGGTCAGCTTCTCGAACGAGAAGGCGGGCGCTTTGACATACCAGCGTTTGCCGTCGGGCAGGCGCATATCCGTTATACCCTGCTCGCGCAGGCTCTGACCGAGCATAACCTTTGTCGCTATGCGGACAAGGTTGCAGTCGGTGGACTTCGAAAGGAACGGCACGCTTCTCGATGCGCGGGGATTGACCTCGATAACATAGACGTTGTCGTCGCCGTCAACTATAAACTGTATATTGAACAGTCCGACTATGCCTATGCCGAGACCGAGCTTCGTGGTGTATTCGGCTATCGTGTCTCTGACCTTCTGGGAGATTGAGAAAGGCGGATATACGCTCGTGCTGTCGCCCGAGTGGACGCCGGTGCGCTCGACGAGCTCCATTATGCCGGGGATAAACACCTCGGTGCCGTCGCAGATGGCGTCTATCTCGACCTCCTTGCCCATGACGTATTTGTCAATAAGCACGGGCTTATCCTCATCGACATCAACGGCGTTTCTGAGATACTTTCTGAGCATCTCCTCGTTCGCCACTATCTCCATAGCCCTGCCGCCGAGCACGAAGCTCGGGCGCACGAGGACGGGGTAGCCGATACGGGCGGCAACAGCCGCACCTGTTTCGATATCCGTGACCGCCTCGCCCTTCGGGTTCGGAATGCCGAGGGATTTTATAACCGCGTCAAACGCGTCTCTGTTCTCCGCGCGCTCTATAGCGTCGCAGTCCGTGCCGATTATCTTCACTCCGCGCTTTGCAAGCGAAGCGGCAAGGTTGACGGCGGTCTGACCGCCGAGAGTGGCTATAACGCCCTCCGGCTTTTCGAGGTTGACTATATTCATGACATCCTCTGTCGTCAGGGGCTCGAAATAGAGCTTGTCGGCAGTGGTGTAGTCTGTAGAAACCGTCTCGGGGTTATTGTTGATAACTATCGCCTCATAGCCGAGCTCGCGGATAGCGTGGACGGCGTGAACGGTAGAATAGTCGAACTCAACGCCCTGTCCTATTCGAATGGGGCCAGAGCCCAAAACGATTATCTTCTTTTTATCCGATACTACGGACTCGTTCTCGCTCGCGTAGGTCGAGTAGAAATAGGGCACATAGCTGTCAAACTCGCTCGCGCAGGTATCGATCATCTTATAGGTCGGGAAGATATTCTCATTGCATCTGCGCTCATATATCTCGTCCTCGCTCCTTTTCCAAAGCTCGGCTATATATGAGTCGGAGAAGCCGAGACGCTTCGCCTCGCGCAGAAGAATATCAGAGTCGGGATTTTCCTCCATCTCCTTCTCGAAATCGACTATCTTCTTTATCTTGTCGAGGAAGAACATATCTATATGCGTTATATCGCAGATAATCGACGGGTCAACGCCCATCCACATCAGCTGGGATATTGCATATATTCGGTCGTCAGTACCCTCTTTTATATATTCGAGCAGCTCGTCAATGCTCATCCTCGACGAGTCGAACTTCTCCATATGCAGGTGATTCTTGCCCTCTTCGAGCGAGCGTATCGCCTTGAGCAGGCTCTCCTCGAAGCTGCGTCCGACGCTCATGACCTCGCCCGTCGCCTTCATCTGGGTCGAAAGCGTGTTGTGCGCGGCGGGGAACTTGTCAAACGGGAAGCGCGGCATCTTGGTCACGACATAGTCGAGCGAGGGCTCGAAGCTGGCCGGGGTATTGGCAAGCTGTATCTCATGCAGGTTCATGCCTACCGCTATCTTCGCCGAGACGCGCGCTATCGGATATCCGCTCGCCTTTGAAGCGAGGGCGGAGGAGCGCGAAACTCTCGGGTTTACTTCTATGACATAGTAGCGGAACGAATGCGGGTCGAGCGCAAACTGGACGTTGCATCCGCCCTTTACGCCGAGAGCGCGGATAATCTTTAATGCCGAATCCCTGAGCATATGATATTCCTTGTTTGTCAGCGTCTGACTGGGCGCGACAACTACCGAGTCGCCGGTGTGTATGCCGACGGGGTCAAGGTTTTCCATATTACAGACGGTGATAGCGGTATCGTTGGCGTCGCGTATCACCTCGTATTCTATCTCTTTGTAGCCCTTTATGCTCTTTTCGACGAGCACCTGATGCACGGGCGAGAGCGCAAGGGCGTTCTTCATCATGTCGCGCATCTCGTCGGGGTCGTAGGCGAAGCCGCCGCCCGTGCCGCCGAGGGTGAATGCGGGGCGCAGGATAACGGGATAGCCTATCTTCTCCGCCGCCTCAAGTCCCTCTTCTATGCTGTAGGTTATCTGCGAGGGAACAATCGGCTCGCCTATGCTCTCGCACAGCTCCTTGAACAGCTCTCTGTCCTCTGCGCGCTCTATGCTGTCCGCGTCGGTGCCGAGCAGTTCTATTTCGCACTCCTTGAGCACGCCTTTTTTGGCGAGCTGCATGGCGAGGTTCAGTCCCGTCTGACCGCCGATGCCGGGGACTATCGCGTCCGGGCGCTCATAGCGGCAGATACGCGCGAGATATTCGAGCGTCAACGGCTCCATATAGACCTTATCGGCTATTGTGGTGTCTGTCATTATCGTAGCGGGGTTCGAGTTCGCAAGCACGACCTCGTAGCCCTCCTCACGCAGGGCGAGGCACGCCTGAGTTCCCGCATAGTCGAATTCGGCCGCCTGACCGATGACTATCGGGCCCGAGCCGATAACGAGCACCTTTTTTATATCAGTTCTCTTAGGCACGTCCCTTCGCCTCCTTCATACAGTCGATAAACTGACCGAACAGATAGCTGCTGTCCTGCGGACCGGGGGCGCTCTCGGGATGATACTGCACGCTGAACACAAGATCCTTCTCGCATCTGACTCCCTCAACGGTGTTGTCGAGAAGGTTTATGTGCGTAATTTCGAGCCCCGTGCCCTCGACCGACTTCGGGTCAACGGCGTAGCTGTGGTTCTGCGAGGTTATCTCTATCTTATTCGTGTCGAGGTTCATAACCGGGTGGTTTCCGCCGCGGTGACCGAACTTGAGCTTATATGTCTTTGCGCCGTAGGCGAGGGATATCATCTGATGTCCGAGGCAGATGCCGAATATCGGATATTTGCCGCGCAGCGCCTTTACCGTCTCTATGACCGGGGTCACGTCCTCGGGGTCACCGGGACCGTTCGAGAGGAACACTCCGTCGGGCTTCATGAACTCTATCTCCTCGGCCGGCGTGTCATAGGGCACAACGACGACGTTGCAGCCGAATTTATTTAAGCTGCGCACGATATTGAGCTTCATGCCGCAGTCAATGGCGACGACGTTAAACTGCGGGTTCGAGGTGCGCGAATACCAGCGCTTTTTGCAGCTGACGCGGCTGACCGCATCGTGGGCGACCGCAGTATTTTTGATTATCTCAACCGCGACCTCCGCCGGAATATCGGGCGAGGTTATGAGCACGCGGCGCGAGCCCAGGTCGCGTATGCTGCGCGTGAGCTTTCTCGTGTCAACGCCGGAGATGCCGGGAATTCCGTTCTCCTCCAGCAGCTCGGAGAGCGTCTTTGTGTATCTGAAGTTTGAGGGCATATCGTTGTAGTCATACACGATAAGACCGCCGAGGCTCGGGTTTTTGCACTCAAAATCATCGTCGGTTATTCCGTAATTTCCTATAAGCGGATATGTCATAACGACCATCTGATCAGTATACGACGGGTCGGAGACTATCTCCTGATAGCCGACCATGGAGGTGTTGAAAACTATTTCGCACACTCTGTCGGTATAGCTGCCGAAGCCGTATCCGTAGTACTCGCTGCCGTCCTCAAGGACGATCTTGCGGTCTATGAGTCTCATTTAAAAATACACTCCTTGATTTATCAGATAGAGCTTTTAAGTCTTTCGAGCACGTCTCTGTAGCCGCCGAGAACATCGCCGAGGTCGCGGCGGAATCTGTCCTTGTCGAGCTTTTTGTTTGTCTCCATATCCCAGAGGCGGCAGGAGTCGGGGGATATCTCGTCACACAGGACAAGTCCCTCGTCGGTGCGGCCGAACTCGAGCTTGAAGTCGACAAGGCGCACGCCGCCCTTTGCAAACAGCTCAACCATAAGCTCGTTTATGCGCTTGGACATGGCTCTGAGCTCATCGAGCTCCTCCTGCGTGGCGAGACCGATGGCGGTTATCTGGCTGTCGTTTATCATGGGATCGCCGAGCTCGTCGCTCTTGTAGCTGAACTCAACGACCGTGTTCTTCAGGGGCGAACCCTCCGGCACGCCGTATTTCTTTGAAAAGCTTCCCGCTGCGATGTTTCTGACTATGACCTCGACCATGACGATCTCCGCTTTTTTTGCGAGAACCGTGGTTTCGTCTATGACTTTGATAAGGTGAGTTTTGACTCCGTTTTTCATGAGGTAATCGAAGATGATGTTGGAGATCTCCGCGTTGAGCTTTCCTTTTCCGGGCAGATCTTCTTTCTTGACGCCGTTGCCGGCAGTGGCGGTGTCCTTGTACTTGATGATGCAGGTACCAGGCTCCTCCGAACTGTAAACGACCTTGCTCTTGCCTTCATACAACTTTTCCATACCGCAGTTTCCTTTCGCTTTTCGTATTTTTATTTATTTGCTCCGCTCGGAGAGTTTCCCCTCAAAGCGGTCTTTGGTGATAACATCCGGGATAGGGGTCGGATAGACTCCGTTGAAGCACGCGCTGCAGAAGTTCTCGCTGCCTATCAGATTTTTAAGCTCCGACTCCGGCAGATATCCGAGGGAATCCGCGCCGATTATGTCGGCAATCTCCTCCACCGAGTGGTGGCAGGCGATAAGATTTTCGCGCGAGTCAACGTCAGTGCCGTAGTAGCACGGATGCATGAACGGCGGCGAGGAGATGCGCATATGCACCTCTTTTGCCCCCGCTTCGCGCAGGAGATTGACTATCTGGCGGCTCGTCGTGCCGCGCACTATCGAGTCGTCGATGAGCACTATTCTCTTACCCTTTACGGATTCGCTTATCGCGCTGAGCTTTATTCTCACCTGATCGATTCTCTTGTCCTGACCGGGCGAGATGAAAGTTCTGCCGATATATTTGTTTTTTATGAAGCCCATTCCGTAGGGTATTCCCGATGCCTCGGCATAGCCCAGAGCGGCATCTATTCCCGAATCGGGGACGCCCATGACGACATCCGCGTCGACGGGATGGGTCCTTGAGAGTATCGCGCCGGCGTTTTTGCGCGCCGCGTGAACCGACACGCCATCAATGACGGAATCCGGTCTTGCAAAATAGATATACTCAAAAATGCATGAGCGCCTCGGCTTTTCGCCGCAGTGATCCCTGTTCGAGCGCACGCCGTTTTCGTCGAAGATGAGTATCTCGCCGGGCAGTATGTCGCGCTCGAATTTTGCGCCGACGGCGGAAAGCGCACAGCTCTCGGACGCGACAACATATGTGCCGTCGAGCGTTTTGCCGTAGCACAGCGGGCGGAACCCGTAGGGGTCGCGCGCCGCGAGCAGCTTTGCGGCGGACATAAGCACGAGGGAATATGCGCCCTCAAGCCTGTTCATCGCACTGCTCAGCGCCTTTTCTATAGAGGGACTTTTAAGACGCGCCTGCGTGACGATATAGGCGATTATCTCGGTGTCGCTCGTCGTGTGGAAGATAGCGCCGCCGAGCTCAAGCTCGCTGCGCAGTTCATAGGCGTTGCTGAGGTTTCCGTTGTGGGCAAGAGCCATCTTGCCCTTCTGATGGTTGACCTCGATGGGCTGGCAGTTCGCTCTGCTGTTGCCGCCGGTCGTACCGTAGCGCGCATGGGCAACAGCCATCCTGCCCTGCGGGAACTTCATCAGGTCGTCGCGCGAGAAGACTTCGTTGACAAGTCCGATATCCTTGCGCGAAGCGAACACTCCGTCGTCGTTAACGACTATGCCGCAGCTCTCCTGCCCTCTGTGCTGCAGGGCATAAAGACCGTAGTAGGCGAGATCCGCCACGGGGCCGGGCTTGGGTGAATAGACTCCGAAAACGCCGCACTCTTCATGCAAGTTTGCCATAGGTATTTATTCTCCGATCTCAGATTTTTCAAGCGCTGCCGCTATAAAGCCTTTGAACAGCGGGTGTGCCTTGTTGGGACGGGATTTGAACTCCGGATGATACTGCACTCCGACATAGAACGGACGGTCGGTTAGCTCAACCGTTTCAACGAGCCTGCCGTCGGGCGAAAGACCCGAGAGGGTCAGACCGTTTTCCGTGAGTATCTCACGGTAATCGTTGTTGAACTCGTAGCGGTGGCGGTGGCGCTCGGAAATTTCGGTCTTTCCGTAGCAGCGCTCCATGGTCGTGCCGGGCTTTATGACGCAGGGATATGCGCCAAGGCGCAGTGTGCCGCCCTTGTCTATATTATCGCTCTGACCGGGCATAAAGTCAATGACCTTGTGCTTGCAGAGCTCGTCGAACTCGCCCGAGTGAGCGTCCTCTATCCCCGCAACGTCGCGGGCATATTCTATAACCGCTATCTGCATTCCCAGGCAGATTCCGAAATAGGGAACGTGGTTCTCCCGGGCGTATTTCGCCGCAAGGATCATGCCCTCTATTCCTCTACCGCCGAAGCCGCCGGGAACGATTATTCCGTCCAAATGCGAGAGCTTGCTCTCGTAGTTCGCCTCGGTCAGAGTCTCCGAATCGATCCAGTCGATTCGGATATGCGTATTGAGCGTATAGCCCGCGTGGCGCAGCGCCTCGGCTACGGACAGATACGCATCGTGGAGCTGAACATATTTGCCGACAAGTCCGATTTTGACTTCCTTTTCGCGGTTCTTTATGCGGTAGACGAGCTCCGTCCACTCGTCGAGATCCGGCTCGGGAGCGTCGATACCCAGCTCGCGGCAGACGACCGCCGAGAAGTTCGACCTTTCGAGCATAAGCGGTGCCTCGTAGAGGTACGGCAGGGTGATGTTCTCGATAACGCAGTCTGGCTTTACGTTGCAGAAAAGCGATATCTTTTTAAATATCGCGTCCTCGAGCGGCTCGTCACAGCGCAGGACGATTATATTCGGATTTATGCCCATACCCTGAAGCTCCTTTACGGAGTGCTGAGTGGGCTTCGACTTATGCTCGTCCGATCCACGCAAAAACGGCACCAGAGTGACATGGATAAAGAGGCTGTTTTCCCGCCCTACCTCGAGAGAAATCTGTCTTACAGCTTCGAGGAAAGGCTGGGATTCAATGTCACCTATAGTGCCGCCGATCTCAGTGATGACCACGTCGGCATCGGTTTTCTTGCCGACACGGTATACGAAATCCTTTATTTCATTTGTTATATGGGGTATGACCTGAACAGTCGATCCGAGATACTCGCCGCGGCGTTCCTTGTTGAGCACGTTCCAATACACCTTGCCGGTGGTGAGGTTCGAATACTTGTTGAGGTCCTCGTCGATAAAACGCTCGTAGTGGCCGAGGTCAAGGTCGGTCTCCGCGCCGTCCTCCGTGACGTAAACCTCGCCGTGCTGATAGGGACTCATGGTACCCGGATCAACGTTGATATAGGGGTCGAGCTTCTGCGCCGCAACCTTGAGCCCGCGCGCTTTGAGAATTCGTCCGAGCGACGCCGCAGTTATTCCCTTTCCGAGGCCGGAGACGACTCCTCCGGTCACAAAGATATACTTTGTCATTAATATCCCTCCGTATTTTTAAATATGTAACTTTTCACTTGACGGTTGTAAACGCAGTTCGTTACAGCATATTATATCACACCTTCCCCCTTAACTTCTATAGTATTCTGTACTAAAAGCGGGCGCTTCCGAACCGAAAAATATGTCAACGCAATCAACTGTCCGCAAAACAGAACAAAATGCGAGCCAATCGGTTCAAAAAAAGAAAAAAGCAAAGGCACTTACCGACGGAGACACCTGCCCCCGCAGAATGAACGCCTTTGCTCATTACGGCGTATTTTATCACATCAAAGGTTCCGTGTCAATTGAATATACTTGTATGCTTCCGTTTTATTTTCCGAAGTGTAAGCGGCGCCGAAAATTTTC
>OIWT01003717.1_pt1 | contig 13524 bp, 11 predicted proteins | sample 1587701 | NCBI WGS metagenome assembly OIWT01 (sample SAMEA3888904, study PRJEB22519) | human gut metagenome | biome: human gut; feature: human-associated habitat; material: faeces | place: Denmark | collected 2009
ACCGGCACGAAGGACCGAATGGGCTGATGTGTGAGAGAGACGAGCTTCGGCAAGTCTGCGTCTCAACCAATCCCCATGCCTACTCTTCATCGACAGAAGACCCGGGTCCGCGTTCTCTCTCCCTTTAAACGTGTCCATACCGATCACAATCACTTCCAGAGCGGGCAAGTCTCCAACTCACACAATCACTTCGGGCCTACCCTCAAACACAACGCTCTGACATCCCTGGAAACAGCGGCTCCCAAACGAAGCAACCCTCAGTTTGCGCAAATCTATCTCTTCACCTCGCACACACCCATTACTCGTCATTCGCAACGACGTCGTGGCAAAGGAAGAGAACGACATGAACTCTCTGAACCTGCCAATTGACACTGTTTCCAGCATGGGACACTTCTCAATAGAGCACGTCTTGAAACACAGGAAGGAAAAGTCGCCAATCACCAACTCCCTCATCTTCGGGCACTTCTCCAGCTCAAAGGACCCGTCTACGCATTCTCTGAAGCAGTTGTCCCAAATGACCACCCTCTTCAGACTCTTCATTCCAACCATCTTCAGACTCTTCGCCCACATGAAGGAGTAGGGATGGATCTCCAGCGTCGCCAGCTTCGCGTACGCAGAGAGGTCCAGATTGAGCGTCCGTTTGTTGCCGTTACAACAGGCTTTATCCACCACCAGCGTCGTGAGCGTCTTCGCCAGCGAGTTCATGTCCCTCAGAGTGCGGACATTGGCGCTGGGCGTGTGGGTTGGAACGGCCGGGTGCGTTTGGAAGGCGCCTGCGTCTGGTGGTTATCGAGAAGAAGGGAGGCTACTGCGAACGGTCCATTTGTCCAGCATAAGGAACGGATTGGCGACGGCGATGTTGGTGAGCGAGGGAAGATCTACGGCTGATTGGCGTGTGTTGGATACACTTTCTAAATGTACACGAATTGGGAAGGCAAGGGTGGGGTTCGCGTCGTCTTGAGGCTCCGCAATGATGGAGGTGAGTTTGGGCAAATCTACTCTTCAAGTCCGGAGAAAGAGCTACTCTTCAGTGTGAGGGAACCTCTAATCACATGCTCGTCGAAGGACATGGCGTCGTTATCCAGCGTGATGGTTTCGAGCGAAGGCAGGTCTGGAGGTTACGCGTGTGAAAAGAAGCTACCCTCAAATACAATGCTGGGAGGACACGAGAAGGAGTTGTTGGAGCAGTAGAAGGTCTTTAGCGCGGGTAAGTCTATTCATTCACTCCCACGATGTAAACGACGGGTCACAAAGAGCGATGCGCTGTAGAACAGGCAGCCAATGCCCTCGACGTCCCTGCTCCCCATTTCGATCACCTCCAATGCCGGGTTGTCTTCGATGATGCATTCGTCGAAGTCGCGAAAGCACTCCAACCCGATGCGCAGCTCCTTCAAACGCTTGCAGTTGGCCAGTACAAAGAGGTAGGAGTCGTCCTCGATAAACTTAGTGTTCTCGTGCTCCTCCGAATTCTCGTGCTCCTCCGAATTCTCGTGTTCTTCCTGACCCTTGAAATCCTTGTGCTCTTCCTGATCCATAGAATCCCCATCCTCAGCATCCTCAATATCACTGGGGTCGGGCTTCATTCGACAGAAGGATTGCCAGCCAATCACCACGCTCTCCAAAAACTCCATGCCGATGATGGACACACTCTTGGCGTAGGTGAAGCACTCGTCGCCGATGGAGAGCTTGGTGAGAAGTGGCATCTTCGAAAAGTCCACGCAGGTAAGGGACTCTGTGTTGAAGCACATCTCGCCGATGATCAGCTCCTTCAGGTGGCTGTGCAGAACGGAACTCATCTCATTCTCTTTCGTTATGGACATACTATACCTTATTTGCTCGCCATTGATCCAATCTCCTTCATACACGACTTTGCCGTTCCGATCATACTGCACCCCATGTCCCCACCGCTTCCCACTACATAGCTCTCCTTCATACTCAATCTTTCGAATATCCGCGTAGTAAGCAATTCCGTAGCACACATTCGAATCATGGTACCGAAATCCCTCGTACTGCACATTGTTGTCCTTGTCATAGAGGGTGCCCCAACCACAGGGTTGGTCGTCCAAAACAGCTCCTTCCCAACGATCTCCCTCATCACTCAGATTTAGGATTTGACTATTATCGGATGTATTTACAATAATCCCATTCACGGATATCAGTTGCGTTTCATGGACATTGACCACAGTGTCAAACACTTCATTTATCTCGGCTATACTATCATCATCAAGCCGAGCGATTCCATCTTGAAATACCCATTGCCCGTTTTCCAAAGCGAGGGTGAAATAGGAGTCGGAGCAAGGAACGGACCGAAGCATATCGAAAAAGTCATCACTCCATCCATAGTCAGAACTTCCAGACTCAACAGTATCCATCTGCTTCCTCATTGTGGAGAATCGGTGCTATGTGGGATCCCCATTTATCGAATACACGTAGCACATCAAGGAAACCCAACAAATCGTTATCATTTCGATTCAAAAATCGTTCTACGAAGTTGACAAGCGCAAATCCTAGCATTTCGCAAGAACAGGGTTGTGATGAAGACAAAGCGTTGGTACGCCAATAAGGAGTTCTACGACACAGAGATGGTGTACGTGCGCAATTTGGAGTAGCAAACGAGACTGTATCTGACGCATAGACTCATTTGCTCCGTCTTTGTGAATCCCATGAAAGAAAGGAACATCATTAGTGACAATATGGAGCACATTATGTTTGGAAACATAAAGGCATTGCTTGTGGTCCATAAGCGTTTTCTTCAGGAATTGACGAGCAACTGCTATGATATCGACGGAAACGACCATTTCGAAGACGTGTCGATTGGTGGTATCTTCAAGTTTTACATCCCCTTTCTGAAGCTGTAAATGCCAGTAATACCCATTATTCCTAGATACACCGACTATATCCGTTGTCAGAAGAACTTCAATTCTGTATATTCTCGCGTCATGAAGGATAAGCGAATCACTGCCTTCCTGGATCAATGCTTACTGGATCCTCGCTGCAACGGAATGAATCTATCGGTTCGTCGCTGTATTTCCTTCTCATCTGCAGAGCTTCCTGATCATGCCGATTCAGCGCATTCCCCGCTATCGACTGCTCCTGCAAGAGATTCTCAAGCATACCGATCCTTCCAAGGCGGATCACGCTGCCCTTCGGGTAATCGCTCCTTCTTCCCTTCATTTCAGAGAGCCATCGACGCCATCTCCGAGACGGCTCGCCAATGCGACGAATCCCTCGACTGGGACGCGGACGAGGCGCTCCTTGATGCCATTCGCTCACGGCTTCTCCCGAATTCGCCCCTTCCTTCTTCCTGCACGATCCTTCGAAAAGTGGTGGCCACCCTTGTGAGCCCGACTGCATCGCCCGATCGCGTCAGAGCCTTCTTCTTGACAGACCGACTCCTTCTCACGAATGACTACTCATCTCTATCAACACTCACTATACGCATCACTCTTCCCCTCATTCTCTGCCGGTTCGATCCGGCCCCCGACGACTCATTTCTCCTCCGCATTCTCTCCAAGTCCCACCAGCTCGCCCTTCGCTTTCAGAACAGCTGCGAGGTCAAGGACCTTGCCGCCCTTCTCGCCACTGCCACTGCCCGCCTCCACGCCCACTGTGCCCATTGCCATGCCGCCCTCGCACCCGCGCACTGCTGCCTCTGCCAGAAGTGCAGCGCCATCGTCTGCGAGGACTGCGGCGGCACTGTGGCGGAGCTGGAACGTGCCATGGGTCAGGAGGACAAGGACGATCCCGTGGAGGCGTGGGAGAAGGCGGGAATCGACGTGAACGCGCTCCTGTGCGCCAGCTGCTTCCAGTACGCTCGGTACTACGCGCAGCCCGGACTGACGTTGCAGGAGGCTATCGCGCAGGGGAACGGGAAGGAGCGTGGCGTGTTTGTGTCGCCCCAATTTCCCCCCGTTTTGGAGGTCTCCGATGAGGAGCGGAAACGCTTGCCGGCCGGCTGGGAAGTGGCTCTGACGAAGGAGGGAAGGCGGTTTTACTTCAACGCGGTGCTGTGGCTGTCGTCGTGGTGCTTTCCCTCGGCATCTTGGCGGAATGATGCGCCCGTCGGGTACGCGAAGTACTATGACGAGAACGGAAAAGCGTTCTTGTACGACGCAAAGAAGGGAGGCATACCGACGAAGCTGCAGAGGAGAGAGTTTCATGGTGTGTGCCCGTGCTGCGGGTACGATTGCAGGGAGTGCAGACGTGTGGCCTGTCCGGCGTGTAATTCTAGACTCGTGTGCTCTCTTTGTTAACAAACAGCAAATCACTGCGGCTAGTTCTGTGGATAAACGATTGTGTTGTCTAGGTTGGCCGGATTCTTGTCCGTGGGGTAGAACACGAATCCGCTCTCAAACGGCGACAGGACCAGGGCCTGGTTCATATCGGTGTTGTTCATGATGTAAATGATGCCATAATCGCAGAAGATTCTCCATTCGCCCCTAGACTTCACTGGGCATTGGCGTGTTCACCATTTGTAGACGCACTTGAAGCGAACACGGGTCTCCTCTTGTATAGTTGATCTATCTAACGTGTGCAGCGTTTGGTCCACCATTTCGGAAGAACTACGGGTGAGCCTCCTCTGCAGAATGGGACCTGTACACGCACATTTGCCGTCCACTGTAATCCCGAACGCGAAACCTGGAGTTGATTTCGCCATCTGTTGTTACCATCCATTGCTTGTGAAGGCGAGTTCGATGCCAAGCCCCTTGTCGTCTTCAAGGAAGGCGTATCCGGGGATTCTCTGAGGGTGAGAGGGGAGGGGAAGCCTACGTCGAAATCCACTTCCCACACGCCGATGGTAAACTTCGTTTTGATCAGGCTCTCAACAGCGACGGCGCGTTGCATCACGTTGCTACTGCTTACGAGGGGCAGAGGAGCGCACCGGATGTTGTTGAACGTTTTCCCTCGATCAATGCTCCTGAAGCTGCTTATCGACCGGATGTAGTACATGTGCTGGGGCGCAAGAGACGAGGGAGAGGGGAATTCCGTCTTGAAATCCCGCTCGTAGAAGTACTTCCATAGAATGGAGCTCGAGGTGAGCTCCTGCAGGTGCGAATTCGTACCCGATAGTTTCACGACGTCAGGGACTTTCAGATAGAGAAGCGTGTTCTACGGGGAACCGAGCAGAGGAGGCGATCACGAGTTCGACGTCGTAGCACAGCGCATCGATGAGAGAAGGATGTAGATAGGACGTCATTACGATATAATGAGCGAACCACAGACACGGAGATCGCAACACGCCATTGACAACAAACAGGCCATATGGAAACGCCAACATACGTGATCTGCTTAGCCTTGATCTTCTCGTGAAGGCCGTACTCCGTTACCTTCGCTCCATGCTTCTTCTTCCTCCCCGTAAGCCGCTGCACCACAAACACCAGCGAGATGCACACAAGCATAGTCAGTCCCGCCAGGACGCAACTCGCTATGATCCGGTAATGTCTGTAGCTCCCGTCGCAATAAAAGTATAGCACCGTCGAAATCTCCCCGCTCTGGTTCTTCAACACGACGGTCACCTTGTAGTTCCTGTACACCTTCTCCGCCATTCCCGAAATCGTGCCGGTTTTGGGGTCCAGCACGATGCCCGCCGGCAGCCGGTCGTTCGTCAGCACCTCCGTCTCGGCGCCCACGGTGGTGGGCACGATGGGCTCCAGTGGGACGTTCGGCTGGATGCGGTAGTTGGTCTCGGGGTACTGCAGGACGGACGGCTTGCGCGGCACGCAGGCGTTCACCTCCTCCCCCAGCTGCCCCGCGTGACACAGTCGCCTCATGGACCCGCCGTACAGCGACGTTGGCAGGCAGGGCGCCTTGGCGTACTTGCCCTCGAAGGCGGGCGGGAACACGCTGTCGCCGGGGCAGCCGGGCGCCGGGCGGTCGAGGAAGGGTACGAAGTCGGCGAGGCTGAAGCGCATGCTGCTGTCGCAGGCGGCGGGCAGCGCGGGCCGCGCGGGCGCGTCGTCGACCTCCAGCCAGACGGCGGAAAGACTGCAAGGCAGCGCGAGGTGCGCCTCGAAGACCTCGCCGGGCTGCGTGAAGTGGTGCGTGGCCTGGTGGAGCAGGATGGGCTGGCGGTAGCCGTGCACGTGCCCCAGCAGGCGCCAGCGCGTGGGCGCGGCGGCGAAGCAGCGCGCGTCGGCGACGAGGCGGTAGCCGGAGAAGAAGCCCTCGCCGCTGTCGAAGGTCCAGCCGTGGCGCGTGGGCAGCGCGTCGGCGAAGAAGGCGGTCTGCGGGTCGTTGTCGAAGAGCATCGTGTCGTCGAAGCCCTTGCCCTCCGCGGCGTAGCAGTTGCCGTTGATCAGCACGGAGGCGGCCGCCTTCTTGTACAGCACGTACATCGCCAGCTGGTGCACGTTGTGCTCGCTCACGCGCGCGATCTGCACCGCCAGGTGGTTGCGCGTGGCGTTCAGCGGCGTCCAGTTGAAGAAGACCGTCTCGCGGTGGCGGATCACTTCCTTCTGCTCCACGCAGTGCGTGTAGTCGCGCCGGTTCAGGTCGTTGCCCATGCAGTACTCGCGCACCAGCTTCCCGTTCAGGTACAGTCGGAACGCCTGGGCCGTCGCCACCGTCACCTCCACGCCGAGGAAGCGGTCCTTCAGAGGCAGGTCGAACGTCGTGTAGAAGTACCCGTTGCCGTCCACCGACAGCCGCACGTTGGCGCCCGTAGCCGACAGCCACTCGCGGCCCGCCACGTCGCCCGTGGTCCAGGCGGCGCTGACGTGCGAGCGCACGCTGTAGCACCAGACGTGCTCGTAGGGCTGCACCACGAACCCCGAGTAGAAGGGCAACGCCAGCATGGCGGCCGAGCCCGTGGGGTGCAGCGCCGCGACGGCGGTGTTGTCGTTGATGCGCACGAACACGTCGTGCACGCCCCAGGTGGCGTTGCCGTGGTTGTGCAGCGTGAGCGTGTAGAAGGCAATCGGCAGGCACAGCTGGCGGTGCGTCGTGCTCGGCGGCACCGTCTCCAGCGCGTCCACCACCTCGCCCGTGGCGGTGTTCGCCAGGCTGTAGCTCACAGGTGCGGCGCTGGTACCCGCGCGGAACTCGACGACGATGCCGCCGTTGGGCGCGCTGCAGGGCTGCACCGCGAAGGTGACGGTGGTGGAGGCGAGACGCCCGAGCGGGTCAGTGGCGGTCACGGTGTACACGCCGCCCACCTGCGCGATGAGCATGGTGGCGGAGAAGTGGCCGTTGGCGGCGTTGATTTGCAGCGTGGGGGGCAGTCGCGGCGTGGTGGTGAAGTTGGAGTAGGAGGCCGTCACGGTGTGGTCGGGCACCGGGAAGAAGGACAGCAGCGGGATGGTGCTGGGCGTGTACGCCAGCGGCGCCACCTCGTTCTGCGCATCGTCGAAGAAGAACCGCACTTCGCCGATACTCACTGCCTCTGCAGTCTCAGAGGACTGAGAGGACTGAGAGGATTGAGAGGACTGAGAGGACTGAGAGGATTGAGAGGACTGAGAGGATTGAGAGGACTGAGAGGACTGAGAGGACTGAGAGGACTGAGAGGACGGGGCCACACGCAGCACGGACAGCGCGTACTGCGGCCAGGCGCGCATCTGGAAGGGGATGTTGAAGCACTGGTACTCGGCGCGCTCCCACGCCACCTGCGTGCGGCGGTCCAGCAGCACGCGCTCCGTCCCACTCACGCCGAACAGCTCCCAGTTCCGCGGGAGGGCGGTCGGCACGTCGCCCGGGAAGATGCAGTACCGATTGAAGGGCTCGACGCGCGTCGCGGGGAAGAAGAACTGCGCGGGGCGGAAGGCGGCCATCGGCGCCGTGACGGCGGTGGTGGTGTCGTGGTCGCACAGCCCCGTCAGGGCGGGCTGCCCCACGTTCTGCGCCACCGCCAGCCCCGTGTCGCGCGGGAAGGCGGCGGCAGTGGGCGGCAGCAGCTGCAGGAAGACGTCGAAGCAGGCGTCGGAGGCGGCGGGCGTCCGTGTCTGCACCGCCAGGACGTTGAGGCCCGGACGTAGCGCGGAGCGCGAGCCGACGACGGTGTGCGGCGTGCAGGCGGCGCGACCGTCCTGCGGACCACTGGCGTAGAGCGCCGCGCCGTTGAGGAAGACGCGCACCGCCTCGCGCGCGAAGACAGTCAGCTCGAACCCGTTGCCCGGCGCCGGCGCGTACTCGAACGCCAGCCGCGTCAACAGCTGCGCTTGTTGCGCCTGCTGCGCCTGCTGCGCTTGTTGCGCCTGCTGCGCCACGGCGGCCCGCGTGGCCCAGTGCGAGTCGTCGAAGGCGGGCTGGGTCCAGTCGGCGGGCGGGGCGTCGGTGGCGAGGAAGCGGCCGGCGGAGGCGAGCGTGGCGGGCGGGACGGGGAAGGCGGTGGTGAGCGTGTAGCGGAAGGCGGCCACGGAGGCGACGGGCAGCGTGTTGAGGCGGATGCGGCGGTCGTCCGCGAGAAGGAAGATGGAGAGAGTGGCGTCGGCGGGCAGGGGCCGCGCCACGTCCTGCACCAGCGTCAACTCGTGCGTGCCCGCCGGCAGGCACAGCGTCACTTGCGCGCCGTCGAAGCGGTAGTCCGCTGTACGGCTGGCAACGCTGGTGCTGTTGGCAACGCTGGCAACGCCCTGCACGAGCAGCCGGTCGGCGAGACGCGGCGAGGAGCGCTCGATCAGGAACACGCGGTGCGGCGCGTCACAAGTTCTGGGGTCAGGGTCGACGGCAGGCCGGACGGGCTGGCACGACGCCGCGGGGTCTGCCGTCACGAAGAACTGCAGCCGCGACACGGCGAGCGATGCTCCGCCCAGCGGCGCGAAGGTGAGCCGCACGTGCGCCACGCGGAGCTGGCCCCTGCAGACGCCCTCGAAGCGCGTGGCGTCGCCCCAGACGTGGCCCTCCTGGCGGTCGAGCACCGCCCACGTGACACCGTCGGCGCTGCCCTCCAGCACCCAGGCGGCGGGCTTCACCTCCCCGTGCGCCGAGAAGGCGTAGGCGGTCAGCGGGTACGTGGGGCCCAGCAGCCAGCTCCAGCGCGTCCACACGGGCTGCGTGACGTTGGGCACCACCCAGTCCGCGGGCTGGGCGGAGTAGATCAGGCCAGCCGCAGATGAGGGGGCGTTCGTGGCGAGGACCCCGTTGGTGGGAAGGGTGGGAACCGCATAGGAGGAGGAGGCTCGCAGCTCGGCATCAAAGCAAACGGGAGCATCGGGGAGGTGGAGAGGACGGTAGACAATCACAGCGATGTGGATAGTAGTATCATTCAGCTGCTGGAAATCGCAGGCTCGAAAAACAAGCGTGATTTCTTCAGCTCTAGTAGAGAAAAAGGATGGGCCGGAGGCAGGCCGGGGACCGTAAGAAGGAAGGCCCCAGCTAAACAGGTTGCCTCCGTTGACGAAGACAGAAAAGGAAGAGCACATCTTCATCGTCAAGGAATATACAGGATTAGCAGTATCGTTGATTACGATTGTCTTGCAAAAATAGCGCACATTGCTCTGGAGGGGAGGGAAGGAGCGGTCCTGGCTCCAGTCCGGAATCGCTGTCTTCCAGTCCTCCCCGTGCTGAATCTCGTCAGTAAAAAACCAAACACTCTGGTATGGGAACAGAACACTCACATCGGAGGCCTCACGTCCTCCATTCTCCATTGTAGGGACTGCACCCTCAATATGCGGAAATCTGCCACCTCCATTCTCCGACAACGATTTTCGAAGCAGTTGATGGGGGTGCTTCTGGTTGGCTGACTCGTCAGCCTCGTTAGCACCCGAGAGTGAAGCACAGCTTCCAACGGCAATAACATAGCAAAGAGTCAACAACTGTTGAATAAACATCAACACTAGGACACAATAGGATTATCTTTTATGGAATTAGCCATCGCCATGGATGGAAATGAGATACTGGCCAGGGTGCTTCGGAAGAACCAGGAGCGAAACATCTATGGTCTTTTAGACCGCAGTCTCAAGCTGTGTGGTGATGTCTTGGAAACGGTCGTGTTGGATGGATACGAATATCTGCTATTATTGCAATACACAGAAGGACGCAGGACCGGCATCGGATACGTCCTTAGGAAGAGCGACTCGTCATTCGTTGTGACCATTCAATTCGACGAGCGAGAAGTGTATCGCGTGATTCAACGAGAAAACGTGGAGGAAGGAATACTGGAGTGCGATGATGGCAGGCGCTGGGAGGGAACGTCCTGCAGTGGCGTCGTATCCGGCAGTCGTTGCCCGTACGGAGAGTGCAAGTACTACGATGAGGAAGGGACTCTGTCCTTTGTCGGAGTGCTGACGGAGCAGAGCATGAGCGGCTACGGAGTGGAGTACTACGAGAGCGGGAAGCCGAAGTGCGAGTGCGTGTGCATTCATGGAAAGCGCTTCGGCGTGGCGAAGGAGTATGACCGGAATGGGTCGTTCATCCACTACACTCAGTTCGTTGACAACCGAGCCTTCTTCTTTATGGATGCGGCTGATGGGTGGAGTTCGCAGCGTCTCGTGGCTGATCCTTCCTTCACCTCTCTATCTGACTCCGTCTCCTTCGTTTCTTCCATGTCTCCTATGGATTCGCTCATCCTCTCTGCATTCTCCTTCATTGAGCACATTTCCGTCACGGGAATGAACAATGTAACGTGCAGTCATGTGGAGATCGCGAGCTTGCCCCGCCTGGTGGATGTGTCCTTCGGAGACTATTCCTTCTCGCTGGGAGAGGGAGTGCATCCCTATTCTCCGGAGATTGTCAAGAGTATCCAGGACGCAAACCGCATCCTCCTCATCCATGATTGTCACTGTTTGGAGTTTGTTTCCTTTGGTGTGTACGCGTTCTCATCGTTCATGCGCCTCTCTCTGTCCAGTTTCACTCTGTTGCGTTGGTTACGTCTAGATCTTCCGCGATTGACGAAACTCGTGTTTGGAGAGAAGGGACAGGACAGCTACAACTTCTACTGGAACGAGTGTCTCAGCACGGAGAACACGCCCTCGTTGCAGTCGATCGAGGCGGGGGATTTCGCCTTCTATTGGTGCGACACGCTCCGACTGTCGAATGCGGAGAACTTGCGAGTCGAGTGCGGAGAGAGCGCATTCTCCCGATGCAGTCATGTTCACATCGATCATGAGAATAGTGCCCTCCTTCTCAGCGAGTATCCCTCCTTTATGTACTATAGGAAGTGCCGTCCTTGTTGCAACAAACAGAGGAGTTTTGCTTGTGGATAGCATCGTACATGGCGGCAATCTCCTTCTCGTAGTGCTGCTGGCAAACGTTGCGCTTCAGCTTGAAGGTGGGCGTCATCATGCCGTTATCCACCGTGAAAATTTGGTTCATCGGACCAACATGTCCATCCAGGAACAATCCCTTGATCATCTCAAACCCGTTCAGCCCCATGCGCTTGCCGTACGCGTCCAGCTCCTCCATCACCTTCTTCACCACGCGCGGGTCCAGACACGCCCTTGCCAGCGAGTCCTTCCACCCCTCCTCCCCCACGTTTTTCACCTCCACGTCCAAGGCGCGAATCGCGGGAATCACCACGTCCGGGTTGGGCGAAGCCACCGCCACCAAACAATTCTCGAAGGAGTTGCCGTAGACGAAGATCTGCGCCACCCAGCTGCACTCGGAGAACACGGCCTCCACCGCCTCCGTCGCCACGTACTCGCCCTGCGACAGCTTCAGCATGCTCTTCTTCCGGTCGATCACCGACAGGCTGCCGTCCGCGTTGAACTGCCCAATGTCGCCCGTGTGGAACCACCCGTCCGCGTCCACCGCCGCCGCTGTAAGCGCGGGGTTCTTGTAGTAGCCCGCGAACATGGAGGGCCCGCGCACCAGGATCTCCCCGCGCGGACGCGGCACGTCGTCGGTGGTGTAGCCCATGTCGGGCAGTGACTGCAGGCGGATCTCATGCCCGTACAGCGGCGCGCCCACCGTGTAGTACACCGTGTGGCCGTTGTTCAGCGTCAGCGAGCACGCCGCGCCCGTCTCCGTCAGTCCGTAGCCCTCCAGGATCGGCACGCCGCAGCACACCTGCAAGAACTCGCTCAGCTCGCCCGACAGCGGCGCCGCACCCGACGCCAGGCACCTCAGCTTCCCTCCAAAAATGGCTCGCACCTTGTCGAAGACGAGGCGGTCGTACAGCGCGACGCGGCGGCCACGGCGGAAGGCGAGCGTCTGGTACCAGAGACACCACAGGATGATCTTGCGACGGAGCCAGGACTGGCTGGCGAAGGAGTTCAGGACGGTCTGCTGGATGCGCTGTAGTACGCGCGGCACCGCGATGAACAGCGTCGGCCGCGCCGCCTGCAGGTCGTCCACCAGGTTGCGGAGCGAACCGCTGTAGTAGCTGATGCGCGCGCCACGGATCAGCAGGGCCATTTCCACGGCGCACTCGTAGCCGTGGGCCAGCGGCAGGTAGGAGAACACGCCGTCCTCGTTGGTGACGACCCAGCCGGTCTTCAACTACGGGTGAGGGTGGAGGAGGGCGAGGACGATGTTGTGGATGAAGGAGGAGGAGACGGTCAGCATCGAGGCATGCTTGATCATCACGCCCTTCGGCTCGCCCGTGGTGCCGCTCGTGTACAGGATGTATTGGATCGAGTCTCCGGCGGGAATCCAGTCGTCGTCCTTCTCGACCACGGGGTCCTCGTACGGAACACAATTGATCTGGCGATGAGGAGAAGAGGGAGCGTTCACGTCTTCAAAATGGATCACTTTGATCGATTCTGGAATCGCCTCTTTGAACGCCTTCAGAACAGTACTGGAAGGAGACACATTGAGGAGAACGACGCCGCGAATGAACGTCTCTCCCTCTAACCATCACCGCCTACAACAGCCACTACGAAGCAATTCCTGCAGAGAAGGAAGCTTCTCTTCAGTCACGGCAATGACACTCATCTCGCAGTGGGTGACGATGTACTTGACGGCCTTTGTTCCCAGCGTGTCGTACACGGGAACGGTCGTTTGGTCCTGAGACTGCATTGCCAACGCGTACAACTGGATGCTCTTGCAGTTCCTGCCATAGAAGCCGATATGACCCTGCCGCTGCAGGAAGGGGAACTGCTTTCGCAAACTGCGACCCAGCTGGACGACAATCGGGTACAGGTCCTTGTACTTCACGTACTCGTACTCTCCGAGCGTCCCGTCGGGAAGCTTCTTGCGCTCGCCCAAGGAATCGCGGTCCCAGTGTTCCACTGAAGAGTACTTGAGAACGGCCCTACGATCACACTCTCAGCGTGCTACACACAGACTGGTATTCACCCACGGCTTTTCCGGGATCGGTACGGTCCACAATTGTTCCATGGACTCCACGTTGCGGTAGGCCCCGTTCTTGTAATCGCCATCAACAGGCTTCGCGATGGGGAACGGATACTGCGAAATCACTCGCTGTACGAATCCTTACGATGCGATCGTGGTAGGTGAAGGGAGGGAGCGAGAAGGTAGTTGACTTTGAAAACAGACTGCCCATAAAAAGAAAATGAGGTGGGGATACTTTTGAAGAAACACTGAACAAAAGGAAACGCTTATTGCAACACTTCGACCACCAGCAAATGCCTTAGTAGCCATATCCGCTGAACCCCTGCTGATTGCCGTAGCCATAGCCTCCGTAGCCGT
>OIWT01003721.1_pt1 | contig 13511 bp, 7 predicted proteins | sample 1587701 | NCBI WGS metagenome assembly OIWT01 (sample SAMEA3888904, study PRJEB22519) | human gut metagenome | biome: human gut; feature: human-associated habitat; material: faeces | place: Denmark | collected 2009
CTGAAAACTAATAAAATCAACCGTTAAGTTGTTTTCTTGCCTGAGCCGCAAGCTCGTTACAAACCTCATCTACCGTTTTCGTTCCCGCAACGATAGAGTTAACGCCCTGATTGAAAACGGAGTCCACTCCGCCCCAACTTCCTACGTGAAGCACGTGCTTGTAAGCGGGATTACTCATAACTTCCTGAGCGTATTTCAGAACTTCGGAAACTTTGGATTTGTCAAGCTCTACGTTGGTTGCCGAAGGAGAATCGGTACATTCCGCGAATTTCTGAACGACGTCGGAACGATATAAATATCTCATGAATTCCAAAGCCGCTTTCTGGTTTTTAGCGTCGTTAGCAACCGCGCATGTTACGGACGAAGCGACGATTATCTGCTTTTCGACGTTGAGAGCCGAAGGAGCATATCTCATTTCGAAGCCTTCGGGAATAGCGTTCAAAGCCGCCATTTCCTTTCTGAGCCAGAGACCGTTGGGAATAAACGCAGCCTTATGAGCAAGCCATTGCATCTGAGAAGTCGTGTGGTCGAGAGATATACAATCTGCAACGGAGTTAGCTTTTTTGCCTTTGCCGAAAACGTCCGCAAAACGATTCATAACCGCTTTGAATTCCGCAGAAGTGTAAACTTCCGCGTCGAGAGCGTTCTCCACTCTGTCATAGAACTCGTCGCCCACTTCCGCAAGCGCGGGAAGGATCATACCCTGAACGAGATAACCCGAATATTTACCGGGATAAATAAGAGCCGCCGTTTCCGCGGTAGCGTTTTTGTCTACCCAAGCGGAAAGTTCGCTGTAATTAGCGGGAACAGTCCAGCCCTTCCTGCTAAACAATGCGTTATCGTACCACATACCGTAAGAGCTGAGCGCAAGAGGCATGCCGTAAGTTATCGTCTTGCCATCTTCGTTCGTATACTTATGAACGTATTCGGTCAACATTCTGTCTTTGATTTTCACGTTTTCTTCGCCCGCGACGGTTGCCGTTTCAAGCCAGTCGGTGAAATCGTAAAGCATGTCGTTTTCAAGCCATGCCTGTTTTTCCAAAGTGCCGTCCAAAAATACGAAATCGGGGGGATTGCCGTCTTTCCAGTCGTCCTTCATGCTTTCGTTTACCGTGTTGGACATGTTTGCAACAACGTTGTATTCGGGATGATCTGCTTCAAACGCCTGAATGACGTATTTCCACATATCCGCGCCGTAACCGCCCGTGAAGATCTGAAGGGTGAAATCGGTTTTTTTGCCGTCCCATTTACTTTCGGACCCGCCCGTAGCGCTGTTCCCGCCGTTTGAATTATCGCCGTTTCCCGTGTTGCCGCAAGCCGCCATAGAAATAGCCATGCACATCGAAAGCGCGCCGATCAAGAGTTTCTTTAATTTTGCCATAATTTTTTTCCTCTTCCTTTTTATTTTTTTCTTAAAGGATTTTCCCGAGTCGAAGACTCGGGAAAAGGGGCATGCCCCTTTTCCTTTATTTCTGAAATTTAATCTTTTTTGCGTTTTTTAAGCGCGAAGATTGTCGCCGCAGACATTGCCGCAAGTATTCCGACAGCCGAGCATGCCGCCACTGCCGAGTTGCATCCGCCTTTTACGGGCGATTCTCCCGAAGACGTGCCGCTTTCGCTGCCGCTTGCCGGTTCGTCGGGTTTATCGGGTTTGGAAGAACCGGGTTTCTCCGTTCTTAAAAGCATTGTCGTTCCCGCTTCCATGGTAACTTCGACCTTCGAGACGTTTTTAGCGATATACTCGCCTTTGAAAACGTCGTATACGTCGACTTTTTCATTAAATTCGATAGTTTTAACGCCGCCGTAAGGCGAAGCCACGGAAATATAATCGCTGTTTCCGAAAACCACGTCGTTCTCGCTCTCGACGAGTTTAACACCGCAGATTCTCAGAATGTTTCTTAAAAGTTCCTCGGGGATATTGCCCACCGCCGAGTAAATCGACATGTAATATCCGCCGTCTTCCGTTTCTACCGCTTTAACGGCAAGACCGGTAAGATCGCTGTTATAGATCTTTCCGAGCGTTTCCGCGGCCCTGTCGTTTACGTAAAACATCGGGTCGACTTTGGTCGAATTTATCCAACCGTAAAGCTTTCCGTCAAGCCCCTTCGTGTAAGTCTCGTTTCCGACGATCCGTATTCCGTAATAAGACGTGGGAGCTTTCGCGAGCGTTATGTCGGTGAGAGCGGAAACGTAATCTACGGACATAGTGCCGTCCGAGCCGTAAATGCCCGGGACGCCTACCCATAATATCGTCTTTCCGTCTTTCTTGAGGTACTTGTTTATAGCCGCTTTCTGCTTTTCCGTGACGTTCGTCGCAAGAATAAGATATACGTCGTATTCTCTTGCAAATCCGTCCTCGATGTCCGAAAGATACAACATATCGTAAGAAGTTCCGATGTGTCCCAAACTTTCTTTCTGCTCGTATAACGCCTCGTAAAGGAAATGGTAAGTTCCGTCGAAGGAATAAGCAAGGGTCGTGGCGATATCGTCGCCGATAACGTAAGCGATCTTCGAATTGCTCCTGACGGGCTTTTGAATCGCCTTGTCCCATTCCGCTTTTGCCGCTTTTATCATCGAATAGATTTCGGGGTCGTCGAACCAGCCGCCGTACATATCGTACCACCACAGCCCCGCGCCTTTTATCATCATGTTCGAAAAGTCTCTCTTCAAAGCTTCGACGGAATCTTTAAGGGTGTACGTTTTTCCCCATTCGCCTAAAAGCGCGGGATTTGTAGTCTTACTGTCGAAATAAACGGTACGGCTGTCGCACTCGATTATCGGGAGTTTTCCCGCCGTTATGAGCGAGTCTACCATCATCATGTAGGACGCGCTCATGCCGAGAAGTCTTTCGTCGTAACAGATAGGCGAGCAAAGGAAATCGACGTAAGGCGAAGCGATTACTTTCGCTATCGCGGCGTTTGCAAGTCCGTTAGCCTCGTAAGTGAGTCCGTGCGTGAGATATCCCGTGTACGTTCCCACAATCCACTTGTTGTCGATCGCTTCTTTAACGGTCTTCGCGAGATAAATTACGCTGTCCGACGTCATATCGCTTGCAAACGAATGGAAATCGATAACGTTTCTCTGCGCTTTGCCGTCGAGAAGAGTTTCGTAAGTGTATGCCTTTCTTTCGTCGTACGTGGGAACCGAAGCGGTTTCGAAGGTAACGCCCTTTTTGCCCCAGGCGGTTGCTAAGGCTTCGTTTGTAACGTATTTTTCTTTGAGCCATTCGCGGAATGCTATAAGCGCGTCCTTGCCGAAATCGGCGCACTCGGAAAGAGTGACTCCGTAAGTCTGCCATTCGAACGTCGCGCCCGCCGAAATTTTGACGGCGAACATATGCCCCGCGTAAGGCTGAGCGAGAACGTGCGCTATAAGCGCCTGATAGTATACGCCTACGTCTTCTCTCCACTTCTTCGACGCATAGCTTATGCCGGCTTTTTTGCCCTTGCTGTCTATAGCGTAAGCGTCGGGGTTCTTTTTAAACCACCAATCCGGCGGATCGGCGTCGAGCATGAGCATGAGCTTGGCGGACGGCGCACCCTGAAGGGTTTCGTAAACGACTTCGTCCAAAGCCGTGAAATCGTATTCGCCGTAACCCGTCCACATCGAACCCGAGCTGTTCATATTGTAGCTGCGGCAGTTCGGAAGACACATAAGGTCTACGTCCGCGCCGTACATTCCGGACGCGTACTGCGTTTTGAAAACGGTTTTCTGCTCGCGAAGATACATCATCGGCGCGACTTTTTCGCCGTTTACGGTAAGCTGAACTCTGCCGTTCTCTTTTTCGATATGACTTTCCGTTAAAACGACTTCTTTTGTCGTTATCGCGACGTATTTGCCTCTGATTATATTGCCGGCATATCTGCTGTTCGTGATTTTGAACTCTTCGGTATCGAACTGAAGCTGATAACTGTCCGACGCGAGATAATCGGGAATTTCCACCCTGTAAGTGACGATATTATCCTCGCCGACAACCCATTCGGACGTTTTTTTGCCCGAAACGAGCGCGGGGACGAGCCAGTTTTCCATAATTTCGTCTTCGTCGGCAACGTATTTGCTTCTGAAGTTTACCTTAAAGGTAAGATCCTTCGTTATCTGTTCCGATATATGCGCGTTGAACGTAAATTCGAGCGTATCGCCCGCGTTTACGGCTTCCGTTACCTCCGCGCTCTTTATGGTAAGCTTCGGCAACGATTCCGCGTTCTGTTTGTAAACTATTTCGCCCCACGGCATGCACGGCGGCGCGCCGATGACGAAAGAAGATTTCCATGCGGAATCGTCAAAGCCGGTTTTGTTCCAGTCATAGCCGTCGAGATGTTTTTCTCCCGCGTTATACGAAAGAACGGTGTTGTCCGACGAAACGCGCATTTTCTTTCCGCTCTCCAGAGTGAGTTCGAGGTCGAAAAGAAGTCCGCCGTAATAAGACTGGTTATAGACGCGGAACGCAAGCGTGTTTTTACCGACAACGAGGTTGTCTTTAATATGCGCTACGAGAACGCTTGCCCATGAGTTCTTGCCTTCGTCTTTAAGCTCCGTGCCGTTTACGTAAGTCGTAATGATATCGTCGCCCGTAACCTGAATCTGAGCTGAAGTTACCGGCTCGGTAAGCGTGAACGATTTACGGTAATAAGCGTACATATACGCTCCGCCGTAAGCTACGTCCGCATACGGGAAGCAAACCCATTTGGCTTCCCAACCGCTCCCCGCCGTCTTCGGGTCGTAAGTTTTGTCTATCCTGATATTGTCGAAAGAAACTTTTCCGCTTCCCTCGTTTTTATAGATTATTTCCGCGTAAGTTCCCTGCGGCTCGATAAATTCCGCCAGAAATTCGTTGTTCGTCGTTTTAAGCTCGAATTTCTTACTTTCGAGAAGCTTTCTGTTATAATCGAGCCAGTTAATCTCGATAACGGGTTTAGCCCCGCCTTCCGTTACGCACTCGCCCGTTACGGAATATCCGTTGCCGTAAAGGAGGGAAATTATCTCCGTTTTCGCCTGTTTACCGCCCGTAAGAACAAGCTTGCCGCCCGTGAACATTTCGGGTTCCGCGCTGTAATTATCGGGGATTCCTTCGTTGGAAATGCTCTCGAAATCTTCGATATACGCAACGCTGCCCGATTCGCGGCAGTAAACGCCGTCGATATAACAATCGGTTTTACCTTTCGAAATCGTTATCGTGTATCCCACGGCTACCGAACCTTGCGGCGCGATATATCTTATCCACACGTCCGTCCAGTCGGAAAGCCCTTCGCCGTTTTTAAGGTAAACATACGGACTTGTCTGCGTGGCGATTATATTGCCCGCCGTGCCGTAATAAGACACCGTTATAGTCGCCTTAGAGCCTTTGGAATTTTCCGAACGCATACGGAAACCGATATCGTAAGACGCCGCGGCGCGGATATCCGTTTTCGCAAGCGAAGTCATCGTGAACGCCGAAGCGTAATCCTCTCTCACGATATGCGCGGAAGTTTTTCCGTCGTAATAAATCTCGTCGCTGAACGAGAAATTTGATCCGTTCGACATAGCCCAGCCGAGCGGAGTTTCCATATTGCCCACTCTTTCGAATCCGCCGTTAAACTCGAGCTTATCGAGTTTTTCGAGGGAAAATTCGTCGTAATAAACGGCGTTTTCGCCCGTCGGAGCGATATCGAGCTGCAACATCGCCTTAGCGGCGTTGGAATCGGTGGTAAACGGCGCGGAAACAAGCCTGTACCCGCCCGTTGCACCCGAAACCGTTGCCGCGTCAACCCAAAGATAGGTGTTTGCGGTTCCGTCTCCGTTTTTCTTGAACTGCCTTACGCAAAGGCTGCTCGTGGTCACGTCGGAATCGGAACGATAATAGAAGGAAAGAAGATAAGTCTTTCCGCCCTCGATCTCGAATTCGGGGCTGTTTATAACTCCCCTTATCATGCTGTCGCCCGAGCGGTTGATAACTTTAAGCGACGCGCCCTCGTAAGCTTCCTCGCCTTTTACGGTCGAAAACCTTATATCCGCAAGAGATTCGTCCTTTCCGTTAAGAGCCTTCCAGGTTGACCAGCCCGTCGGCATGTTGCCCGTAAGGTTGTTAAGATTTGCGTTCGCTATTTCGGGAACGACGTTTTCCGCGTTCGCCCTGCGCATTCCGTTAAACCCTAAGCCGAAAGAAACAAGCGCGATAAGCGAACAAACAAGAACGGCGAAAGCCTTTATGCTTTTAAATTTTGATTTCATCAATAGGTTTTCTCCTTTTAAAAGTTTTAAAAGGGGTTGTCTGCTTCGTCAAGGCACGTACAACTTTTGTTTTATTATCCTCGATTACCGCAACAACCCCTCAGGCATTTTTATTTTACTTTATCAGTCTTCTTTTTTGCGCTTGATCATAACAATCGCCGCAGCCGCGAGAGTTCCGAGAGCCATGGCTCCGCCGTAAACGCTCGATCCGCATCCGCCCGAAGAACTTCCCGATCCCGTTCCGGATTCGCCCGCCGAGGACTTTTCGGACGTCGGTTTTTCGGAAGAAGATTCTCCGCTTTCCGGTTTGTAATCGGGGTCTTCCGCGCCGCATACGGTACATTTTCCGTCTTTATAATCGTGCGCTTTCTTTGAAATAACGCTTATGTTTCCTTTGCTTCCGCAAATCTTGCACACGTCCTGCTTCATGCCGGAAGCCGTGCAGGTTGCGTCTTTGATTATTTCGGTTTTGTAATCGTGTTCGCCCGTTGCGGGAAGAATTTTTACGTTGAATTCCTGTTTGCACAATTTGCAGACGTCTTTGTCAACGCCGTCACGGCAGGTAGCGTCCTCGTGAACGTGTTCAAGATCATGAGCGAGCATGGGAACTTTTTCGATATAAACGTTCTTTTCGCAGTCCGCGCAGTAATAGAACATTCCGCCCGGTTTCGTGCAGGTCGCTTCTTCGGTAGTCGTCGCGCCGTCCTCGGGCTGCGCATGCGTATGCGTTCCGAGGAAGATTTTCTTGAACGCGGTGTATTCGGTAGCCGTAAACTTAAGTTTTACCGAAGTCGTTCCTTCGGGAAGTTCGATAAATCCGTTTTCGTCGGTCGCGATTTCTTGGTCTCCTGCGATAACGGAGAACTTAACGTTACCCGTATAAATTTTGCAGCCTACCATGAGAGTACGTTTGGAAACGGCAATTTCTTTGCTTATCGCGCTTGCGGGAGCTTCTTCAGTTCCGTATAAGCAGAGCTTCCAGTCGGGTTTTGCGCCCGGCTCCCATCTCGTGTCGAATGTAAGACCGAAAACGTTTGCGTTACCCTCGAAAGTCCAGTCCTCAGCAACGAAATCGACGTTGCCTTCGAACGTTCCGTAAGGGAATTCGTTTTCGCCTAAAACAGCCTCGGGCGCAACGAGAGTTTTATTTGTAATAAATTCGTTGCCCGCCGCGTCTTTTATGGAAATATTTCTGAAATAAGTCGGCCAGCCGACGCCGGCGTCGCCGTAGATTTCAATCCAGCTTCCGTTTCTCGCCGTGAATTTTGCTTCTTTATGAACCCAGCTTGCCGAGGTTGCCTGCCCGAGAGGGCAGATATCGGTGAGACCATGCTCTCCGCCCCAGCCTTCGCCGTAGAATACGTTTCCTGCTCCGCCACCGCCCGAACGGTAATCGAAACTTATAGTATACTCCGTTCCGTCGACAAGTTTGGAGACGTCAGGCTTTAAATACCCCCTGCTACCGACAATCATTCCGCTATCATTCGGCTTCGTAGTGTTGTCTTTCGTTACGGCAGACGAAGCAAAAACATAAGTTCCGTCTTCCTGCTTAGCAACGTTATAGTTGCCGCCGTAAGTATATCCTTCAAGATACGCGCCCGAGAACGAACCGTTCGAGATATATTGCATCGTACTGCCGTCCTCGTCCGTACCCGTTATTTTAAGCTCGTCGATAAGATATCCGCCCTGCGCGCTGATTGCCATCCAAGAAATATCGGTTTGCCCCGCAACGGCGGTGAATTCGTATTCGTAAGTCTGCCATTCCGTATCGGCAACGCCGGCAGTACTTACTACAGGCGTAGCATACCAAACTCTTTCGCCCGCCATTGTTACGCTATCGAGACGAATGCTGAGTTTGTCTGCTGTTCCCGCACCCGTATCTTTATACTTGAAAGAAAGCTTATAATTTCTGCCGTGCGGAAGTATTCCGAAAACTGTTTTATAAACATCCGAATGCCCGAGCCTTAAAGACTTTCCGTCTCCGTCCGAACTGTCGGCAGCAATGTTCGCACCGCTTAAAACAGGCGCGTCGGGTTGATCTTCCGAACAACCGTTACCTAAACCGATCATCTGGAATGTATCGGAATTTACGCCCGCATTGGAAGCTTTGAACGTAATGTCGTCAACATAGAAATCGCCTACGCCGTCCGCGCATATTTTCAGAATAAGCGTTTTCGCGGAAGCGGACGTTTTATACGAGAAAGTCGTTTCCGTCCAGTTCTCTCTTCTTCCGTCAACGGAATTCTGAACGGCGAATTCGTCGCCGACAATGCCTCCGTTCGCGCTCTGCTCTTTGATTTTGAAATAAACTTTATTGTCGGCAGTTTGCGCGCAAAGGCTTTTTACGAAAGCGCCGATAACGTAGTTCTGATCGGGCTTAACGTCGAACGCATAGGAATACATTACGAGTTCGCCGTCCGCCTTGTCTCTTTTAAGATGTAAAGCGTTACCCGTTCTGCCCTCGGTCGTTGCGGAAACGTGAAGATTTTCCGAATCGTAAACCGTTCCGCGGACCTTCCCCTCTGCGTCTTTGTCGCCGTTGAAAAAAAACATCCATTTTGAAAGAGCTTCGTTCGAGCCTTTAATCTCAACCGATTCCGACTCAAACCCCTTAGAAGGAAGCGTGGTGGTGCCTCCGCCCGCGTTGGCGACAGCGGGAACTATCGCCGATACCGATAATGCCGCGATAAGCGATGCCGCCGCAACAATACCCATTTTGCCAAACTTTTTCATTGATTTTCCTCCTTACAGATTTTTAAGCGTTCCCTCGCACCGAACTCTTATCGGCGGCGTTCACGGCTATGCTTGCGTTCAATCGGTAATCCCCGATTTTGCCGCTTCCGCCTATCCGCGAGTGATTGTGTTTGAACCCGCCGGAACGTCGATAAAAATACGGCGCGAAAGACCGCTTATATCTTTAAGCATACATATTGTACACCCGAAAAACCCGCTTGTCTTGCTTTATTTCGTAAAAAAAGTGCTTTTTTATATAATTTTACGGCTTTATCGACGGAATTAGCAACTTTTTTTGCTTTTATCTCCAAATCGTTTACAAGGCAGAAAAAATCGGCTATAATAAAACAAAAATAATTTAAGGTGAGAAAATGGCTTCCAAACTCGAAAAAATGGTGTTCAACAAAAACTTTCTGTGCAGAAAGTACACAACGCCCAACCGACCGCACTCGCACACCGTGTGGGAACTCGTGCTTTTCGAAAAAGGCGAAACGTCTAATTTCGTCAACGATACCGAGTTTGTCGCAAAACCCGGCGACGCCTTTTTGATCGGTCCGCCGCACACTCACGCCATAGTTTTCCGCACCACACCCCACCTTCATAGGGATTTATACTACAAAGACGAGGAAGTGCGCGCCGTATGCGCGATGTTTTCAGGCGACCTTTACGAAAAAATATGCAACGGGATTTTCAATTTTCACATATCGTCGAACGCTTTTCAGGCGATAATTCGTCAATCCGATAAACTCGACTCGTTATCCGTAATCGCGGGCAAGGAAGAAACGGCGCAGGACAAAGAGGGATTGGTAAACAACAAGGAACTGAGAGCCGTCAGCTTTTTCCCTTCTCCATTTCGTTATCGGGCTATACCGCACGAAAATGCTTATCGCCGCGCCCGCATACCCAAAATGGATGCTCGACATCCTTCAGCTTTTAAATTCGCCCGACGCGTTCACGAAGTCGGTTGACGATATCATTTCCGAAACATATTATTCCCATGCGACCGTATCGAACGCATTCCGCAAATACCTCGGCGTGACTATTTCCGATTATCTTATAGATTTACGGCTCGAACACGCCGCGGAACTTCTTGCAAACACGTCCATGTCCGCGCTCGAAGTGTGTTCCGCCGTCGGCTACGACTCGTTTTCCTATTTTATAAAGCAATTCAAAAAGAAATACGGCGTAACGCCGCATAAGTACCGTTCGAATACGGCAAAAAACTGACGATTTCGGAGGTTTTTACATTGACGGCTTAAGGAAATCTTGTTGACGATTCCGAGAATCGTAGCCAATTAAAAAAATCGGGTGCTTCGTAAATCTTCGGAAGCCCCGATTTTTAAGTTTGAAATTTAATCGTTTTAGTTTCGTGTTAGTTTCGTGCCGACCATAATTTCGCCGCATTTAAAGGCATATGTCCGCCTATAAGTCGATAATCGCCATAAATATCGCATCATCGAGTTGCTTCCGCAGCCACAATATAAACAATCCCGACTATAAACAACCCCGACCTCGGTCGCGCGGCGTTTTCGGCGCGACAAATCTTCAAAACTCAGTCCGACAAACCCAAATCTTTAAGCATGGCTTTGGTTTCGTCAACCTTTTCCTGCGACATGCTCGTGTTTGTCTTCAATTCCCTCATGCTTTTTTTGAATATATCCTTTTTAAACAATTTGCACCATCGCTTTATTTCATAAAACGGTTGTAAAATGCGCTTGCCTTTTAAATCAGGATAAAGAATTATAAGGTGGTCATAAGGCATCCATATTCTTTGAAGAATATTGCCAACCTTTCCTTTGTTTCTGGATTGTTCGGATGCGGTTTTGTTCTCTGTGTTGCCGTACACCCCGCCCGAAAGCAGAAACGTTTCCATTTTTTCGGTTATCTCGTTGTGCGTTTCACCGCCGAACCACACCATCGAAAGCCGATAAAAATTATCCGAAAAGGTTTTTATCCCGCCTTCGGTTAAAAGCTCGTCAAGCTTGTTTTTGTCGGATTTCAAATGCTTTTCGAGCAAAAACACATCAATAAACGGACGGATTCCGCACCCGCCTCCGACAAAATGATAGGATGCGTGCGCCAACTGATGATACAGGAAAAACTCGTTTGTAAAATGATATTCAAAGGAATTTTCTGCGCGTTTAAAAGCATAATCCCATGCCTTTATAAGCAATTTGTCTATTTTATCTCTGTTCTCTTTTATATTGAAATGAAGTTCGAGATGCACTCCCGCGGGCGAAAAAAGCGAATAGTCGTGATAAGCTTTTTTTTCGAGCGTATAACCGTTCTTATCCGTCAAAACCGCTATGGCGCGTTCTATATCTTCTTCATGTACTAAAATATCTATGTCGCAGCTCGTGCGAAGCCACGGTTCGGGGTAATATTGCCTTATCACCGAACCTTTAAGCGGAATAAACGGGATTTTTCCCTCTTCGAAAGCGGTTTTCAGCGTTTCCAGCTCGCTGTTTATGTTCTCGTAACGATAAATCGCCGTTAAAATCTGCTTTTCGAACTTTTGTCTTATCTCGCTTCGTATTACGCCGCTATGATTTTCGCCGCCGCCTTGTGTTTTGTCGCCGTCATGATTTTCGTCACCGTTCTGGTTTTCCTCGTCCAAAAGATTGTTTTTGATTAAAGCGTTGCCGACGAGATGCGCTAAATCGTGCGATTTCGACAATTTATAAAGGGCTTTAAGCTCATCGTCGCTCAAAGCCTTTATTGCATCGGCGCAAACGGCGTTTCCGCAGATTTCGCTCCCGATTAAATTCATCATCGCACGGCAGATTTTATCCATATGCCACCTTTATAAAATTAAAATTTACGCCAGACCATTTTATCGACCACGCCCGTGTAAGACTGAATAATCTTCACGACCTTCGTCGAAACGTTTTCTTCAACGTAATCGGGTACGGGTATGCCGTAATCGCCGTTTTCGTTCATGTCTACCGCCGTCGTTACAGCCTGCAAAAGTCCGTTTTCGCTTATTCCCGCCAAGATAAAACACGCCTTATCGAGTGCTTCGGGGCGCTCTGTGGACGTTCTTATACAAACCGCGGGGAAAGGCTTACCGATGCTCGTGAAAAAGCTGCTTTCCTCGGGCAGAGTTCCGCTGTCGGACACGACGGCGAACGCGTTCATCTGCAGTTTATTGTAATCGTGGAACCCTAAAGGCTCGTGACGGATAACTCTCTTATCGAGCTTGAACCCGCTGCTTTCGAGACGTTTTCTGCTTCTCGGGTGGCAGGAATAAAGTATCGGCATGTCGTATTTCTCCGCTAAGCGGTTGATCGCATTGAAAAGCGAAGTGAAATTCTTCTCCGTGTCGATATTTTCTTCTCTGTGCGCCGAAAGAAGAATGTATTTTTTAGGCTCGAGGTTGAGCTTTTCAAGAATATCCGAAGCCTCGATTTCCTTAAGATTTGCGTGAAGCACTTCCGCCATGGGCGAACCCGTAACGTACGTGCGTTCTTTCGGGAGTCCGCAATCGGCAAGATATCTTCTCGCATGTTCGCTGTACGCCATGTTGACGTCGGAAATTATATCTACGATTCTGCGGTTAGTCTCCTCGGGCAGACACTCGTCTTTGCAACGGTTTCCCGCTTCCATGTGGAAAATGGGGATATGCAGCCTCTTCGCCGCTATCGCCGAAAGGCAGGAATTGGTGTCGCCTAAAATAAGCAATGCGTCGGGTTTTATGGCGTTCATCAACTTATAGGCGCAGTTAATGATGTTTCCAACCGTCGCGCCGAGGTCGTCGCCCACCGCATCCATATACACTTCGGGATCGGCAAGTTTCAAGTCTTTAAAGAACACGCCGTTCAAGTTATAGTCGTAATTCTGCCCCGTGTGCGCTAAAATACAGTCGAAATACTTTCTGCATTTATTTATAACCGCCGCAAGCCGTATGATTTCGGGGCGCGTACCGACGATTATAAGCAGTTTCAGTCTGCCGTCGTTTTTAAATTTGATATCCGAATAATCGGTTCTGATTTCCATAGTTTATCCTCTCGTTCCGTTTTTTACGGAAGTTTTTGTTCTATTAACATCAAAAAGTAGGGCTATAAGTCGATTAACGCGGGTTTTTTGATGATTTTCGATTTGTTACCGCAACCGTCTCGCAGATTTTTTCGGATATTCTGCGGTCAATAACGTCGATCGACTCCTTGCTCTCGATCGATTTTATAAACGATACGATTTCGTATCTCAATCCTTCGCCGTCAAGCTGATAGAAATATCTTCTGTTCTTCTCGCCGTCCTCGAATCTCACTTCGAAATAATCGGTTTTCCACCACGGCGCCGGGACGTAAATATACCCGTCCGTCCCCGCGATTACGAGTTCGCCTTCCGCCTTCACGCCGTTCCCTACCTGCACGGTGGCAACCGCTCCGTCGTATTCGAGGTCTATTTTGGAATATATATCGTAATCATCCGCGCGGTCGTCAAACAACGAAAAAACCTTCTTGTTTTTATAATCGACCCCGAGCAATTGAAAAACAGGCAGAAGCCCCGTAGGTCCCCACGCGCTCATGCTGTTCCAATTTTTGAAATAAAACAACTTGTCGCCGTTCTCG
>OIWT01003725.1_pt1 | contig 13502 bp, 16 predicted proteins | sample 1587701 | NCBI WGS metagenome assembly OIWT01 (sample SAMEA3888904, study PRJEB22519) | human gut metagenome | biome: human gut; feature: human-associated habitat; material: faeces | place: Denmark | collected 2009
GCCCAGCACAATCACCGGCAGCGCGTGCGCAATGCGGATGTCGAGCATGGCGGCAATGCCGCTGCCCGTCCAAACGCCCGTTCCCGGCAATGGAACCGCAACAAACAGAAACAGCCCCAACAAAGAATACTTCCGCACGCCGCTCGCCTTTTTGCGAAAACGTCCTTCAAGTTTTTCCGCAATGCCGTGGAAAAACGGCCGTCCTTTGCACCAGCGGAAGAATGGGCGCAGCAGAAGAAGAATAAACGGCACCGGAATCGTAGAACCGATCACCGCTATCAAAAAGGTCTCCCACAGCGGCAGCCCCATAGCCAATCCTACCGGAATCGAAGCCTTGAGTTCGAGCACGGGCAGTGCAGACATTCCTACCACTGTGCCCGCCGCACGGAGCCATTCAGGAAAAGGCATCTCGGATTTCCTCCCATTTTTTACTATGAGTAAGACGACGACGCGAAAAATAAAGTTGCGAAAACATCCAAATGAAGTATAATCTTTAGTGGGCAAAATGGCAAGCCCGCATGAACACTTTGTAGGAGGAACCGAAATCCATGAAAAAAGTGCTGGGCTGCATCCGCCGCGCCTGCGAGGATTTTCATCTGATTGAAGACGGCGACATCGTGGCCGTAGGGGTTTCCGGCGGCAAGGACAGTCTGCTGCTGCTCTACGCGCTGAGCCTTTACCGCAAGTTTGCGCCGCAGCGCTTTGAGCTCAAGGGTTTGACGCTGACGATGGGCCTGGAGCCGTTTGACACCTCCAAGGTCGCGGCCCTGTGCGAAAAGCTCGGCGTGGAATATATTGTCCGGCCGACGGAGATCGGCCGCATCATCTTTGAAGAGCGCCACGAGAAAAATCCTTGTTCGCTCTGCGCCAAAATGCGCCGCGGCGCACTGAACGACCTGGCAAAGGAATGCGGCTGCAACAAAGTCGCGCTGGGACACCACCGGGACGACGCGCTGGAAACGCTGCTGCTGTGTCTGCTGCACGAGGGGCGCATCCACACCTTCCATCCCAAGTCCTATCTTTCCAAAGCCGATTTGACCGTTATCCGCCCGATGGTCTATCTTCCCGAAAAGCACATCATTCACGTGGCGCGGGAAATGCAGCTGCCCATCATTCCTTCTCCCTGCCCCGCCAACGGCGCGACCGAGCGTGAAGAGATGAAGTATCTGCTCGACAGTCTTTGCAAGCTCTATCCCAACGCGCGGGAAATGATGCTCTCTGCCCTGCAAAACGAAGCGCAATACAGGCTGTGGAACAAAAACTGAACCGCTGAAACCGAAAACGGACGCATCCTGCGATGCGTCCGTTTTTACGCTTCCTTTTGTGGATAGAAGTGCGCAAGCACCCATTTTTTGACCTCCGCACCGTCGGCAATCCAGAAGCTGTCGTCGTGGATTTCCATCTGCGTGCCGGGCAGAATTTCATCCTCTTCAAAGGAAAGCTCTGCGCTCGTCAGCAGATCGCTCAGCTCCTGCGGCGTTAAATCGGTCATCGGGCAGGACAGAATCCTCTGCACCGCCTTCGCGCGCGCCTCTGCCTCCATCGCGCCAAGCTGCTGCGAAAAAATTTGCAAAAACGTGCGAATCAGCAGTTGATGCCGTTCCAGTTTAGACTGGTCGGTTCCGGGATAATCCGTGCCGTCGATGTTTTTTAGATAGGAATATTCCGCATAATCCGTGATGTGAGGCGCGATATTCTGATATCCCGCCTCAATGCCGTAATCCCGAATCGCGTCCTGCACGGTCAGATAAACGCCGTCTGGGCAAAGCGCCGCCAGTTTTTGCATCTGCACGGAATTGACCAGCACATAGCGGTCCACCCGAACGCCGCCCAGCAGGCGCTGTACGCTCTCAACGGTCTTTTCCAGCGCAATTTCCTCATTTCCCGCCAGCGCAAAGGTCGAGCCGATGTCGCCGTAGCCGCTGAAACGGTAATCGCCCGCTTCGTCATAGCGCTCCACCCAGGTGCGCGTGTCCTTCGGGATGGTCAGCAGCGCCATTTTCCCCTCGCTGCTGCGCGTGAGTACCGTCAGCGACGAAAAACGCGTCTTGCCCTCCTCGTCATAGTGCACCGCGCCGATGAGCACGGAAAACACATCCTCGTCGCGCCGAAGCGTTTCCTCCGTCAGCTCAAACGAATCCGCCTCCGCGCTCGGTTCCGCCGGCGTGGCCGCAGGTTCCCGCGAGCAGCCGGAAATCGGCAGGCACAGCAGCAACAGCGCCGTCAACAGCGCCGCAAATCTCTTCATTCGTCCCTCCTAGCGTTGAAAGTCATAGCGAACAGGTTTTCGGTAATCGTAAACCAGATCGCCGTAAAGCTCCATGTTTTCCAGCGCCATGCCCGTGCCGCGCACCACGCAGTCCGCCGGATTATCCGCCACCTGGCAGGGAATGCGCATGGAGGTCTGAATGCGGCGGCTCAACCCGCCCAGCAGCGCGCCGCCGCCGGTCAAGGTGATGCCGTTTTGATAAATATCGGAGGCAAGCTCCGGCGGCGTGCGCTCGAGCACGGAATGAATCGCCTCGATGATCGCCACCGCGACCTCCTCCACCGCTTCGGATATTTCCGCCGCTTCAATATGTTCCGTGCGCGGCAGGCCGGAGATGATCGACCGGCCGGTGATGTCCATCGCGCCCACCGCAGGTTCCGGCGACACGACGGCCAGCTGGATCTTGATCCGTTCCGCCGTGCGCTCGCCGATGTGCAGATTGTGACGGCGGCGCATGTGCTTGGTGATGGCCTCGTCCACCTTATCGCCCGCCATGGCCACGCTTTCCTTCACCACGGCGCTGCTCATCGAAATCACGGCGATATCGGTCGTGCCGCCGCCGATATCCACCACCATGCAGCCGCCCGCCTTGGTCACGGGCAGTCCCGCGCCGATGGCCGCAGCCACCGGCTCTTCAATCAGGCGCGTATCCATCGAGCCCGCGTCCATCGTGGCCTCCACCACGCTGCGGCGCTCCAGTTCCGTCACGCCCGACGGCACGCACACCACCACGCGCGGGCGCGCAAAGCTAAACCGGCCGAGCACCTGCTTGAGATAGTAATGAATCATGCGCTCGGTCAGGTCATAGTCGGAAATGACGCCGTTTTTCAAGGGGCGAATAGCGGAAATGCCGCGCGGCGTGCGCCCCAGCATATTGAGCGCGCCGGTTCCTACGTCGATGATGGTATGGGTCGTTTCGTCCACCGCCACAACCGACGGCTCCCGCAGCACAATTCCCTTGCCCTTTATATACACCAGCACGGAAGCCGTGCCCAAATCTATGCCGATATCCCGCGTAAAAACGCTCATGGAAAATCTCCCTCTCCAGGATGCGAAGCCGCATCCCCTCTATATCAAGCCGCCGCTTGGGCAGCAGTAAAATTCGACGAATTTTTCCGTCGCACATGGGGATATATTCTCTGGAAAAGGGCGTTTTTCCTGCCGCATGTCCCACGCTTCGGCAAATTATTTTCTGGTAATTTTCTCCAATTTTTCACCTCGAAATTTTTCCTGCGTCGCCCGCCCGCCGCGCAGGTGGCGCTCCGCTTTGTTGCAGTCCAACACATGGCGGATGCGCCGGTAAAGCCGCCCGTCCAGATGCGGCAAACGCTCCGTCAAGTCCTTATAAACCGTCGATTTTGACACGCCGAAGGCCTGCGCCGTCTGCCGCACCGTGCAGCCGCCCGCCGCCAGATACCTCGCCTCATCCGTCGCCCGCTTCTCAATTCCCTCCAGCATCAAACAAAAGGCCCCCTCTCCACGCTTTTTACAGCTTATGAAGAGGGGGCCGCATAAAGAACCGACCGTGGTCTTTATTTGAATTCGAAAGTGAACGCGCTCAGCACGCCGCCGTCATCCGCGCCTTGCAAGTAGAGCTTATGCATATCGGGCGAAAAAAACATGCGGCCCACCGCCACGCCGAAATCCTTGTAGGTCAATTTGTCGTTGATGATTCTGGCGCCGCCCCAATAGCCGATGCGGATATCGGTAGTGCCGTCGTCGTTGAGCTTGGCAAAGGCGATGTGCATGCCGTCGGAAGCGAGATCGAAGGCCGTGATTCCCCGGCTGATCAGCTCCGCGCCGTCTGCGCTAATGAGGTAGAGATCCCCGCCGTAGACCGCCAGCGCGCCGCCGGAAGATAGCATCCGCGCCGACCCTGCCCGTCCGTCGGTGAGCAGATCGTCAGCGCTCTGCGTAAAATCGGTGAAGCCCAAATTCTGCTTGCCCTGGTCGATTGTGTAGTAAAGCACACCCTTTTCGCCCGCCGCCAGCGCACGGTAGGACTTGCCGCCCCGCACCGTATCGACAATGCCGCTGGACACTGCGATGCGTTCAAGCTGCTTCTGATCCCCTGCGGCGGTGAAATACAGACCGTCGCCGGTTTCGGAGAACTCCACGCGCGAGGCGAGCACATCCCGCACGCTCTGCTGAACGCGCGACCCATTATGCAGGCTGTAAATTTCCAATGCGTTGCCCGCCACCAGTGCAACATATTGTCCGTCGGCAGAAACGTCGAAGCATTCAGCCTCTACGTCGGTCAGCGTCAGCGCCGTATCATAAAACCCATATTGATAATTGATGCGGACAAACTGCGTCACCAGCCGCTCGGTGGGCTGTTCCACCTCGCCCGTCTGCGCGCCGTCCGCGCTGCCCACCTGTGCCTTTTGCACCGAGAGGGCAATCAGGTTGTCGTTGTCGATCCAACCCGCCACCGCCTCCTGCAAAGAAGGATGAATGCCGGAAGGGTCGAGCTTTTCCAGCGAAAGCCGATTGATCTTGCGCACCTCGAAGCTCATCTGCGCAGGGGCGTCCGGCGCAGCAGTCTCCGCCACCGGCTCGGACAGGATCAGTGTTTTTTCCTTCGGCGCGCCTGCACAGCCCGTCAAAAGAAGCGCCAGCGCCGCGGTCAGCGCGATGATTTTCTTGTTCACAGCTGTCCCTCCCTTGCTCTGGCCGTGGGCAGAATCACCGTCACCACCGTCAACCCCTTGGGCCGGGAGGTGATGTCGATGCGCCCGCCGTGCTGCTCCACCAGCTGCTTGACAATGCCCAGACCCAACCCGGAGGAACCTTCCTCGCGCGGGCCGGTCTTGTCCTTTCTGCGGTAGAAGGGAATGAACAGCTTCGGAATTTCCTTCTCGTCAATGCCCTCGCCGGAATTGACCACCTGCACGGTGACGTTTTCCCGGTTGGAATTGACCAGCACTTGGATGGTGGAATTGGGGTAGCCGTATTTGATGGCGTTGTCAATGATGTTGATGAATATTTCCTTCAGCTGCGTATCACTGCCCATCACCACGGCGCGCTGGCGGACGGTCAATTCAATCGCGTCGCCGAACTTTTCCGCCTTGAACTGCATCCCTTCGCAGACCTGCTGCATCAGATCGTTCAGATTAACGCGCTCCTTGGGCACATTCACCGCGTCGGACATACGGGAAAGCTCCAGAAGGGTGACGACCATGTTGTACATCCGGTCGCTCTCGCTCATGATGTGCGAAATACCTTTATCAAAGAACTCCTTGTCGGTAAAGCCGTTTTCCTCCAGCACCTCCGCATAGCCCTTGATCGAGGTCAGCGGGGTTTTGAGCTCGTGGGTCACGTTGTCATAGAACACTTTGCGGTATTCCGACAGGCGCTTGAGCTCATAGCGGTCGGAATCGATGGTTTTCATCTGCTGGTCGATACGGTAGATCATCTCGGCAAAGTTGCGCGAGAGGATGCCGATTTCGTCCCTTCTGCGCGAACGAGAGAGCCGCACCACCTTGCCCACGTCGATCTTGTTCTGCTCGACGTCCTTTTGCAGCGCTTCGGAAATCCCCGCCAGCTTCATAATGGGCGTGGCGATGGAGTGCGCAAACACCAGCGTCGCCAGCAGCGACACCGCAAAGACGATGATGGTGATGATCGTGACCGAGCACACGGTGTTGTTCCCCTGCTTATAGAGGATGGAATAATCGTTGACGGTGCGGATCAACCCGATGGTCTTGCCCTCGATCACCACGGGATAGGAAAAATAGGCGCGCGTCTGCGATCCTTCGGTATTGAGCGTAAAAGCGGAAAGGCCGCCCCTGGCCAGCCCTACGTCGCCGAAGCTGTTCTCGATAAACACCTGGCTGTTCGTCGCGGCCAACATCTCGCCCGCGGTGTCAAAGGCCGCCGTCGGGCTGCCCGTCGCTCCGGATATCTCCTCCACCAGCGCGGGCGCGATGGCGGCAAAACCCTCTTCGTCATTGTCCCGCCCGTTCAGCACCAGCATCTGCTTGACGTAAATCAGGCCGTTGTTCTTCTGCGTGACCAGATCGTCGTTGATATATTTTTCATTGCCGGCAGTGACGTTGCGCGCAACAAAGATGTTCAAAATCACCAGCATTGTCAGAAAGATGATGCTCATGTAGATCACCATCTTCACGCGGATGGACAGGCGAACCTCCGGCGCGCTGGTCAGCAAGGCGCCCAGACGCTCCCGCAGGGGCGTTCCCGCTTTTTTGACGCTCTTTTTCGCGGCGGGCTTCGCCGCGGGTTTTGTGCTCTTGCTCATTTACTCCTTGATGTCGAAGATATAGCCGATCTTGAAGATCGTGCGGATCTCCGTGTCCAACCCCAGCTTTTTGCGCAGGCGCAGCACATGGATGTCCACCGTGCGCGTGTTGCCGAAGTAGTCGTAGCCCCAGACCGCTTCCAGTATTTTCTCGCGCGACAGGGCGACGTTGCGGTTTTCGTAAAAATACATCAGCAGCTGGTATTCCAGCGGCGTCAAATCCACAGGCTTTCCTCTGCGCTCCACCGTCATGGTGGCGGGCGTTACGGTAAGGCCCGCAAAGTGCAGCTGCAATTCGCTGCGAACCGGCGGCGTTTCCCCGGTCTTTTCCAGGCGGCGGAAGGTCGCCTTGATGCGCGCGACCACCTCGCGCACGTCAAAGGGCTTGGTGATATAGTCGTCTGCCCCTGCTTCGAGGCCGAGCACCTTGTCCTCGACCATGTTGCGCGCCGTGACCATGATGACCGGGATGTGCAGTTCCTCATTGACGCGTCGGCAGACCTCCAGCCCCGAAATATCCGGCAGCTGCCAATCCAGCAGAATCAAATCCGGATGCACGCCCGCGGCCAATTGAAGCGCCTTGGCGCCCGTGCCCGCGATGCCGGTATCATATCCCTCCTTGCGCAGCCGGTAAGCAAGCAGCTCCGCAATGGGCGCATCGTCTTCCACAATCAATATTTTATAGGCACTCATTTCCTCATCTCCATCGACATTTTCTCAATCTTAGTATACCACATTTTACAGACGAATCAAGAAAACCGTTTGATCCACTTTTTTCTTGCCAAATTCTGATTTTCATGCCATAATAATGTTGATCCAAAACTATTGTGCAGCGCCCTTTGTTCATTCAAAACAGAATCAGAAAGGCGGTTGTCTCCATGAAAAAGGTCATCTCGGTCGCTATCCTGCTCGCGCTCCTGCTCTCCGTCATCAGCGTCTACGCCTGTGACAGAACCGAATGCCGCTATATCCAAAGCACGCTGCTCCCTGGCGGCGGAATCTACTATGACTGCGGCTGCCCTGCCTATAGCTGCAAATGTGCGGAGTGCGAATACTGCAAGGATCAATTCATCGAAGAAGCCTCCGCGCCGAATGCGTACCTCGAACCGAACTACTATCCCGACTATGACGCGGAAGAATCCTACGTCGTGATCTGCCGCCGTCTCAACGTCCGTCCCGACGCTTCCACCCGCAATGCCCGCATAGACGTACTCACCCGCGGCACGGCGGTGCAGGTGCTGTCCATCGAAAACGGCTGGGCGAAAATCGTTCGTGCAGACGGCAGCGAAGCCTATGTTTTCGCCAAGTACATCCGCAAGGTGTAAATCTTCCCCTTTGCATACCAAAAGGACACGGCAAGCGCCGTGTCCTTTTTCTTTCTTCTATTTATTTCTCTTTGCCCAGCGCACACCACGCACCGCTGAGCAGCAGTCCCAAATACAGCGAGAGATTCCGTCCGCCTGCCAGCAGCATCAGCAGCGAACCCATCGTCCCGGCACTCTGCGCAAGCTCCGTACGCGTCAGCAGGAAGTAGAGCAGCAGCATCACCGCGCCCGCTGCCGCCGTCATGATGCCCGCTGAACGATCTTTGCGCAGGAAGGGAATCAGGCACCCGCCGCACAGCACCGTCAGCAGCAAGATCAACACACGGCCGTATCCGTCGCCCGCCGGGATCATCGAGGCAATCTGCGCATCCAGATAGGGCTGCATCAGCGCCAGCACGATCAAAGCGAACCACCCTGCCGCACGCCGCGCATCAAAACGGAAATTCCACTTTCCTTCAACCAGCGCCCGAAGCACGCTCAGCCACGCAGCCGCCGTCAGCATAAAGCCGAGAGACGATGCGTCGTTCCACATGAACTGCGCCGCGCTTTTGTCCCCGATGCGGTAGAGCAGCAGGAGCAGAGCAAACAGCGCGCCGGGCAGCAGCTCCATCGGCGCTTCCGGCAGGCGAAGCACGCCCATCGTCCACAGCGCCCCGCCCAGCAGCAGCGCGTGCGTCAGCCGCATCAGCACCCGCGGCACAGCGGGCAGCGCGGCGGGCGTTGCCGTCATCGGCAGCAGCAACAGCAGCACAAGCAGCAGCACGCCGCCCAGTGTCCAACGAAGCTTTCCGGTTTTCACGTTCTTCGCCTCCCTGTATTCGATTGTGTTTCCACCTTTATTTTAGCATTTTTCCTTTTTTTGTAAAGATATAGATAAGAAAAAAGGGAACGGACAGATTGAATCCGTCCGTTCCCTTTGGAGATTTATTGCTGTTAGTCGCCCAGCTTCATCTGGAGGTATTCCTCATAGGTCATGCGCTTGTCGAACACAATCTTGCCGTCCGCGATCTCGATGATGCGGTTGGCGACGGTGGAGACGAGCTGATGGTCCTTGGAGGCGAAGAGCATGGTGCCGGTGAAATTGGTCATGCCGTTGTTGAGCGAGGTGATGGATTCCAGGTCGAGGTGGTTGGTCGGCTCGTCCAGGATCAGGAAGTTCGCGCCGGAGAGCATCATCTTGGACAGCATGCAGCGCACGCGCTCGCCGCCGGAGAGCACGCAGGCCTTCTTCTTGGCCTCTTCCCCCGCAAAGAGCATGCGGCCCAGGAAGCCACGCAGATAGGTTTCGTCCTGCTCCTTGGAATACTGCCGCAGCCAGTCCACCAGGCTCAGATCCACGCCGTCGAAATAGGCGTTGTTGTCCTTGGGGAAGTAGGCGTTGGTGATGGTTACGCCCCACTTGCAGGAGCCTGCGTCCGGCTCGACCTCGCCCGCCAGAATGTCGAACAGCAGCGAGCGGGAACGCTCGTCCTCGCCCACGAAGGCGATTTTGTCGCCCTTGGCCACGGAGAAGGAGATGTTGTCCAGCGACGCAGCTTCGCCGTTCTTGGTGACGCCCTCCACCACGAGGATGTCGTTGCCGGCCTCGCGGTCGGGCTTGAACTCGATGAAAGGATATTTGCGGGTCGAGGGCTGGATGTCGGTCAGCTCGATCTTATCGAGCAGCTTTTTGCGGCTGGTCGCCTGCTTGGATTTGGAGGCGTTGGCCGAGAAGCGCGCAATGAAGTCCTTGAGCTCCTTGATCTTGGCCTCGTTGCGCTTGTTGGTCTCGCGCGCCTGGCGCAGCGCCAGCTGGCTGGATTCGTACCAGAAGTCGTAGTTGCCCGCGTAGAGCTGAATCTTGCGGTAGTCGATATCCGCAATATAGGTGCAGACCTCGTTGAGGAAATGGCGGTCATGGGAAACGACAATGACCGTGTTTTCAAAATCGCCCAGGAAGCGCTCCAGCCAGCGGATGGCCTTGACGTCCAGGTGGTTGGTCGGCTCGTCGAGCAGCAGCACGTCCGGGTTGCCGAACAGCGCCTGCGCCAGCAGCACCTTGACCTTGTCGTTGCCGTCCAGCTCCGCCATCTTGAGATAATGCTTGTCCTCGGTCACGCCCAGCTGGTTGAGCATGGTCTGCGCGCTGGATTCCGCGTCCCAGCCGTCCATCTCGGCAAATTCGCCCTCCAGCTCCGCCGCGCGAATGCCGTCCTCATCGGTAAAGTCGGGCTTGGAATAGAGCGCTTCCTTCTCCTGCATCACATCGTAGAGGCGTTTATTGCCCATAATGACGGTGGAGATCACGTCGTAGTCGTCATAGAGGAAGTGATCCTGCTTCAGCACCGAGAGGCGCTCGCCGGGACTTAAGATGACCTCGCCGCTGTTGGGCTGCAATTCGCCCGAAAGGATTTTCAGAAACTGGCTCTTGCCCGCGCCGTTTGCGCCGATGATGCCGTAGCAGTTGCCCTTGTCAAACTGAATGTTGACGTTTTCATAGAGAATCCTTTTGCCGAACTGCAGGGAGATGTTGCTTGCCTGTATCATTTTTTGTTTGTACCGTTCCTCTCGTTTTGATCGCAATTTGAGAACAGTATATCACATTCCCTCTTGTTTTTTCCTCCTTCTTCTGTTAAAATATATCCAGCGAACAACAATTTTATAAGGAGGTTTTTCCATGAAGAAGGTCCTTGTCATGATCGCTGTACTGCTCCTGGTTGTAGCCATGCCCGTCTGCGCGTTTGCAGTGCCTTATGACAACGAACTCAATGAAGACGGAATCAAAACCTGCTTCATTGAGCCCGACTATTACCCGGACTATGACGTTGCGCCCGCGCCCATGCCCGCCCCGGAAAAAGCCCCCAAGACCGGTGATTTCTCCATGCTGCCCCAGCTTGCGCTGGCTGCCGCTTCCGTCGGCGCCCTGGCGTTTGCTTCCAAGCGCGCCAAGTAATCCCCTTGCTGAAAAAAGAGCCGCCCCGCGCGACTCTTTTTCTCTATTCTTATCCAAGGAGGTTCCCATGAAAAAGCTGCTCTCCCTTGCTGCGGCGCTTGCCTTGACGGCGGCGGTTCTTTCCTGCTCCATGGTTGTGGTCCGCGCCAGCGATCACTATGGTTGGCAGGAGGGCGAACCCACTCCTGTCGGCGGTTTTCCCGCTACTCCTACTCCCGTCCCCGTTACGACTTCCTTCATCGAGCCCAACTACTATCCCGACTATGACCGAATCACCCCGCCCGAAGAGGCAGAAACAGCCCCTAAGACCAACGCCGGTTCCCTCCTCCCGCAGTTCGCGCTGGCCGCCGTTGCGGTGGGCTCCATCGCCGTCGCTCTGAAGCGCACCAAGTGACCGATTGTCTGTTGCCGATCCCAGATAAAAAGAAGCCGATTTTCGGCTTCTTTTTCATTCAAACCATTGACACAGCGTCATCCTTTGGAATAAAATCAAAGCAGTTCAGGGAATTCCTGAGCATATTTTCAGAGGAGGAATGTTCCATGAAGAAGCTTCTTGTCCTTGCTGCAGCGCTGGCCGTTGTTCTGACCATGTTCTCCTTCCCCGTCGTTGCGATGGCTGATCCTAACACAGATAGCACGACCCCCTCCGTACCTGCGGAAGAAAAACCCGCCGAAGTGAATACCAGCTTCATCGAGCCCAACTACTACCCGGACTACGATGCGGCGGATGACGCTGCGGACGACGTCGCGCCCAAGACCGGCGATTTCTCCATGCTACCTCAGCTGCTGATGGCAGCCGCTTCCGTCGGCACTCTGGCCGTCGCCTGCAAGCGCGCCAAGTAATTCGTGCAAAATTACAAAAAAAAGAGCCAAATGGCTCTTTTTTTTGTTTGCTGTCTTGACAGCCGAATTCTTTGTGCTAAAATAGAGACGAATCTCAGGGAAAACCTGAAATAAGAGGAGGAATTATCCATGAAAAAGTTGTTTGCACTGGTTCTGGCTCTGTTTGTCCTTGCTCTGCCCGTTTGCGCATTTGCTGAGGAAGTTTCCTTCATCGAGCCGAACTACTATCCCGACTACGACGTTGTCGAGGAAGCTGAAGAGACCGAAACCGCGCCCAAGACCGGCGATTTCTCCATGCTGCCCCAGCTCATGATGGCGGCTGCCGCTGCCGGTTCTCTGGCCGTTGCTTGCAAGCGCGCTAAGTAATTCCATTCAAAATACCGGAATAAACGCTTTATTCCGGCTCGCATTCTTTTTCCGAGTTTGACAACCCCTTTCGGCGCATTGCGCTGAAAGCAAAGTACAGGGTATCCTGAAGAAAAAGGAGGTCTCCCCATGAAGAAGTTGTTTGCTCTGGTTCTTGCTCTGCTCATCCTTGTCATGCCCGTCTGTGTGCTGGCTGGTGACGGTGGCAATGTCAATGTCCCCTTTGATCCTGTCGGTGGACAAGGCACGCTTATCGAAACCGATAACGATGAAGTCAACACCGCTTTCATCGAGCCCGACTACTACCCGGACTATGACGTTGCGCCCGCTCCCATGCCCGCCCCGGAAAAAGCTCCCAAGACCGGCGATTTCTCCATGCTGCCCCAGCTGATGCTGGCGGTCGCCGCCGCAGGTTCCCTGGTTGTCGCCTCCAAGCGCGCCAAGTAAATTCTTGCATCCATAAAAAAGAACGGGGTTGAACCCGTTCTTTTTTTGTTCGTTTTTCAGAAGCGCAGCGACAGGCAGGAAAGACCGCCGTCGATCTTGCGGTATTCAGAGGTATCGACCACCACGGCCTCATAGCCCAGATCCCGCACGAGCTTGAGCGTCTTGGGGAAACCGGCGGGGACAATGATCTTGTCATTGACCCACAGGCAGTTGACCGCATAAGCCTCCTCCGGCGCAACGGGCGTCTGATGGAATTTCTCGAACACGGGCAGATCGACGAATTCACCGGAGGTGAGCATCTCGCTGCCGCTGAGGAAATCCACGCCGGTCTTTAAGTGCAGCACGTCCCTGACGGGCACGGCGGAGCAGGTCATGCCGTACTTTGCCAGTATGCGGCCGAAATTGGCAATGCCCGCTTCATTGGTGCGCTTGCTCAGGCCGACATAAAAGTGCTTGCCGACCATCATCACATCGCCGCCCTCGATGGTGCCCTCGGTGATGTATTCGATGCGGTCCTTGGGATAGAACTTGCTCAGCGCCTCGACGATGTACGCCTTTTCGCCGTTGCGCGAAGGCGCGCCGGGGTTGGTGATGATCGCGCACTCCGGCGTGACCACGGCTACATCCTCCACAAAGCAGCTGTCCGGATATTCCTCCATCGCAGGCAGCACGGTCACTTCCGCGCCGCAGGCGCGCATGGCTTCTATATAAGCGTCGTGCTGGCGCAGCGCCAGTTCATAGTCCGGCTTGCCCAAATCCGCCGTCGTAATGCCGTCAATCATAGATCTGGACGGTCTGCGAACAATCACATTGCGAAACATAACTGCATCTCCTTCCAAATTATGCACTAATTATACATCTATCACGCTCATTATGCAACAATTTCCCTCATTTTTTGCATATCCTCTCAACCATAAAAATGCATTCCGATTTTCTCAAAAAAGTCCTTGCTTTTTTTCTAAAGATATTGTATAATCAATAACTGTCAGCGGGACGACGACCTACTGATGGATGATCTGGAGAGTTGGCTGAGTGGTCTAAGGCGCACGACTGGAAATCGTG
>OIWT01003727.1_pt1 | contig 13499 bp, 8 predicted proteins | sample 1587701 | NCBI WGS metagenome assembly OIWT01 (sample SAMEA3888904, study PRJEB22519) | human gut metagenome | biome: human gut; feature: human-associated habitat; material: faeces | place: Denmark | collected 2009
ACGCCGTTTTGCGTCCGAGAAATCAGGGCCTATTCAAAAAATCGGGATAAGGGTGTTCCCGTAACTTCCCTGCCCGCCTGTCAGGATCTGCATTCCCGTAACCTCCCTGTCCGCCTCTCAAGATCTGCATTCCCGTAACTTCCCTGCCCGCCTCTCAAGATCTACATTTCCGTAACTTCCCTGTCCGCCTCTCAAGATCTGCATTCCCGTAACTTCCCTGCCCGCCTTTCAAGATCTACACTTCCGTAACTTCCCTGTCCGCCTCTCAAGATCTGCATTCCCGTGCGAGGCGCGGGCGGCGGGCGACACGGCCCACGCCCATCAAAAAGCATCGCGGGCGCCCTTCGCCCGGTTTTTTGACGAGCCCATGATTCAAACGAAAAAATCTTGATATAACCATCAATTGCAACTTTTGGCACGACCCGCACGACGGCAAAGGCCCGGTGCGCGAAGAACCCGCCGCCGCCCTCGGCGCGGGACGTCAAAACAGGACCGGCGTGCGATTTCACTTCGGAACGTGCCTGTGGCGGGAGGGCCGCAGACACGGCAGCACAGGCCGGGCCCACGCCCCACCGCGTCCCGCGCCAACTATTTTCGCCACGGTGAACCTGCGCGGCGCGGACGCGCATTTACCTGTGAAAAGACCGACATCTAGACCTTCCCAACGGCATCTTCGTGGACGCCGCCGGGAACAAAAAGAAAAACGTGCAAAAGGAGAACGAAATGGCCATTATGGGTCAGGGTCTCGTGCTCATGATCGCGGGCATGGGGATTGTCTACGTGTTCCTGTATGTCCTTATCCTCATCTCGGAGGGCGCCAGCCGGATCGTCTCGAGATTCGACGACCTCGTGCCGGACGAAGCGCCGCGCAAGAAGACGCGCGCGGCCGTGCCCGCCCCGGCGAACGCCTCCGCCGCCGCGCCCCGTCCCGCCGCCGGCGGACAGCCCGTCAAGGCCCCCGTCCCCGGCACGGTGCTGCGCGTTTCGGTCACGGACGGCCAGGCCGTCAGCGAGGGCGACGAGATCCTCGTCATGGACGTCATGAAGATGGAGACCCCGGTCACCGCCCCCTGCGCGGGCGCGGTGTCGGTGCAGGTGGCCGTGATGGACAAGGTGGCGACGGGCGACACGCTCGCCATGATCGCGTAAGGAGGCGGAAGATGATGAAGAAATTTCTGATGGCCCTTCTCGTTCTGGCCGGCGCGCTCGGCGCGCAGGCGGACGGCGACTGGCGGACGACGCTCGGCAAGGTGTGGAATCTCGGCGGCGACACGGGCATCGCCGGCTTCCTCCAGAAAGAGGCGCCCGCCTACCTCACGGGCAACTTCGCGGAGGCGGACCGCCCCGAGGCCAAGCCCCTCACGGCGAACCGCAACGGCTACTGGGACAAGGACCTGAAGTGGCACGGCGGCTACTTCGACGACACGGGCGCCTTCGTCGCCGGGCACGCGGTCAAGACGCTCTTCGGCATGTCCTACGGCGTGGGGCAGCTCATCATGATCCCGATCTGCCTCATCCTCCTCTACCTCGCGATCGTGAAGGGCTTCGAACCGCTCCTCCTCCTGCCCATCGGTTTCGGCGGCCTCCTCGCGAACTGCCCGCTTTCGGGCATCACGACGCCCGCGATGATGCACGACGGCGTGGTCTCGTTCCTCGCGAGCGGCATCCCGGTGATGTCCGGCGGCATTGTGGAACCGGGCGGCTTCCTGCACTACTTCTTCCGCTTCGGCATCGACACGGGCGTCTTCCCGATCATGATCTTCATGGGCGTCGGGGCGATGACGGACTTCGGTCCGCTGATCGCGAACCCCAAGTCGGCCCTCCTCGGCGGCGCCGCGCAGCTCGGCATCTTCTTCGCCCTCTTCGGCGCGCTCGGCCTCGCCGCCGTCTTCCCGGACCTCGGCTTCGGCCTCCGGGAGGCAAGCTCCATCGGCATCATCGGCGGCGCGGACGGCCCGACGGCCATCTGGCTCACCTCCCGCCTCGCCCCGGACCTCCTCGGCGCCATCGCGGTGGCGGCCTATTCCTACATGGCCCTCGTGCCGATCATCCAGCCGCCGATCATGAAGGCCCTCACCACGAAGGAGGAACGCCTCATCCGCATGCCCCAGCTGCGCGAAGTGACAAAGATCGAGAAGATCTGCTTCCCGCTCATCGTGCTGCTCCTCTGCGCGTTCCTCCTGCCGTCGGCCGTGCCGCTCATCGGCGCCTTGATGCTCGGCAACCTCGCCCGTGAGGTCGGCCCCTCCGTCTCCCGCATCGCGGACACGATGGCCAACGCGCTCATCAACATCGTCACGATCATGCTCGGCCTCTCGGTCGGCTCGAAGCTCGCGTGCGAGAAGTTCCTCTCCGGCCAGACCCTCGCGATCCTCGCGCTCGGCCTCTGCGCGTTCTGCGTCGGGACGGCGGGCGGCGTCGTCATGGCGAAGATCATGAACCTCGTCTCGAAGGAGAAGATCAACCCGCTCATCGGCTCGGCGGGCGTCTCGGCCGTCCCGATGGCCGCGCGCGTCTCAAACAAGGTCGCGCGCGACGACGACCCGGCGAACTTCGTCCTCATGCAAGCGATGGGCCCGAACGTCTCGGGCGTCATCGGCTCCGCCGTCGTCGCGGGCGTCCTCTACACGCTCTGCCGTTAGCGGCGGCGCAACCGCCAGTAGGCGGCCATCACGTGCGCGGCGCGGCAGACGCCGCTGCGCGCGAGGTCCTGGCGCCGGACGGTTTCCGAGACGAAGGCGGCGAGTTCCGCCCGGTCCGGGATCTCCGGCGCCATCAGCTGCGTGAGGGCGAGTTCGCCGTCCCAGCACATCCCGTACGGCGGCTTCGCGGGGTTCGCCCCCTTCGCCCGCCGCCGCGCGTGGTCGGCGAACGCCGCCATCGCCGCCTTGATCTTCGCGACGCGCGCCGGATTCCTCTCGTAGGCGAGGATCGGCTCGAAGGACGTGTTCGCCTGGAAGAGCGAATAACACGGCATCCGGCCCGCGATCTTCTGCGGCGACATCTCCTTGATCTTGAGCGTGCGGTCGAGCGCCTCGTCGATGAACGTCTCGTAGAGGTCGCGCCAGTGCGCGTCGCCCGTCGCGAGGAAGGCCGCGCAGTAGATCATCGGCAGGCGCGCCGCCTCGTGCGGCCAGATCTCCGGCCCCCACATCGTGCAGATGCCCCGATAGTCCTTCTCCGGGCTGTCCGCCAGGCCGAAGTTCCACCCGTGCGCCGCCGTCACGCGCGCCTCCATGAACGCCGCCACTTCAGCGACACGCACGCGGTACTCCGCAACGATCTGCGGGTCGGCAAGGCCGTCCGCCGTCACGTAGCGCCAGAGGCCGTGGACCCAGTGCGTGTACTGGTCGCGGCTCGAAAGCGAGACGGTCGTCTTGTCGTCCGAGCAGAACCCCCGGCAGACGAACCCCTTGTAGCCGTGGAGGACGGCGAGGTTGAGAACGCCCTTCGCCACCTTCGCCGCCTCCTCCTTCACGGCGGGATCGCGCGTGACGGCCCACTTGTCCACGAGGCCCGAAAGCGCCGTGCCGCAGATGAGCGGCGCGTCGCCGACGCCGGGCGGGCCCCACCCGCCGGGACGCCCCTTGTACATGCGGTAGAGGTTGTTCGTCGCGTCCGGCGGCGGCAGGGACTTCCGGCTGTCGCAGCCCGTCACCACGCCCGTGCGCGGGTTCCAAGTCGTCATCGCCTGCGCCCACCCCGCGTCCACGCGCGCGGCAAGGTCATCGCCGATCGCGAACACCGAAACAAGAAGGGAACTGAGTAAAACTGAGAATTTCATACGATAAACTCCGATGATTAATGCTCTCACGCGGCCTACGGCTACCCTACGAAGCAAGCTTCTGCGGCGCATTCCCGTTCCGCCGGCTTAGACCGGTTTCGCAGAAGATCCAGCCACATGACAATCACAACATAATGTCTTTTGTTTTCTCCTTGAAAAGAGGTTTGAACGTGCGAAGCGGCGAAGCGTTAGCGAGAGCATCAACCATCGGATTTCATTACCGGAGGATGAGGAAGAAGCGCCTGCGGGTCAGGAGCGTGACGACAACGGCCTCCCCGTCCACGGCCACCTCGCCGCGCAGGTCCTTGTTCGCCGTCTGGACGGGGCAACCCTCCGCCACCGTGACGGCCGCGCCGGGCTCGATGGCGGCGACGGGGATCTTCTGACCGTGCGCCAGCGCGTCCGCCCCGGCGTCCACGACGACGCGCGCGATGACCGTCCCCGCCCCGGCGCGCAGCACGCGCGCCGCGCCAGGCGCCGCCTTGACGGCGCATGTGCCGTTTCGGACGACGCCGCCCGCGCCGACGAGCGAAACGCCCGTTTCCACGCGGCCGCCCAGATCGAGGACGCCCTCCCGCAGCACCACGTCGCCCGTCCCCCGGAAGACGGGCTTGCCGTCCGCCACGTCGGCGAGCGCCATCGTGCCCGCGCCCGTCTTCGTCACGGCGCCGTCGCCCCGGAACGGCGTCGCGAACGTGTGCGTGACGCCTTCCGCCAGCAGGACCTCCATGCCCGCGCCCGTCGCGGTGAAGCCCTGCACCTCCGGCGCGGCGAACGCCGTCTTCGCCTCGGCGCCGGAGGCGTCGGCCGTCATCTCAAGTGTGCCGCCGTCGAAGACAACCTCGACGTGCTTCTCATCCGTCGCCCCCGTGTTGAGCGATTCGATGCGCGAGGTCTGGACCTTCGAGCCCGCCGTCACGCGCAGCGTGCCCCACGCGCCGTTCTCGAAGCGGAGGCCGTGCCAGCTGTTCCCCGCGCCCGCCGTGTACGTCGCGTTGAGCAGGGCCCCGTTCGTGAGCGTCACGGCGAAGTCGCGGTAGAAGCGGTGCCCCTCCGCGTAGCCGTCGCGGTACTGCGTGACCTGCGTGTTGTCGAGGAGGAGGCGCGGATGCACCTTGTCGCTTGCGCAGCCGATGTCGAAGCCGCTCTCGAACGCGACCGTCGCATCGACCATCGTCACCGTCGGGTACACGTCGACCGTCGGCGCGCCCGCGCCGAGCTTCAGGCGGTGCGACACGTAGGCGGCCGCGCGCAGGGTCAGATACGGCGCCGCGAAGTCCGCCGCCGTCGTCCCCGTCGCCAGGACGGTCGCACGCGCCGTGCCGTCCGCCACGTAGGTGCAGTCGGCGATTTCAAGGCCGGCCTCGGCCGCAGGCGCATAGGGCGTCCCGACGAAGACCGACTGCTCGCTCTTCACCGTCGTCGCGTCCCGTCCCGCGCCCTTCACGCGCACCGCGCCCGAGAGGATCTGCAGGCCGGCGGCGGCCACGCTGCTATTTTCCACGTTGCTCGCGTCCGGCGGCGCCGCGCCGTCCGCCGGGACGGACGCGAGGGCCGAATCCTTCGCCGGCACGCTCGCCGTGTTGAGGGCGAACGTCCCGGCGGGCTCGACGAGCGTGAGCGCGCCCGCGCCCGTCTTGACGAGGCCGCCGCCGAGGGAGTCGAAGCCGCCCGCGAACGTCAGGTCGCACGCCGTATCGACGACGACGCGCTTCTGCGCCGAGCCGCCGTCCACGGTCGCCTTCGCCGCGAACGTCCCCGGCCCCGCGCCCGTGTAGGCGAACGTGTCCGCCGCAAGGACCGCCCCCGCCGCCGCGCCGAAGTCCGCGTGCCGGACGTCGAACACGCCGCCCGCCTGCCTCCACGTCCCCCGGAACGCCGGGTTCGCCGCGCGGAACACCACGCGCCCCGCCCCCGTCTTCCGCACCGCCGTGCAGACGCTCGTGACGGGCTGCTCGAAGGTGACGACACCGCCCGCCGCGACGTCGATGACAAGCTCCGCGCCCACGAACGTGACGGGCGCCTGGAAGGTCGCGGCGACGTTCGGGCCGACCGTCAGGCGCGTCGCCAGCGTCTGCGCCTCGGCGAAGGTCGTCGTCTCCAAAACGGACACCTCCGCCGGGCCGCCCTCCGTCACCGTGCAGACGACCGTCGTCACGCCGCCTTCGGTGCGCTGCGAAAACGCATAGCCGCGCCCGGCCGCCCACGCCTCCGGCTGGATGCGCGCGAGTTCGTCCGTCGTCAGCTCCGCCTCCAGCGTGAAGACGTCGTGGTCGCCGACTTCGGCCGGCACGTCCACAAGCACAAAGGCGTCCGGGGCGATCGAAAGCCGTCTGCCGAACTGCCGCACGTCCCGGCCGAGGACGAGCGCGCCGGCGGCGACCGCCGTCCGCGCGTGTTCGGAGGCGTTTGAGACGACGAGCGCGCCAACCCCCTTCTTCGCAAGGAGGCCGTCCGCGCCCTCCAGATCCGTGAACGCCTGCAGGCTGATCGCCCGCACGCCCTGCGGCACGTTGACGGTGAGACCCTTCGCGCCGAGGCGCGCCGCGTCGAGGCGGCTCAGGGCCCAATCGCCTTCGACGGCGTTCTGGACCGTGAACGTGCCGCCGTCCGCAATGAATTCCGACGCCCCGGAACCGCCCCGGATGCTGTTCGCGACGACCTCGCCGCCCGTGAACACGAAGCGCCCTTTCGCGCCCGCGCGCTGCCCCACCATGACCTTGGCGTCGCCGGTCGCATGGTCGCCCTTCTGCGCGAGCGCCAGCCGCCCGCCCGTCACCGTCAGGAGGGCCGGATTCCCCACCATGTTCGGGATGCCCACGGCAAGCAGCGCGGACGCCCTGACCTCGCCGCCCTCCAGCACGACCTGCGCGTTGCCGTTCGTCGCGCCAATCTCGATGGACGTGCTGGAGGCGTCATACCCGCTCACCGCATGCGTGCCGCCCGTCACGCGCAACGTGTTCGTCGGCAGCGTCCATCCCTCGGACGGGACGTTGTACGGCGGCTCGCCGCCGACGCGCCACGTCCCGAACGTCGTCGTCCCTCCGGCGAGATTGGCCCAAGCGTTCGTGCCGTCCAGGGAGAGGCTGGACGCCGAGACGGTCCCGCCGAGGATGTCCATCCGCGCCGCACCGCCGAGGTTGTCGCCGAACTTCAAGTTGCCGGAGAGGTCGAGCGGCCCCGCGAGGCGCACCGTTCCGTTGTCGCGCACGACGAGGTAGCCGCGTCCGCCGCGCCCGCGCCCGAGGATGAGGCCGCCGCCCGAAGACGTGTTGATGAACGTGCCGTTTCCGCACACCTCGATGACGTTCGACGCCGCCGAGACCTGTCCGACGGTCGTGCGCGCGGCCGTCTCCACCACGGCGTCGTCCGCGACGACGAGCCGCGCCACCGCGTCGCGGTGTTCGCCCGGTTGCGTGCCGAAGGCGAGGCCGCCGCCGCCGGGCCCGTCGTGCGAGGCCGTCGTGCGCAGACGCGCGCGCCCGCCCAGGACCAGCTCGCTCCGCGCCGCCGACGCCGCACGATCATTCGGCCGGACGAAGCCCGCCACCGTGACCACGGCGTCGTCCGTCGCGACGAGCGTCGCCACCGTCCCCTCGACCGCCGGTCTGAACAGCAGATCCTTCGTGACGGCGAGCGTGGCCCGGTCGGCCAGGTCCACCGTCGCCCCCGCGCCGGACTCGGACAGGGTCAGGGCCTCCGTCGTGAGCGCCGCCGTGCCGCGCAGCGCGAGGCGGTTGTCGGAAGTCGTGGTGCGGTTCCCCACGTTCACCGCGTCCGCCGCCACCGTGCCCGCCGTCATCTCGAAGAGAACCGGCGTCGCGCTCGCCTCCTTATTGACTTCGACGCCGCCCACGATCACCTTCCCCAGTGCGTGCGCGCCGCCCTCCACGCGGAACCGCGCCCCGGCAAGACCCGTCGTGTTCGGACTCAGGCGCATTCCCGGCGTCTTGAGCGAAGTCCCCGCGCGCAGCACAACCTCGTCCGTCCCGCCTTGTTCGGCGTTGAAGAAGAGGAGGTAGTCCGTTCCGCTTGCGCCCGTCCGCGTGAAGTCCCACGTGCCGCGCTCCAGCGCAAGGACGTTCCCCTGCGCCGTGTGCTTGAAGAACCGCACCACGCCGTCGGTCAGCGTGAAGATTGGCTCCGCCATCTTCCCGTTCGCGTTCGCCGTGACCTGGAGGATGTGCGGGTAGCTGATGCCCGAATGGTTGTCGCCGCAGAGCGTGAGGATCTGCCAGTTCGAGAAGTAGGTCCCCGGCGCGAACGTCCAGGAGGTCCCCGTCGCGTCGAACGTGAGCGTCGTGCCGTCGGCAAGGCCCTTCGCGAAGTAGAAGACGCCGCAATCCGTCCAGCCGCCCGCCGGGAAGCGTACGGTCTTGTCGCCCGCGCCCGTGAAATACGCCATCTCGCCCGCCGCGTCGGGCGTCCCCTGCGCGGGCCGCGTGCCGTTCTGCCAGCTCGCCGCCGCGTCGACGAATCCCTCCGCCACGTTCCACCGGCGTTCCGTCGGATCGGCCGCGCAGACGGTCCCCGCCAGACCACCCAGTACGGTCATCCCCAGCAAGATCAACCTTTCCATTCTCCACAGCTTCATACGTTTCTCCTGATTCCAATTACCCGATAAGGATTCTATAAAGTTTAACATTACCCCCCCCCCTGCCGTCAAATGCAAATTATAGAAAAATGTAAATAAATTAGATTGATCCTCCCCAGTGTGAAAACAACTCCGATTCGTGTGGCTCTCGCTACCGCTCCGCCGAATGTTTTTGCCAAAGGTTGCAACATTCGCATTTCACGACCATGTAAGTGATTGTTTTGTGACTGGCTTCTGCGAAGCCAGATGTAGTCTGCGGAGCGGTAGCGAGAGCATCAATCATCGGAGTTTATTTCTTATTTCATTGCCACATCTATAGTTGCCGCCGATCAGGTTCAGGGCGTTGTCGTGACCGATGCGGCGGCATTCGGCGTCCGTGAGGCCCGTGCGGGCCTTGAGGATCGCCATGCACGTCGCGAGCGGGGTGGTCGCGCCGACGAGGCAGTTGCGCGCCGGATTCCAGAGCAGGCCGTCCGGCTCCAGCCGCGCGTGCGCGCCGCAGACCTCGTAGTCGCCTGGCGGGAGGCCCGCCGGATACTGCGCGTCCGAAACGGCGACCAGGCGGTCGGTCGGCACGGCGCGGCAGTAGAGCTTGAGCATCGTGTCGGGCAGGTGGTGTCCGTCCGGGATGAACATCACCGAGGCGCGGTCTTCGACGAGGGCCGTGTAGACGATGTTGTCGTGGCGGTTCACCTCGTTGGGGATGCCGTTGCCGAGGTGGGTGAACGCCTTCGCGCCCGCCGCGAGGCAGGGCTCGACGTCCGCCGGACTCGTCGCGAGCGAGTGCCCGAGCGAGACGGCGACGCCCTCCGACGAAAGCGCCTTCACGAACGCGGGCATCCCCGGCACTTCCGCCGCGACATTGACGAGGCGGATCGAGCCTTCCGCCGCGTCCTGGAAGCGATGGAAGAGCGTGAGGTCGGGCGCGCGCACCCATTCGACCGGATGCGTGCCGACCGCGCCGGGCCTGTCGGAGATGAACGGGCCCTCCAGGAAGAAGCCGAGAATGTTCCGCTCGCAGACGGCGTACGTCCGCCGCGCGGCAACGACCGTGCGAATCGTCGCGAGCAGCATTTCGGGGTCGCCCGTGACAAGCGTCGGCAGATAGCCGGCCGTACCGTCCGCCGCGAGGCGTTCCGTGACGGCCTTGACCGCCTCGACCGTCAGGCCGGGCGCGTTGAAGTCCACGCCCGCATAGCCGTTCACCTGCAGATCGATCCAACCACCGTTCATTTCGCCCTCCCTTCGATCCGGTCCATGAACGCCTCGACCGCCGCGCGCTCCGCCGGCGCGTCGCGGAAAAGAAGCGTGCCGAGCGTCAGCGAGAGGAGGGTCGCGAACGCGGTCGCCGGGAAGATCCACACCATCTCGCGCAGATAGGCGAAGGCGGGAACGGAGCCGACGGCAAACAGCGCCAGGCCGACGGCAATGCCGCCGACGAGTCCGCAGAGGCCCGACCGCTTCGAGAATCGGCGCACGAAGATGCCGCACAGCATCGGAATCGCGATCGGCGGAAGGAACACGCCGAAGACCTTGTTGGAGAGGTTGAAGAGGTCGTCCGCACCCTGCGCATACTGCATCACGAACGCGAGCGCAACGACCAGCCCGCCCACCGCGACCGTGGCAAGGCGCGCGGCGACCATCTTCGCCCGCGCCGAGGGAGCCTTCGCGAACGCGAGGTAAAGCTCGTTCGTGACGACGGCCGCCGCCGCGTTGAAGTTGCCGGCCAGGGACGACATCGTCGCGGAGAACATCGCGGCGATCACCATGCCGATCATCCCGGCCGGCAGCACGGCGCGGCAGAGGATCGCATAGACGCCGTTCATCTCCGCGTCGGGGATGCCCGTCAGGAAGACGCGGGCCGCCATCGCGGGGAAGAAGAAGAGCGGCGGGCCGGCGAACAGGAGCGCCGCGACAAGGTACGCCGTCTTCCTGGCGTCGCGTTCGCTCTTCGTCGAATAGTACCGCTGGACGAGCGACCAGTTCGTCGAGAGCGTCGACCCGACGCAGCAGAAGAAGACGAGCATGTAGACCCACGTGTACTTCCCGGCGGTGAAAGCGAAGAAGCCCGCAGGGGCGCGCGCGAGGAAAACCCGGAAGCCGTGTACGAGGCCCGTGCCGCCGTCCAGCCCGGCGAGGTGCCCAAGGCAGAGGAACGGCAAGGTCAGCACGACGATGAGGATCACGAGGAACTGGATGAGGTCGCAGGTCAGCGTGGCCTTGAGTCCGCCCAGAAAGGTGTAAAGGACGATGATCGCCCCCGAAAGGCAAATCGACCAGAAGAGCGGGAATCCCATGCCCACGCCGACGACCGTACCGATGGCGAGCAGCTTGAGCGCATTGTCCAGGAGCTGCATCGGGAGCCCGAGGACAGCCAACATCCGGCACATCGCAGGCGTGTAGCGTTCGGCAATGTAGTCGATGGGGCTTCCCTTCGCCGCGCGTCGCCAACGGACGGCGAGGAACCACGCGCCCAGCAGGACCGCCGGCACGGAGAGCCAGCTCACCGTCACGGGAACCCAGCCGAACTTGTAGGCGAGCGCCGAATACATGACGAACGCGAGCGCGGAGAAGCTGTTCATGTAGAACGAGACGCCCGCGAGCCACCACGGAACGGTCTTGTCGTTCCCGAAGAACTGGTCGGACGACGTCGACCGGCGGGTGTACCAGACGCCCACGCCGAGCATCACCGCGAAGAACACGGCGATGACGGCGTAATCGAGGATGGAGAGGCCCGTGTTCATCGGCTCATTTCGACAGGAGGGCCGCCGCCGGCGGGTCGAGATAGAGTGCGCAGTCGGCGTGGGTCTTGAGCGCCGTCGCCGGAACCGTCGGGCTGACCGCATCCTCGACCGTGCGCTTCACGGCTTCGGCCTTGCGCGCGTCGGGCACGATGACGACGATCGCCTTCGCCGCGAGGATCTGCGGCACCGTCATCGAGAATGCCTGCGTCGGCACGGCGGCGAGATCCGGGAACCAGCCTTCGCCGACCTGCTGACGGCGGCAGACCTCGTCGAGGTTCACGACCGCATACGCCGCCTTCGTCTCGAAATCGGCCGGCGGGTCGTTGAACGCGATGTGCCCGTTCTCGCCGATGCCGATGCAGGCGAGGTCGATCGGCTTTTCGCGCAGGGCCGATTCCAGCCGGGCGCATTCCGCCGCCGTGTCGGGCGCGTCGCCGCCCACGAACGTGAAGCCCTTCACCGGGCAGGGGAGCTTCGCGAGCAGGCGTTCCCTCAGAAAGCGGCGGAAGCTCGCCGGATGGTCGGCCGGGAGGCCCACGTACTCGTCGAGGTGGAAGCCGCAGACCTTCGACCAGTCGATCTCCTTGTGCGTGAGCAGCGCTTCGATGAACTCGAACTGGCTTGCCGCGCTCGCGAAGACGACGCGCGCCTCGCCGTTTGCGGCGATCGCCGCGCAAATCCGGGCCGCCGCGTCGTCCGCCGCGAGCCGTCCCAAGTCGTTCTTGTCTTTTCCGATGATGGTTTTCATGGCTGGTTGTCCTTTTTGTCGGTTGATGGCGATGCGCCCGGCGATGGGATTTCGCCGCTGACCGGGCCGCCGCGAAGGCGCACGCTCCGCGCGTAGTAGTCGTCCCAGAGGATGAGGCCGAACTCCCTGACGATCTCGTCGATGGGCTTCGCCGGGTCGTTCGAGAGGACCGTGACGGCCCCGACGGCGCCGGGATTGCGCATCTCGAAGCGGTCGCCGTACGTGTCGATGGCCTTCTGGATGCCGCCCCAGTTGTCGTCGAGGTGGATGACGCGGCAGTTCGTGTTGATCTTCGTCGTCGAGGTGAAGAAGTAGTTGTGGCTGTGCATCAGCACCTCGCCGGAGGGGCCGTCGATCTCCTTCGCGAGATTGCCCACGGTGCAGCTGACCAGATAGGCCCGGCACGTGTAGCTCCACACGCGTCGCCAGAAATCGCCGTCATAGGCGCTCTGGAAGCAGATGACGTCGGGCTTCGCGCGGGCATACGCCTCGATGAGGTCGCGGAAGTTGAGGTCGAAGCAGGTCGCGAAGCCGACGCGCCCGAAGTCCGTATCCACGACGACCGGACCCTCTCCCGGCACGATGGGAAACTCCTTCCACTCTATTTCCTCTGGCGTCGGATACACCTTGTCGTACACGGCGATCACATCGCCTTCACGGTCCATGAAGAACGACGTGTTCCCGAACCGGCCGTCAGAACGTTCACGGTAGCCATTGAACGAAAGATAGCACGCATGCTCGCGCGCATACGACTGGAACATCTTGAGCAGGCGGTCACCGAATCGCCGCACGACCTGCCGTTTCTTTTCAGGGCCATATCCCCTGTAGGAAACGCACCCTTCCGGCAAGACCACGAGATCTGGCTTGTTGGCGATCTCGCGGTCCATCCACCGCTTCCAGTAGGCGAAGCAGCCCTCGGGCGTCGCGTCGCGCATGTCCTTCGGGCCGACGGGGCGATCGGCGCCGATGAGGGCGACCTTGATCTCGCGGCGGACGGTCTTGACCGCCTTCTTCACCGGCACGGGGTCGCACCGGCCAGCCTCGTCCGCCGCACCGGCGCCGCCGGCCGCAACCGACGCGCACGCCAGCAGCATGCACGACCCTATCCGCCTTGTCATCGTCGTTCGCATCGTCTCGCCTTTCTCATTTCCCGGTTTCCGTCTTGCCGCCGTCCGCGCACGCGCGCGCGGTCAAAGCCCAGAGCGCGTAGCGGACCCTCGTCGGCTTCGCCAAAAGCGTCAGGGAGGAAATCGCCTTCCCGGGATGCGGGTTCACCCACTCGTGCGCGTAGACCGTGCGGCCCTCCGCATCCGCCCAGGCGTAGCGCGCATCGCCGATGTACCGTCCGTAGGGTGTGTGCCCGGATCCGTTGACGCGCGGATCCACGTCCCCCACGCTCCAGCCGTAGCGCACGGCGAACGACGTCTCGGAGCCGTCGGCATACGCGACGCGCCACGTGGCGACGGGCAGGCCGAAGAGGGCGTTCCCGTTGAAGGCGCGGCCGTTGAACGCCGCCACGTCGGCAGGTTCGAGCGCGGCCGTCTGCCAGAAGACGAGCGAACTCGCGCGTCGGCCGACCGCGAGCGCGTGCGGCGCGCCGTCCGCCGCGAGAACGCGCACGCGCGCCGC